>Ga0070700_100000065_pt1 | contig 76224 bp, 70 predicted proteins | sample KBSK5101metaG_FD_65456 | JGI IMG/M metagenome (GOLD analysis project Ga0070700, IMG submission 65456) | Corn, switchgrass and miscanthus rhizosphere microbial communities from Kellogg Biological Station, Michigan, USA - KBS K5-10-1 metaG | ecosystem: Host-associated > Plants > Roots >...
ATGGCGATGATTTGCGTCTCGCTGAATTTGCTCTTTCGCATTCGGCCTCCTGGCGTCATACTCGCCCGGAAACCTCTACTTTTCAATGGCCCGGTTTTGGGGGAGGGTTACAAACAGTATTGTCGAGCGAAACGAGTTTTTCTAATGACGGTATAGTGATTTTGAGTTTATTGGCAAACGTAACCTCAATTTGAGGGCTAAACTCTCTCTCGTTTTCTTTATAACGTTGCTCAAGTATATCCATGATTCTTGATAACTTCGGCTGGTCCAAAACAAACGCATTAGTAAAGGATTTACGAACGACTGTTGTGCTAGCAATTTCCATCTAGATTCTCCGATTGCGAGGTGTGGATAACTGAGTTGACGGTTTCTATCAAAGTGCTAGACTAAAAGCAAAGCTCAAGGACACCGCTTGTTGCGGCCTAAAATTAATCTAAAAACCCGAGCAATCGAAAGAGTAACGAACGTTTCATAAAGCTCTCCCAAAGAAGTTGGCCCACAAAGGCGGGTCAGACTCTCGATCAAAGCCAGCTACCCTTGATGCAAGAGTCCATCCCATTATTGAGCGATGCCTTCGAGTAGAGCAGGATTTGACAGCTTGTTGTGAGCGCTTAGCTACTGCGGTTATCAGGCCAAACGAACAGACTTTCAAGATGGGCCTATAAGAACAAAAGTGCATCAACAAAACTGCTCTTGTCTTGGCGATGAAATCTTTGCTCCATTTCATCGTCTGTTGTAGCATCCGACGAATAAACCACGAAAGAAGGCATCAGAAATTGATTAACGAACAGAACGTAGACCCACCACCGTTGGCTCCCTCAGAACACCAGATGTGGGTTTCTCCCCAGGAGAAATTCCGTTCAAAGATGACTGCGCAAGAGATCAACGAGAAGTACATCCGCGGTGAACAAAGAATAATCACCGAGTCAAACCGCGAGAAATTGCCGAACTTTGTGGAGGCACTTAATAAACCAGGCTACATGGATTTGCAGCCTTTCTACCAACGACGCATCAGGTGGGATGCAGAACGACAGTCGCGGCTTATTGAGTCATTCATCATAAATGTACCAGTCCCGCCCGTATTTCTTTATGAGAGGAACTATAACTCTTATGAAGTCATGGATGGCCAACAAAGAATCACATCTGTAAAAGACTTTTATGAAAACAAGCTGAAACTGGCAGGACTTGAACTTTGGCCCGAACTTAACGGCATGAGGTACACCGACCTACCCTCAAAAATCAGAGCTGGTATAGACCGTAGGTCAATCTCCTCAATTGTTCTACTAAAAGAATCTGCGCCCGATGACGAGGAGGCAGTGTTGCTCCGGCAACTCGTTTTTGAACGGCTGAATACTGGAGGCGTAAAGCTGGAGAAACAAGAAATACGCAACGCACTTTATCAAGGAAGGTTCAACAACCTATTATTGCGCCTGTCGAGAAACAATACATTTCGATCAGCGTGGAACCTCCCGCTTTATACGCTAGAAGAGAGTGAAAACCAAAAACTGCCTATTTACAGTATTCCATTCTTCCAAAAGATGGAGGACTTGGACGTAATCTTGCGGTTCTATGCTCTTAGGCACGTCAGACACTACAAACTCGGCATGCAAGGGTTTCTCGATCTATATATGGTGAGAAGCCTAAATTTCGGAGAGCAAGATATTGAATTCCTAGAGGAACTGTATATTGAGACAATCTCGATCGCCAGCGCTATCTATGGAGAGTTGCTATTCAAACCATTCGATCCTGTATCAAATGATTGGTTAGACAAACCAACAAAAGCGTTTTACGACTCTGTAATGGTTGGCCTTTCGGGCTTTATTGCTGCGAAAGAACGACTGATTGAGAGACGAGAAGCGATTATCGAGAGTACTAAGAATCTATTCCGTGAGAGCGATCCAGGCACCTTCACAGGCAGAGGGAATACTAAGAGGGATATCGAAGATCGCATAACTCTCTTCACCGCCATGATTCGCAGAGTCCTAGCCTAGTAACAAATGTTTCCTGCCCTCCTCGCCAAGGTCCTCCAACAAGTCGATACGGTCAAGAGAAGTATTGAGACGACCGACGAGGCCCGGAACCTGCTAGCAGGGCCGGAAGAAATTCCGGAACTTGCCTCACTGAGAGCGAAGGCTCCTACGACCACTGAGTGGAGGATCTACGATCATTGCGCAGCTCTGACTCGTTTGTACGCGATATATGAGAGATTCGTAGAGGAAGTAATAGCGGACCTGCTGAGCACCCTCCCCTCTTTATTCAAATACGCCGAGCTTCCCAACTCCTTTCATGAAGAACATAGATTTGGCGTGGCACACGTTCTGCAGCAAGTAGGAAAGACCATTCCTAAGTATCGAAGTCTCTCAGCAGAGGAAATCGTCAAAGACTACTACGAGGCAGTTTCGGGAACAGCCGCCAACTATAGAATCTCACCACTAATTATGTTGCGTTCTGAGCAAAACCTAAGAATGAACATTCTCGAAATGCTCTTCAATCGAATCGGCGTTGATGGAATGCACCAGTGGCTCGCGCGACACAGGTTCATTGATAACTTCATCCAACAGATCCGCGGTAATCAAAATACCGTTGAAGCCGAACTCACGTCATTCATCCAGGATCGGAATGAGGCCGCTCACGGCGAGGTTGTTAACGTGCTTGGCAAAGAAGCTCTTCTAGAATATTGCGCATTTGTGAACGCTTTGTGCGAAGCCTTGTACGAGCGGGTAAATCATTGGTTACTCACTAGACGTTTGGAGATAGGAACTGCAAGGGACATCGGTGAGGTTACCGAAGTCTTTAAGGAAAATATCAGCGTAGCCATCGTTCACAATATTACAGTCGCAATAGGATCTAGCCTTCATTTCATGGGTGATCGATATGCTTATGGCGCAACAATTGACAACATTCAGATTCAAGATGTCGATCAGCGGCAAGTGGTTGTGAGTGACAATCAAGAGATCGGACTCAAGACAAGCGTTCCGGTAAAGCTGGGTGCAAGAGTAGTCACTCTTGAACTTGATGCGAACCCTAAGGCTCTTCTGCAAGAACCCAGGCGACGACTGTTTGTTGTAGACAGGAACGGTATTGCGACGGAATTTCAAATACAAGCCTCAACTCCTTAGGTTTTTCATATAGATCATGAAAAACCGCTGCAGTCTGCATCCAAGCAAACGAGGATAACAATGATCGCAAAATATGCTGGCGTGGCGTGCCTTATGCGGCCAAAGCTTGCGCACAAATGCGCGTGCAGGATCTTGCGGCCGCGCCATGATGAGACTTTTGGGGATTGCGGCTTGAATGACGTTTCGAACGACTTCTCTTTCGCGGATAGTGAGCCACAAGCTGCGGACAAGAGTTCAGTAGCATTGAAACGCTTTCGACGCTCCGTCTCACGCAAATTACCCGTAGTGAGTGGTGAAACTTAGTCGTAATAATTCGCCCCTTCCGCATCTGAGGGGATGCTGCCACATTCACCGAACAAGTGCACAAACGCCTCTTCCAATCTCGAAGCATCAGAACTTTGTCGGCTTACGTCGATAATCGGACTTAAGAAAAGTATGCGCGGCTGTGGCGGCAGCTAGAGCAGCAACGCCCTGCCAGGTATCGTCCTTTTCAGGATCACCGAAATCGGAGATGCCTCGAAAAACCAGCCAAGGAATGGCATATTCATCGCAAACTCCGGCGAATCCACTACCTTCCATTTCTGCAGCTCGCACTTTGTTATGAAACTCCTGCTGCATTTCTGGCAGGCTGCCATCGGCCAACAACTTTTCACCCGCCAAAATAATGCCTTTATGGAACTTCGGCTTCCAGTCGTTCGGCAAAACAGGTAAGGGAGATGTTATGGCCGTAACGGTCATTTTCTCACTCAGTTGTTGATACCAACCTCCAAAGGTCGGATTGAAATAATTCAAATCCCGCTCAATTGTTTTTTGGAGTGTGTACGGAGTTGGGCGTTTTTTGAGTCCATCCACTTCTTGTCGCGCGGGTTCATAGTCCAGAATCAAACTACCAACAACTACGTCGCCCAGGTTCACTTCGGTTTTTAAGCCCGCAGCAATGCCCACTAGGATACACAATCCAACATCATACGTTTGAAACACTCTTCCACATGCGACCGCACACTCTACATTACCAGCCTTGCCAATCATGGTTAATACCACTTTTATTTCTTCATCGTTGCCGCCGATTCTTATAGCAGTCTCCCAAAAACGCAGACCATTCTCCGTTCTATCTTCAAAAACATCGAGACTAATGCCAAACGCGATCTTAGCAGCATTCAACTCGGCTTGAATTACAGTAACAATTGCGACATCTGCACCAATCCGACTCGGCGCTTCATCAGTTAACTCAAACTGCTGCACAAGAGAGCGTATGTCAGGAGGCGTAAAAGAACTCAAAGCAACCAAAGTTAGTTCAGCCCGGCGATTTGGCTTGATTTGGATTGATTTGCTAAGAAAATCCTTAAATAGCAATGCCTTTTCGTTATGCTCACGCCTACTCGCAATTAACCGGGCAAGGACATTACAACTTATCTCGAAATCTTCGTGAAGGCGAAGTAGCGGATTCATGTCATGGGCTCAACAGAAGCTTGATATGCTTGGAAGTCATACAAGGAAAGCGCCGAGACTTTCAGATCCCGGGATTGTTCGGGATTGAAGTCTACGAATGAAAAATAACAAAGTGGACTTATTGAGAAGTATCTCAACAAAGTAGTTAATCCAGCTCTTGTTTCGCCTGATACGTTAAACTCGTCCATCACAATTATGTCTTGGGTTGCGACGGTCGAAAGCTGGACATACCAATCAGGACGCATTACTTCCCATTCAACACTGTGCTCTTTAATAGCTTCTTTTCCCAGTTTAGCTATGTTAATTACCTCGCGAGGAACTCGAACAAAAGTTACTTTAAGTACAAGTGTTAAGTAGTCGGTAAACACTATCGAACCCTGTTCTCGGGGACAGATCACTAACGGATCCGCAGGGAAACCTGCCGGCAACTCCTCAAGTCGTTGTCGGACTTTACTCATCAGCCAAGCCCCGTGTTCTTCGATCAGTTTGGGATAATCCGGTACCAATGGAATTGGCAATCGGTTGACGGGTACGTCGTCTTCTGCCTTCCAACCAGCGCGATCAGCCATGTCCCACATGTCATAGGTAGTCAGCATTGTGAACTCATCGTGGTCGTAAGATGATTCCGGAATATTAAGGTCACACATTGGGCAATCGCCAGGGGAGTACGATTCCTGAGCTACCTCCAACATGTATTCGAGTGTGATCGTCTGATTGTGGATCTTGATTACTCGAGTCCTTCGTTCAGGATTAGTAACGCGAGTACACAAGATGGATATAACCTTGGGTTTTATTGGCACTGGCAAACTGACTAGCTCAATTAGCGCCTCAGCCAATGTCTGGCCACTGTCAACCATGGGAACGACTAATAACGCGGATGTCTCTGGAGAGAGCACTGACGCAATCTTGTTTGTCCGGATCTCATCAATTCGACAATAATCAAGCCCCATTTCCACCCCTACCGCCGCAACTGTTTCTTCTAGCCAATGGGAACTTGGTCCATAGTAGATGATCAAAGGCCTTGACCCATCCGCCGCACGGCGCTCCAACTCGATTCTCTTTTTTAACAATTCCGCTAATTCACCAACACACAAGGAGCCATCGTAAGCGTAGCGCATGCAACCAGAGTGAGGTGTGGTTGAGCCACCTCGCTTGAAATGTCCCAACCGTCTAATCAACTTCACCTTCGCACGGCGGCGAGGATCCTTTTGAACTGAAGCCAAGCTGAGTCGATATTGCGCTGGAAATGCCGCATCGAATGTATTACTCGAAGAAATTGTGTTGCCATCGTCGCTAATCATCAGCACACTTCCGTTAAGAAAGTGCGGTTTAAGTATTTGCTGAATAAGATCCATTTCGGGAGGCAAAACAGGCACTAGAATCACAAATACTGGTCGCTCTGTGTCCGATTTTTTTATTATCACATCAAAGCAATACTGAATCGCCTGGCCTATGTTTATCAAGACGCCTCCGCGATCAATCGATTGTTCCAAATTATTGGTTAAATCAACTACCACTATATTGGGCCAAGTTTTCCATTGACCGACGTAGTCGAGGAAGCGTTGATGTATCAAATATGGCTTATCCAGGATGAGGCTATTGTCAAAGGGGATCGTTGACCAATAGTCGTCATCCACCGGCAAGCATTCTGTACCTGCTACCGATTGAGCAACATATTGATAAAACTGGAAAAACTCGGACTCAGGAGGTACCGGCGTTGAGGTGGGGCTCCCGAGCCGAAAAGCCATGGGGCTGAATGTTTTCATTCTGAGGCATTTGGTTCACGCACTGGTAATCGGATTGTCAGCATATTCCCTAAAAAGCTTGGACTGCTACTGTGGAAACGCTTAATCTTGACGTGGTAGTGAGATTGGTCTCCTCTATTCTTTTTTGACCATTCCGTTGTGCGTTTAATGTTCATGAAGAAATCTTGAGTACGGAAGGCAATGGACCCACCAAATATGTCAACGACACAGTTGGTTAGCACATAGAGTCCCATACCAGGTAGCATCAAGCTGCCTTCGTTCTCCGATAGATCTGACGGTGCAATGTGCCCAATCCCGACAACATCTCTCGTGATCCCCGGAAAAGTAGCACTTAACAACAATAATTCCTCGCTCGTCTCAGTATTAGGCACGTAACCTGATGAGATCATTTTCGGCTCAGGTCGTTCGTTCGTAGCAGGCTCGATCTTCACCAAATAGTCTTTGTACAGTTCTGGCACATCCGCAGAGCGGACTTTCAAGCCTTGTATAATTGCTCGCCGAAGCGTAGCGACAATACTTTCACCATCATCCCAAAACGCCATCGTGAAATACTTCTTGCCGGTAGGCTTGCCGCTACCGTCATAATGAACGTCGAAACGAGAGGCGGTTTGGATAATATTTGCACTCGGGTGACGAAGGGCATTTGTCATTGACTCGAAAATTACTCGGTTTGCAAAATAACCTTCGGGTCCTTTGAGGTGCTTTGTTAGCACCGACTTGACCAACTGCGCTTCCCAACGTCTGGTTTCATCAACAACAATTCGCGCCGGAGCCTTACTTCGATTAAGCGGGAAAGTTGTGATGGCGAAAAACTTATCTGACAATAAGCGCTCAACTTGACCATCCAGCACCCACCCAGAGTACCGTATCGAGGAAACTCCAGTTCGTTCGCCGAAATATTGTAGATCACCTTCCTGAACCAGTTTGTTAAATGGTATGCCAGTGGCTTGCCTTAGCGCGCGTGGAAATTCCCATGCTCGAAGAAAGTCCCGCACCTCTTCAGACTTGGGGACGCGTATATACGTGGCCTGTCCTTTGTTTAAGCGGTTCTTAACGAAGGCTATCAGGTAGATCAGTGTCGGAACTTCAATGAATTCGCATGCAGAAAGATCCAATTCCAGTGATGGTGATGCTTCAGGCAGATCCTGAAAAAAGTTTTCAATGGCGGCTTCGACCGCTCCAATTGTACCTTCGACTGGAAGAGTGAGTTGATTTCTGATAGCGGTATCTTCAGGTTGAGATATAGAGTACATCGGCAGAGTTCTATCCTCTGATTCTGGTTGCCGTAATTGTCTGCCCAATCGGGAAATGCCGATTCACCTTAGTGAGAAGTGTCGGGAGACTACTCCAACTGAGAATAGGGGTCAAGCAGCAAGATACAATAAAACACCTATCGAACGCCAAGAGGCGTCGGGAGGTCTGGGTGGCCGAAACGCTCAGATAGATATCAGCAATCCTAAGAGCAAAGATCTCGTGACTGTCGACGGGGTTCCGGTATTTGAAAAGTGGTCACGTAAGGACTTCGCATTAAAAGGACTATTTCTCAGAGTCCGCGACGATCTGCTTCTATACCTCGACAGATACAAAATTACGCTAACGGTCTATGGTGCCAAACTCTTGTACTGATCTCTAGAACGTCCAATGATGATGGATAATTTCCCTGTGACGTAGTTGTGACGCGAATTTAGATAAGTGCATGAGGAAGCGAGCAAGCTCCGTATAGAATCATCAAAAACTCCCGAAAAAACGCTGTGGCTGCAACCTTTTGATTTGAGTTTACTTGCTCTTTCCTCGTTGAACTGATTCGTAATTAGAAGGTCGCCGGTTCAATTCCGGCAGCCGGCTCCACGTAATCTAAACTCGTACATAGTTTGTCGCAATGGGTAAAGGTGGCCAATCGACCGTACTTTGGTTTTGGCGCCTATGGTGTGCCAAGCGCGAAAAATGTGGTCATTTCAATTTAAAGTATCTGATGCAACACCATCGATGACCACATACAAACGAGTCAGCGCCAAACATCGCGCGCCTCTGAACTGGGAACCTAATGCGATACGGGCTCCTTCCGTACCCGCCGATAAACTTCATCTTTGATCGCTTCAAATATCGCACGATTACCTTCAGCGTTCGGGTGCATGTCGCCTTGCGGACAGTAGAGACTTCGCCGGGACGTGCGGTGTGCCGCTATCATGGCTTGCGTGGGATCAATGCAGACAATGTTGTTTTGGACGCAGAAATCAGTGATCAACCTGTCAGGTAGATTCAGATCGAAGCAGGCTTCATTTAATCGATAGTCCGCTACAGTGCAGGTCCAGTCCTCTTCCTGTACCTGGAAGCGCTGAGGGAGAATCACGACCGCAAAGTCAACACCTTTGTTTGCCATTATTTTCTTTAACCCTCGCAAAGTTCTAAATAACTCGTCATACGACTGTTGAACTTCACGGGGCACCTCGTTCAGATAGGAACCGAGGTCTTGCATCGGATCAAACAACTTCACATTCTCTTTGTCGTACTCGTACCAGGACGCGATTCCTTCGCCGGTCCGTGTGCTTCGCCAAAGCTGTTTCAGGACATGGTAGGTAATACTGTGGCGATCCCAAAAAGGCGTTCGCGATGGGTAAACGCACGTGGCCGGAACCAACATTTTTCCAAGCCGTGAGAAAAACCCAGCGTCGGTGAAGCGTTGAGTTCGATCCTTCCAGTCTCATCGTCAATCGTGTACTTGCCACCCGGTGCAAGCCTTACATACGCTCCGGTCATGTCATTTCCAAGTGTTAGACCAAGAAGCACCAGTTTCGGTTTAAAGGAGAGGCCTAAACTACTCAAGTAATCGAGCCCGTCAGTTGGATTATCAACGACAGAGATGAGTACCTCGTATTTGCTGCCGTCAGACTTACTGTTTAAGTATTGTTCGAGGAGAAAGGAGAACGTTTCCTTTTGTGCCAGGCGATAGCCGGCAGTGAACGAGTCGCCGATCGATATCACGCGCACGACACCGGGCCCAGGCTCAGGAGTGACGTCATAATCATTCCTGAATCCCTGTGCATTGTTTTTCCAGCGCACCGTGTTTCGATAAGGGCCGAGGACCATCGCGTCGAAGTTCTCTTTCAAGCTTCCGCTTGGGGCTAAACCTGAAGATCGCCAGGTGTCTCCATAGTCAAGTCCACGCGGTGCTGCAGGTCTCAATAAATTTGGTGCTAATCTGAGTATTACGCGGTAGGTACATTCAAACAGCAGAATCGTCGAGAGGGTGATGACGACTATCGTGCGACTTTTCCGCAGAATCACACTTAAAGATTTCGCCAGTTGTTCACCTCTTAAGCGTTTAAGGTCACGAGCTCGAACTGGGTTCGCGGGCTCACGTGCTGATTCTAGCGGGAGCTGCGATTGACCACAATCAGTGTCAGGATGCGTTGACATCGATTGTCCGTCGGCTTATCGTGCCCGCGTATTGAATATCCTTCGCACCCGCCCGCGAGGGCCCGCCGCTCGCGAGCCTACTTTAACCACCTGAAGAGCAGAAGGAGAACACTCATGGCCGACAAACACGACGAGAGATTGAAAGGCTACATCGTTATCGCACTGACAGCGAGCACCGGCAAGAAATATGAGGACTGTAAAGTGATCCCAGAGGGCGATATTTTTCCTGCAATCTACAGCCAGGTCTTCGGGCCGGCGAGCCAAAAGGATTGCGAGAAGTGGGCAGCTGCCAACTGTGGCAAGTCAGACAAGGCTACAATCTAAAGGTCAGCGAAACGCGAAAGCATCCGCTTTGCAAAATACCGGCGATAATGCTCACGTCTTCTTCTGTCGTTGCCGGCGTTTGATGGGTGTGCGTTTTTTAAGCAGGTCCGGGTGGCGGCGTTCGATTATGTAGGCTAACGATTGATACCTCATTTCCAGGAGAGAGGCGGCATGAGTTACGCGACCGTCAACCTGGGCCAACGCACGCTTAATAACGACACGTTCGTGTTTTTCTAACTGTGCTCGAAGTCCGCCGGGCTCGGTCAATAGGATTTCTGTTGCTTCGCCGGCGCTCAATTCCGTATGTATGCTGGCGACGACCCTGTCAGCGACATCAGCGAGTCTTAGTTTTATGTCGGGACTTTGAGAGTTTGCGAGCCACTCGCGTGCCTGGCGATACGCGGCCTGCAATTGCTCAGGCGATAATTCCTGGATCTCCTCGATCAACGTCAGTGCTGCGAGGCCACAGATATTCAACGCATTCACTTGGTGGGCAGCTTCAATCGCTTGTCGAAAGGTGAAATGAGCTTGCGCCGTTCGACCCAACCGCGCCAGGGCTATACCTTGAGTTATCAAAGCTTCAGCCATCATGCAGAAATGTCCGCCTTTGCGTAAGGCGGCCACTGCTCGACGTGCTATGCGTTCGGCGTCGGTCAATCTTCCTTCCGCGATCAACAACTGTGCCCGGCTCTCATCAATTTGCGCGGTGCGAGCTTTGTCTGCGTACCTCACTGTCAGGCGACGAGCTTCGTTAAGATACTTATGTGCTTCTTTGTACCGCGATAATTTAAACAGCAGAAAACCGACATTGTTGATTACATCGGCTCGGAAGATCGGATTATGGGCCAGTCTGAATTGACGCTCGGCTTCTTTGTATTCACTGATTGCGCGACGGAAGTATTCCGGTCTGTTCTCTGTCGTGGCGAGATTGCGAAGAATGATTGCAAGCTCTTGGTGATAGCCTCCCTTAATCGTGTGGTTAGTGATCTTTCGGAATAGCGCTTCGTTATCGTCGAGCAACTCTAGTGCTTCGTGAAAGCGTCCGGCTGAACATTCCACAGTCGTCAGTTTTAATAGCGCCCTTGCCCTCGCAGCACCCTCAAACGTCAACTTATTCAATGCGTCATGCAACCATGATTGCGCCTCGTTCAATGTGCCTTCTCGATAGTAGCAGTAAGCAATCTCTGATTGCGCAAGGGCAACCTTCGTCTTGTCTTTATTTGACTCGAAATGAGTCATGCTCTGAGTGATGAGGTTTTTGGCGAGCTCCTGGGCGTCTCGAATCTGATTCTTGCTTCCGATCCAACTCGTCAGAATACCTGCGCATAATAAGACTTCAGCAATGACGTAAGGATCTAATCCGGATGTTTTTGGACGTTCTCCTACGCCGTTCCACAACGGCCGCATTGTTTCCTGAGCGCCTGCGTAATCGCCTCTGTCTTTTTGTTCTAAGGCAGTCTTGCACCTGAACAGAGCTTCATCGTTCGCGTTTAGCCGCGCGGTTTCCAACTTAGGTGAGGCTATCTTCACGCAGATTAACCCTTTGTCGTGAGTGGTAAGAAGTCTTACTTTGCCAGCGCGGGATATTAGAAACAGCGCGTAACGCCGTGTCAATAGCCGTGTATGTATTTACACTATCCTGTTTTCTTGCCAGTACGCTGGCATTTCCTCAACCTCAAAGGAGAAACAGGCAAAATGAGACGTTTGGTATTAGCAATTGCTTTGGCATTCGTACTTTCGGGCGTGGCTCGCGCTGGGGAGATCCATTCCACGGGTGCGGTAGCGATACCGACTCCAAGCCCGACGACAGCATATGGGGAGATCCATACCACGGGTGTTGTGACCGTCGGGGAGATCCCTAGCACGGGTGTGACAGCACCTCAGGAATCAAGCACGCTAATAACGATTATCCTGACGATTATAAGTATCGTTTCTTAGCAGTTGGTCTAGTTTGCTTATTTCGAAACCTGTCCTTTTCTAGGCAGGATGGTAGAGGTGTGTGCAATTTCACGTATACCAACGGACTGGCATGAATTTCAATTTGCAACCTTGCGCCAAAATCTTGCGACGCTCCTTGCGCCCCGATATAAACGCCTCCAATTTCAGTTAGCCTCACACCTCGCCCAGAGTGTGGGGCCGGGGGCGTCATGGTGGGCCTTGGTGAGGGGGCCAAGCGTGACGCCTCCGCACGTGCCGCAAAGAATCAGCTACTGCGGAAATGTCTCACGCTCGTGATCGGCGAAGTTGTTACATACCGGCCGCCCTTCGAAGATTCGATCAACAGCTCGGCGCGGGAGCCGACAGCGAGGGGGGAAAGGGGGAGGCAGAGAAAACCTTCCTTAGCCGCGCTCCCCAACACCCCACCTTTCACCATGCCGTAGACTTTCACCGGATCGATGACAAAGAACTCGTACAGGCTGTGACGTGTGTGGATCCAGAGAATGTCCGAGACGCGAACGTCGCAACCGACCTCTTCAGTTTGAACTTCGTAATACATCGCGATCAGCCCTTCCAATAACGAGTGGCTATCTCGGAAGAAATGTCACAACATTGATCGCGCCTGAACATCAATGTCGTTGCGCGCTGTGGTTGCGAAACTCACGCAGGTGAATACAAGTGCCATCGCCATCACGGTAGTTTTCATTTCTTTTACCTCGAGATCCTTTCTGATATAAGAGCCATCAAGCTACACATGAATATTGAGATATGAGCGATAGAGGATCACCGCCTATCCGGGTAGCTGAGTAGTGACCCAAAAACGGCTTCGATTACGCGTTATAAATGTCTATTTCGAAGAAACAGGTTGCGCAGTACAACGACGCCGGGTTTCTAGTGCTCGAGCACTTTGCCGACGAGAGCGCGTGCGATCAACTGCGCGAGCGTGCGGCAGAGATGGTCCAGGAGTTTGATCCGCGCGAAGTGGTTTCTGTTTTCTCTACTCACGAACAGAACCGTCTCACCGACGATTACTTCTTAACTTCCGGAGATAAGATTCGTTTCTTCTTCGAGGAGAACGCGTTCAACGACGACGGCACGCTGAAGTTTGAGAAGGAGAAGTCGATCAATAAGATCGGACACGCACTTCACGATCTCGATCCGGTGTTCGATCGTTTTTCACGTGATCCGAAAGTGAAGGAGCTCGCAGATGCGATCGGATTTGAAGATGCGTTGCTGCTGCAATCGATGTACATCTTCAAACAGCCGGACATCGGAGGCGAGGTGACGTGTCACCAGGACAGCACGTTTCTCTATACCGAGCCGATCGATATTGTTGGTCTATGGTTCGCGCTTGAAGATGCGACAATTGAGAATGGATGCCTGTGGGCCATCCCCGGTGGACATCGAAGCGGACTCAAATCACGTTGGGTGCGCACACCGGAAGGGATGAAGTTTGAGACGTTCAACGCGGAGCCGTGGGCTGAAGGTGAGTTAGTTCCGCTCGAGGTTGCGAAAGGTAGTTTGATCCTGTTGCACGGATTGCTGCCACATCGCAGTTTTGAGAATCGTTCGCCGCGCTCGCGACACGCGTATACGCTGCATCTAATTAAGCGTGAGGCAAAGTATCCGGCGGAGAATTGGCTACAACGATCAATGCCGTTGAGAGGGTTTGAATAGGCAGATATTAGTTTCCCGCAAAGGCGCAAAGACGCAAAGGAAAGGCTTCTTCTTTGCGTCTTTGCGCCTTTGCGGGAAACTCTTCTTAATTACTCGGCCGGAGCAGACCGCGGAAGATGCCTTGCACGCGGACCTGGCTGGCTGGAACTGTGAGTGGTTGAAGTTGTGAATTGGCCGGCTGCAACTCGATATTCATGCCGCGCCGGTAAATCCGCTTCAGCGTGGCCTGATTTTCTTCGATTAACAACGCCACGACGATCTCGCCATCACGAGCATCAGTGCGATTCTCGATCAATGCGATGTCGCCGTCGCAGATATGCTCGTCGATCATCGAGTCGCCTTTCACGCGTAATGCATAAACGCGATCTGGCTTCACGCGACCGAGCAGGAAGCGTGGCACTGGAATACGTTCCTCGTAATCGACTACTTCAAGCGGTGCACCAGCGGCGATTCTTCCGAGCAGCTTAACTTCACATAGTGAGTCGCTGCTCTTGTCTTCCACTTTTACGTTCAACGCAAACGATCCGTCTTCGTGTTCACGGACCAACAAACCGCGACGCTCGAGCGCGGCGATATGTTTTGCGATCGTCGCGCGTGACTTCACGCCAAACTGTCGCGCGATCTGTGCGTAAGATGGAATATAACCGTGTCGTTCCTGGAACCGAGTGATGTAATCGAGAATCTCTTTTTGTCTCTGCGTTCGTGGGAGCATTTCGTTCAGGAGTTCCCGATTGGGGTTGCCCGCTTGTAGTTTAAGAGATCGGATCAGCCGCTAAGGGTGACGAAGCATTCTAGGTCGCGCTCGTGAATGCGTCAAGGGTTTGTTGTGATCAATTTTAACGAATCGAATAACGCACGAGGGTGCGCGGAAAGATCCGAACCGACGGCGGCATTTGCGCAAACGTCATTGGCTTCGCTTTCAACAGTTCGTCCGCTTTCTTTCCACCATAGATAGCTTCGTTGAGATCATTGTCGGGAGTGATCACTGCTCCTTTCAAAGCAGCGCCGATGAACGCGCCCTTGCTTCGCGAGTAAGAGAGAATACCGGCATCGAGGCGCGGGTTCGTCGAGGCCGCGGCCTCGCGCCCAACTGGACCAGCAGCAATACTCACTTCACCGCCGAGTTCAAACTTATCTTTGAGCAGACCATTGAGACCGCTTTCGTTCATGATGAGCAAAACGTAGTCGGTTTTCTGCGCGCCGATCTGAGGTCCAAAACTGCCGCCGCCAAGATTAAAAAACGCCGGTGGGCTCCAACCGCCTTTGACGCGACGACTGATCACGCCCTGGCCACCACGTCCCCCGACAAGAAACGCAGCTTTGATCACTCCCGGGAAGACGGCGATCGCTTCAGCAGTGTCGAGTAGTTCCTGCGGTATGGCTTTGTCTTTGACGTTCATGATCTCGGTGAAAGTTTTGGCCGCATCACTCGAGTGACGCGCAGCGTCCTGTGTGCGCGACTTCTGAGCCGGAGTTATGAGTGCTGAAAGAATAAAAAGCGCGATGAGAACAGTTGCACAATAGAAACGAACCGACAACATTAATGAATCCACCTTCCAATCCGAAAAATTGATCGAAAAATCGTTAGCCCGATAGTAACGTCTAAGAACAAGCGACACAAACGGTAACTCCACGGATTTTGATCTGCGTGAATCGACATTTGAATTGTAAACGTCCCTTACAAAGTGGTTACAAATTTGTGTTCCCGTTGACAACTTTTTGTCCGGTGTAGTAAAAAGTCGCGACCTTCGAACGAACACCCTCCCAATGTTTCTTTGCGAAGGGCTATCGCACCTCGCAAATGCGATCAAAGTATTGCCCGACTCAGTTTTACCACAGCATTAGTCCGCCCAGACCCGATAAGACCACCTCACGTATTCAAATGAGTAAGTGGTGAATGGGGTTCTCTTTACCCGTAGTCATCATTTAAGAATTGGCTTGGGATAACTATCTCCCCAGGGTGCTGCCTTGGATAAAAGAGTAGAAAAAATCATTCAGATGATGCGTGAAGACGTTCGCGGTGAACTGTCACTTACCGAATTTGCGCAATCCGTTAACCTTTCTGTCTGGCGTCTCTGCCATATCTTCAAATCGGATGTCGGCATGCCTCCGATCCGCTACTTGAGATTGTTGCGGATGGAACGCGCGAAGGGGCTATTGGAGTCGAGTTTTCTCAGCGTCAAAGAGATTGCTTACCAGGTAGGTTTGAATGACGAGAGTCATTTCGTCCGCGATTTCAAATCCACTTATGGTTATTCTCCGGCGCTCTATCGATCGCGTTTCAGAAGCAACGGCGCCGAAGAGCATAATGGAAACGGAATGGACCAGGGCGAACCGAGTAAAATCAGACAACAACTCGCGCGCATCGCAAAACAGTCAGTGCTGCCTTCGTTACATGTATTGATCTACGTGTTCTCCTACATGAACTGAAACATGGTCCACGTTTGCACAAGCCTCAAATTCCAGCCGGAGCAAAATCCGCTAACGAACAACAAGATACGCCAAGCAAGAAGTCTTGCTGTTCAAAAACTGAGATCGTAATCTTTCGCACGATTCAGCGCACAAGTTAAGTTTTCCATCTCGTAGTTCATTTTTAGTCAAACTGACGTTACTCAACAGGTTTCAGCAGAAGCCCTCGCCTTTCAAACTGATCGCCTTTGTCGGGAAGTTAGATCAGGATTCGGGAGCTACATAGCGGACACTCTTCGAGTAAAAGGTCAAAACCACCAGCAAGGGATTTAGTTATTGAGGCCAACCTACAACGGCTGAAAGGAGATTCTATGCCTAAAGACAAGGCACAAAACCGGCCGGAAATCGAAAGTCAAACTGAAGGCACAGTCAGTAGAAGAACTGTCCTCAAGATTGGAGCAGCAGCGGGTGCCGCGGGAGTTTTGGCCCCATCAATGTTGACTTCTAATGAGGCACTGGGCTTTCAGACGATCGCCGAACCGGTACGTTGCGATCCACCCAACCCGGCTCAAAGTCCGCCACACCATCCCTTTGTGGATGAATTTCTGGCTCCGTTTCCTGAGATTGACCATCCGCTCAATCCACAGCCTACGGAGTTTCCTAACACCGGCGCCGGTGAAGCCGATCGAGCGCCGCATCAGCGCTGGGCGCAGTTCGCTCCAGCCCATTTTACGTACGAGATGTCAGCCCAGCCCGGGCTCCATACGTTCCACTCGGACTTTTCGCCCACGTACATCTGGGGCTTCAACGGTAAGTATCCGGCCCCAGCTTTGTTGCAAAGGTACGGCAAGTCCTCGATCGTCCGCTTTAGAAATAACTTACCCGTGACCACCACTACGTTTGGCAGGAATGAGATGACCATCCACCTGCACAACGGGCACCACGGTTCAGAGAGCGACGGTTTCGCGGGCGACTGGTTCAGCACAGGATTCTGGAAGGACAATCTTTACCCGAATGTCTACGCCGGTATTGACGCTTATGGCGGAAGCCCGGGTGGTAACGGCGTCGGTGACCCAAAGGAGAAGATGGGTTCCTTCTGGTTCCACGATCACCGTGCAGAATTCACGCTCAACAACAATGTTCTGGGCATGAACGGCATGTACATCGTCTATGACTCGACAGATCCGGGCCATGAACACCCGAGCGCGGGCTCGTTGCAACTGCCGGGATACTACGGTGTCACAGACTTTCCTTTGATACTTACCGACAAGAGGTTCTGTCCCACCGCAAACGGACGCACTGAAATGGTCAATGCGGCCGGTGGCGATAAGTGGATCGTCAACGGAAAGATTCAGCCGTATATGAATGTCCGGCGGCGAAAGTATCGGTTCCGCATTCTTAACACGGGACCGACACAGTCATACGATATCACCCTGATCAAGCCCGACGGCTCAGTCGGAACGATAACTGTGATCGCCACTGATGCGAATTTCCTCGAGCATCCGATTCCGATCGATGCAGGCGTGAATGCCGGCAATAGCAACAGCACGACAGCGCCGATTGTGCCGGGTGGACTCCGGGTAAGTGTCGCCGAGCGCTACGACATCATTATTGACTTCTCACAGTTCGCGAACGGCTCCAAAGTCTATCTCAAAGAAAACAGGACGATGTTTGTGGGCAACCCGTCACCGGATCCCCTGCCAACAGGCCTGAACATCGGAAACGTTCTGATGCAGTTCAGGGTTGGGAACACGGAACCATGGTTCCCGGACGATACCCCGGCGATTCCAGCCACGCTCTGCACGTACCCGACGATGCCGGCGACCGACAATACCTGGGAGTGGCAGTTCGTCCTCGTCGGTGGTCGATTCAGGGTGAAGAGACCATTCGATACAGTTGGCTGCACGTTCGATCCGGACCACTCGGCTCACTGTATCCTGAGAGGTACAACAGAAGAGTGGCTCCTGAACAACAACATCGCCTCTGGCTGGCTCCACCCCGTACACGTTCACTTCGAAGAGGGTCGTACTTTGAAGCGATTTGTAAACGGTGTCGAAGTCCCCGTACCTCCGCTGCACTCCGGTAGGAGAGACGTTTATCGACTGGAGGCCGGACAAGGCGCATTGGTCAAGTTGCAGTTCAGAGACTACAACGGCAGGTATCTGATCCACTGCCACAACATGGCCCACGAGGACAATTTCATGATGGTCCGCTGGGATATTTGTCCCGACCAGCAGAGCTTGAATGATTGCTTAGCCAATCAACAAGTCTGTGAATTGGAGATGAAAGAAAAAGAACGGCTTCTTGAAAGAGCCAAAAACGGCGAGGAGGTGGTGTGATGAATATAAGAGAGATGTTAGGCAGATCGTTTCAACCGCATCCGGCATCACCGGGACCTTCGCGGTACACCAACGCCGTTCTCCGGACGCAAGACAACGAAGAGGTCAGGTTCTATGACGATCTAATCAGGGGTAAGCAATGCGTGGTCAATTTCATGTACGCTGAATGCCACGGCTCGTGTCCTGTGGTGACTCTGACACTGAAAACGATCTACCGGGAACTGAAAGATCGCATGGGCAAGGATCTCTTCTTTTACTCAATCACAACCAAACCGGAAGAGGATACGCCGACCGCTTTGAAACACTATGCGGAAACGCGTAGTGCCGATCTGCCGGGTTGGTTGTTCCTGACTGGAGAGCCCTACGACATCGAGACGATACGCTTCCGGCTGTTTGGCATGGACCATCCGGGATTCGATTCGGATCTAACCCTGCACAGCAGCTATCTGCGTATCATCAACGACAACAGAAACTCCTGGGGTATGGCTCAGGCGTTTGCCAGCAACAAGAATATCCTGACAAGGATAGCCTGGCAGGATTCACCGAAGTCATACGCGGAGAGGGTTGTCATAGTCCGGAACCGTCAGGCCGTGATCAATGAAGAAGTCAAGAAGTACGGCTATCGCAATGGCGGTATGAACACATGAACTAGGTTTACCTAGCTCAACCAGGGACCGGGAGTAGAAGCTGCTCGCAGGTCTTCTATTCCTGGTCCTACCAAAACCAAGCAGCAGGACACTACGATGAAACTAACTGCCATAATCTCGCTATTGGCTCTTACGCTTCTGGGCGCAACTGGAACGGCTTTAGCCCAACAGGAAAAACCAGCTTCGGTCCAGGAACAGCAACAAAAACCGGCTCCAAGACCGACGCCAGCCGGGGAACCGGCTTTTGGCCAGGAAAAGAAGAAGTGCCCCTGCGATATCGTCGGCACCTGGAAGGCGCAAATCTCGAAGACTGAAGCGCGTCTTTACGAGTTCAACGGCGAAGGCGTGGTCAGGGTGCTTCACGTTTCCGGCGACGTGAAACCTCGTGAGATCGCGACTGCAAAGTACGAGTTCGTCGAGGAACCGTTGCCGATGGACATGGCTGCTCCCGCGCCCAAAGCTCCCGACAAGAAGATCTCGTTCACCGCAACAGGCAAGAACCGAATTTTCGGCCGGACCCAAACGACCATGAAAGTGGTCAGCTACGACGACTCATCACTCACCTGCGAAATACCCGGCGTCGCGGGCACAGTCAGATGGACCAGAGTAGATCCGGATCGTTATTTCATCATACTTGTCGCGCGTCAGAACGAATTTTACGACCACAGTGGGTCGGCATTTCCGATGGTTGTTAAATTGGCCGGAGGCGTTACGAAAATTGACGCCGCGGGCACTTATTCCGACCAGGGGAAATCCGCTTTTGGGGCAGTTCCCGCCGAGATCTACAAAGACTATCTCAGAGAAGCACGTGGCGACTCGGAGGTAATTCTGCGGGTTGAAATCAACTCCCGGCAGTATGCAAGGGCTTTGAAAGTTGTGCAGGAGTGGCAGCGACGTGCGCGCGAAGGTGCTCTCTTGTACAACGAGACTCCAGTTACTCTTAATAACGTCCTGCTCGTGAGGTCTGTTACAGAGACACTGAACCTTTGCCAGAATGATTTGGACCTATACAGACTCGACTACAGCTATCCGGGCGACTGGATCACCGACCAATACAGCCAGGAATTCGTTCCGTTCTTCTTCTTCAAAGAATTGAGACGGCGGAATGAAGCGCGACACATAGAGTACAGCAAGTTTCAAACGCTGGTACCCATGCCTAACCTGGCAAGCCGGTAAGGGTGAAACAAGTGGTCATGAAGAAACTTCTTGTCTGTTTTGTTCTGTTGTCGGCCGGCTTTAGTGGCCCACCGTTGCTGCGCGCGCAAACGCCTGCGATGCCCGACGAGAAACAGGCAGCGCAGCCCCGGAAACGTAGTGGAATTTTCACCCTGTACGCCTTGGATCCTTTGGCCCGTAACCTCTGTTTTACTGACGGGAAAGAAGGGATGGCGTTTGTAAACAACAAATGGGAAAACCGTTGTAGTGATCTGAGCTACACGCTGGCAGGTAATGGCAGTCTTGTTACCGGCATTGAGCTGAATCGAGTGGCAGCTATCGTCGATCTCGGCACGGCCAACGATCTCCGCGGACGATACGGCTACGACGATGCAGAAAATGGCGGCGTCGGGTTCGCTTCATTGCATCTCGAGGGGGACAAGATCATGGTCCTCCAGGACAACAGCGCCCCGGTCAAAGTAACTTGGCAACCGCTGAAAGAGGCGTCCCAACTTGCCGAAGTTAAGTCATCCGCCAATGCGCCGATCCACTTGGGCCACATCTACCTCGTGCGCATCGCGGATTCGAGAGATAAGAGTATTCAACTGACAGTCAAGCTTATGGTAATTGCGTATCGTCCTGATGAAACGGTGACGCTGCGATGGGAGTTGCTCTAATTATGGAGCGCTAGTCCAGCAAGGCGTGCCGGTGAGGAATTCAACAAAACGCTTCCACTCAGTCGGAAGCACGTGACAGGGATAACTTCCATCCTGAAGGAGAGCAAGTATGCAAACAACAATCAGCGGCGCAACCGGCACAGTCTGCACGAAGAGTGGCGTTTACAAGGCGACTGACAGAAGAGCGCAGTATCTTGAAACGTATTTCGTGGGCGATGCCTTCCGGAACTTCCCGGGGGGAAAGGGTACCAAGACCACAACCTGGTACCTCGTAACGGGGACCGCTACGACTTCGGTTACCAGTACCGACGGCACCGGCACCGTGACAACACCAGATGATGGTGGGTTCACGTCCGTAGTGGTAGCTCCTGGCGCCGCATAAAAAAAGCACGATCTACCTACCAAATGGCGGGCACTAACAGCTCTTCCTGCTTACGCAAGATGAGTGCGTGAGCAGGAAGAGATCATTTGCAGTTGCATTGCTTCTGAGTGCCTTCCCGGTGTATTCTGTTGACTCCGATACTGCAGCGCAGAAGGAACATTCGGCCCACTCCAAACCTGCCAGGTTCCACTACGTTCTAGGTTAACTACTATGCTTGCGAAGAAGTTCATAAAGCCCAAACAGCTCTCGAGAGCCGCATTGTGCTTTTTGTGCCTCTTTGTAGCTCTTTCGTTTGTCGCGCCGCTGTTGCCGATTGCCAACGCATCGTCCGACACGATGCCGTGTTGCGCAGGCAAAGCGGGGCACTGTGATTCGGGTATCACGCCGAAACGGGTTTCTCCACCTACCTCGGAGCCAATGTGCGGCCTGAAGGAAGCGACGATGGAGGATGATGGCATCACCATCGTCGCTGAACCCGTTCACACTCAACACTCACACAGCCGTAATGCTGAAACTTCCTCATTACATCCTGCTGCTGAATCTGCATCATTAAGCCAGCCGTGTCACATGGACTGCGGTGCGTGTGCCACAGCGTCTTCTCGACAACAGAAGCGTGAACGAGGTGTGGTCCTTTCAAGCGCTGAGCGGACACAATCGCTAACGACGCTGTTGCAATTCGAGAGTCAACCGCTCTTCTTTTCATCGAACGAAGACTGGGACCGGATCAGTCCCAGGGGTCCACCAAACTCCAGCCAGTCGCTTTAATTCCAAAATCATAACGTGCCTGGATAAGGTCAGTACCACCTGCGATAGCGGGTGGGTCGATCAGCCTGGAACGTTGCTGGTTGATTTTGGATCCGGATGGTCTAGCCACCCGCTACCGCGTGGTGGTACTGACTGTATCCAAACAGTAACCCAAAAAGCGCATGGAGTAAGTTCGATGAAGCCCCGTATCTATCTTTCCTGCATCTGCCTGATGCTGCTGCTTAGCGGTGTCGGCCGGGCGCAACATAACGTCACTTCAGCAACGCTTAGCGGTCGCATCGAGGATGCGAGCGGAGCGGTTGTAAGCGGCGCCAGCGTCACGGCCACACACCACGAAACCAATCAACAACTGACAACCGCCAGCGACTTTGAAGGTCGGTATCGATTCCCTTACCTGCGGACTGGCGATTACGATCTAACAGCCACCGCTCCCGGTTTTTCGACCATAACCAAACAACTGACTCTCACCGTGGGCCAGGCTGTTGACCTGCCGATCAAGCTCGAGGTTGCCGGTGTCTCCGTCCAGGTAAACGTCGGCGGAACAGACATGCCTATCATTGAGACAGTAAGGACGCAGCTCACTGAAACCATCCGGCCACGCGAGATCAATGAACTGCCGTTGAACGGACGCAACTACCTCGACCTGGCGCTATTAATTCCGGGCGTTTCCCCGACAAACACCGGCAGCAACCAGCGCTTCGCCGAGACTTCAGCGGTCCCCGGACAAGGCATCTCCATCGCCGGGCAACGCAATTTGTACAACAGCTTTATCCTTGACGGCGTGTCCGCAAATGACGACGCCGCCGATTTGACCGGCAGTTACTACAGCGAGGAAGTCATCGATCAGTTTCAAGTAGTAACCTCCGGTGGTATTGCTGAGTTTGGCAGGGCCTCGGGAGGCGTCGTCAACATTCTTACCCGCTCCGGCACGAACGACTGGCGCGGAAGTCTGTACGGTTTTGCCCGCAACCAGCGCTTCGACGCACGCAATCCTCTCGCGCCGACGAAAGACCTGTTAACTCAGGCACAATATGGCGGCACGATTTCCGGTCCGGCGCGACGCGATCGAACCTTTTTCTTTACCAATTTCGAGCAGACGCGCAGAAATTACTCGGCCGTTCTCACAATTGCGCCCGCCGCAGTTACAACGATCAATAACCGGTTGCGTGCGATCAATTATTCCGGTCCGCTCATCAGTACCGGTGTCGTACCAGCGAGTTTTGACACCACCAACTTCTTCGGGCGAATCGATCACAAGCTCAACGATCGCAACCAACTCAGCGGGCGCTACAGTCTCTATCACATCGACGCCGTCAATTCGCGCAACGTCGGCGGGCTAAACGCGGTCAGTCGCGGCACAGGTTTGAGTGATACCGATCAAACTGTTGTAGTCAGCAACGTCACGACCCTCAGCACACGCACGCTGAACGAGGCACGCTTTCAGTTCACTAACAGCAAACTCGATGCGCCGGTCAACGATGAACTCGGACCAGCAATCAATATTGCAGGCGTGGCGAATCTTGGCACCGCGACTTTCTCGCCGCTCGCGCGCGACATCAATCTGTTTGAAGCGGTTGACAACGTCTCCACGCAACGCGGCGACCATTCGCTGAAATTCGGCGGCGATTTTCTCTACAATCGCGTCAAGATTGTCTTTCCCGGCGCAGTGCAGGGTGTTTACTCCTTTAGCTCGCTTGGCAATTTCCTCAGTGGAAACTATCTCAACTACCAGCAGGCGTTCGGCGCACCCAGCCAGTTTCAGTCAAATCCAAATATCGGCGCTTTCATTCAGGACGAATGGAGAGTAAGCCCGAGCGTGACGCTGAATGCAGGCTTACGATACGACGCTCAGTTTCTGCCTGATCCGATCCAGACTGATACCAACAACTTCGCGCCACGTGTCGGCATCGCCTACGCCCCCGGCGATCGCAAGACAGTCGTGCGCGCGAGCTTCGGTCTTTACTACGATCGCATTCCGCTGCGCGCCACCTCGAATGCGCTGCAACGAGACGGGTCAAAGTTTTTAGTCGTGCAGTTGTCACCAACACAACCCGGCGCGCCCGTGTTTCCAAACGTGCTGGCTTTACAACCGGCAACGCTCCCGACCAGGCCAAACATCACGCGCATCGATCCGACCATCGAAACGAGTTACAGCCAACAGGCGAACCTACAGATCGAAAGAGAGCTGCCTGGGCACGGCGTCATCTCGGTTGGTTATCTTCACTTGCGTGCGCTGCATGTCATTCTTTCCCGAAATGTAAATGTGCCGACCGTTCCCGCTTCGGCCGGTATTCCAAATTTAGGCCGGCCCGATCCGAACTGGGGTAACATCTCGCGCTTTGAGAGTTCCGGCAGGTCCAATTACGACGGCATGGTTGTTTCATACAACCAGCGCGCTGCACGTTGGGCCAACTTGCGAGTTTCCTATACGCTCTCGAAGACGATCGACGACGCCGGCAACTTCTTCTTCTCGAGCGTCCAGAATAATTTCAACATCCGCGACGATCGTGGGCTTTCAGATAACGATCAACGTCATCGACTCGTTGTCAGTGGTTCGCTCGAAGCGCCGGCACAATCGCAGGCTAGCGGTTTCCAGCGTGCGCTGCGTGGTTTTCAGTTCGGTTACATCTTCACTTACGCCTCGGAACCGCCGTTCAACGTGCTGCTCGGAAATGACCGTAACTTCGACACGAACAACAACGACCGGCCAGTCGGTGTGGGACGAAATACGGGTCGCGGATTTAATTTCGCGTCTCTCGACCTGCGGTTGAGTCGTAAGTTCCACCTGACGGAACGAGTCGACTTGCAACTTCTGGCCGAAGGCTTCAACATTCTGAACCACGCTAATTATGGCATTCCAAACAACACCTTCGGCACAGGCGTGACGCCGCTGCCGGCGTTTGGACGACCAACAGCGGCTTTCGATCCCCGTCAGTTTCAGTTTGGGATGAAGGTGAGTTTTTAAGCGTGAGATGGTTGTGACAAGTTATGCAAATGAAATGGCTTTTAATATTCTTGCCCGCGCTAATCCTGGTGGCTGGCTGCAAACACCTGACGACCAGTCGTGGCGCGGAAGTCAATAAACCACAACCGTTCCAGATCTCTGCAAACGGAGTTGACGCTGCTGAACCGTCCACGGCTTCGGCGCCCGATGGAACTTTCTACGTCGCCTGGGTCAATCACGACGCGAAACAGGCTGACGTGATGATTGCTCGCTTCAACGGTGAAGGGGTGCAGCAAGGGCCGGCGGTTCGAGTTAATCGCCAACCAGGCGCCGCGACCGCCTGGCGCGGCGATCAACCGAGCGTCGCCGTGGCTCCGGACGGCGCGCTTTACGTGTTGTGGACCGGTCGCGTCGAAGCGAAAGACAAGCACGGAACAGACATTTACCTTTCAGTCTCAAACGATGGCGGGCAAAACTTTGCGAGCGAAGTGAAAGTAAACGACGACAAGGTTCCAAACGCGCATGGCATGCACTCGCTTGCCGTTGCGAAAGACGGACGAATCTATGCAGCGTGGCTCGATGAACGTAATGTCCACGTGCCTAAGCCATCGACCACGGCTGAAGGCCATCACATGGAAAGCAATCGAGATGTTTATTTGAGCTACTCGACGGATGGTGGCCGCACGTTCTCCGCGAATCGAAAAGTCGCGGCGGAGGCGTGCCCGTGTTGTAAGACGGCGCTGGCTGTAGCCGCGGATGGAACGTTGTATGCCGGCTGGCGGCAGGTGTTGCCCGGCAGTTTTCGTCATATCGCGGTGGCTGCTTCCAACGACAGCGGAACGACTTTCTCGCAACCGGTGATCGTTAGTGACGATCATTGGGTGTTACAGGGCTGCCCTGTGTCTGGTCCATCGTTATCGGTTGATCGCGCGTCAGGCAATTTGAAAGTGGTATGGTATGCAGCCGGTGAAGGAGACGCTCCGGGAGTATACGTCGCGGAATCGAGCGACAAGGGCCGGAGTTTTTCACGACGACAGTTGTTGTCGCAGGAGACAGTTAAAGGCACCCCAGTGTTGACTGCGAACTTTGCTATCTGGCAGGGAACCGAACGAATCGAAACGAAGATGCGTCCACTCGGCAATGCAGGCTCAGCGCTCAGCGTAGCAGCAAATGCCGAACTTCCGGCCGCGACCTACGCCAACGACAAATTGTTTATCGCCTACATCACAACGCAACAGCAGAAGCGCAGCATTTGGCTCGTGCGAGCTGGAGTCTGAACGAAAAGAGAATGTCAAAATCGCTAATTGCCTGTTTGGTGCTCATGCTGCTGGCGGCATGTGGTGGAAACAAAATGCCTACGACCCAATCCAGCACTCCAACACCTTCTGGACCAGCGGCCGCAGTGCAAACAAACTCGTATCATGGTGTTGGGGTTGTGAAGAGTCTGAATCCGAAGGCTCTGGCAATCGAGATCGATCACGGAGACATCGAGGGCCTGATGCCCGCGATGCAAATGGAGTTTCCAGTGACGGACGTGAGCCTATTGAACGGCATCGCCGTCAATGATCGCATCGACTTCACTGTGGAAAACGGCCCTAGTGAGATGAAAGTCACCGCGATCAAGAAGAAAGATTAGCCACAAAAGGCACATAAGTCACAAAAAATCATTTGAACCTTTTGTGCCTTTGTTCTTTGTGCCTTTGTGCCTTTGTGCCTTTTTGTGGCCGGTTTTACTGCTTCTGCAAACTTGCCAGAGCCGCCAGCACTTCGTCGCTGTGCCCGCCCGGCTTTACCTTCTCAAATACCCTGGCGATCTTGCCCTGCGGATCGATGATGAACGTGTTGCGCGCGGAAAGTTTCGCGCCGTTGTACTCCATGATCGAACCGTACTGCTCTGAAACCTTCGCATCGCCGTCGGAAAGCAGTTTGAAATTCAAACCCTCCTTCGAGCAGAAGTCCTTGTGCGACTCAGCGGTGTCCACGCTGACACCGAGAATCACAGCGTTCGCCGCATCATACTTCGCGAGATCGCGTTGGAAGTTACGAGCTTCAAGAGTGCAGCCGCTGGTGAAATCCTTCGGATAAAAATAGAGCACCACCCACTTGCCTTTGAAGTCTCCCAGGCTCACCTGCTTGCCTTCGTTAGTGGTCAGCTTAAAACCTGGCGCCGCTGCTCCCACTGCCGGCAGTTCATTGACTGCACTGACGCGGTTGCAAGCCAGCACGGCTACAAGTGCGAACACGAAAAGAAAAGCGTACTTACCCATTTACAAACCCTCCGTACTTTAATGTGAATACTGAGCCACGATCGTCTCGCGAATTTGTGCCGGCGTCAGCTTCTGTTCCTTCTCCAGTTTCAACGCCAGCAACGCTTCGTTAACGCAGACAGCACAGTGCGCTGCGTGATCGTCTTCGAAACAACTGTAGAGACTCTTGTGACCAAAACCTCTGTCGCAGTGGCAGTAACAAGGCAACTGCGCAATCGTTACCGGTATCTCTCGCACCGCGCGATACGCGTCACGAGTGATGCCGGCAAATTTCTCGGGCTCCAATGTTGGTCCAAGCGATGATTTGCTCGGCGCTACTTCGAAATGCGCCGGAATAGTATGCGCGCCCGGGGCGCTCGCATCCGCCGCATGATTGTGCGACGGCGCCGGTTGGCTAGTCGCATTCTGAGTCGCAGGGAAGTTACGAGAATTAACCATCAACACTGCCGCCAGCAGCAGCAAAACAATGCCGCCAATTAATAGCCAGTTTTTCTTCATAAAGACTTACTCCTAAAAATCTCAGTGCGTTCCATGCATCCCGGCCATGCTCATCGGCGCGGGTCGTAGTCTAAAGAAAAGTTTCCAGGAAACCGGATGCGATCCATAAATCGGGTCGAGAATCGACGGCTTCGAATAGAAGGTAACATCGCTGCCAATTGCCAGCGACGTCTTATCCGTATTCCAAATATCACGCGCGCCGCCGGCGGTGTAAGCGCCGATGCGAAACGACGGATGATGGTCCGTAATACCCAGACTCAACCGATCCGCCGCACGCAATAGCTGGTTTTTATCCGCTAGTTCGAGTCGCGTGTAGAGATAGTTTCGATCGAGAAACTTCAAAGTCGATTCTGCCACATATCCGTTCAGGTTAAAAATTTCCCCGCCGTGACTTTCGTGATTTCGGCCCCAGATCAAACTCGAGGCCCAATTGCCGCGTGCGAACGCGCGGTTATGACTGATCGATGCAGTGGTGCGACGCACGTCACCGGGTTCAAGCGCTTCGGGATTTCTGAGAAAGCCGTGACTCACCTGCATGGACCAGTTGCTGTTCGGCGCAAACCAGAGTCGCACGGAACGTGAGTTCCACGGATGAGCTTCGAAGTTGTAGCGGTTCTCGTCGGGCTCACGGCCGTTGAAGACTGAGCCTTCGAGCTTGAACCATCGATAACTGAATCCCGTCGTGACTACGCCGAAACTAATGTGACTCGAATCCTGCAAATGATGCGACAGCGGCGCTGACGTGTTTTCAGAAGCTGATGCGCGATGCATGAAAGCATTCGGTCCGAGAGCGGGTTCGCCGGGATAACCTGCGTACACAAACCAACTCGCGCGTTCGCCAACCGGCACGGTGTAAGTCGCACTCAGTTCCATGAACAGATCGTGTGGATGCTGGCGATCGATCAAGGGTTCGCCTTTGTACGTTTCACCCGTCTGGAAAAGCAGAGGCGAACCGCCCGGAGGAAAAGTAAAAGGCTCGGCGCTAAGCATGGCGCGCAGCTCGAGTGTTCCCGGACCGGCGCGTCGCACGGCGGATGGCATGAACCAATTTGCGGATTCAAACTTGGTCACGCCTCTTGGTCCACCCTGGCGATTCACACCGGCGACGAAGTTGTAGTGGAACATCAGCAGCCACTCGCCGGACTGCTTGTGCATCATCGGCATCGGGCTTGTCGCCGGCTGCCACGACGTTCCGGAGCCCATTCGACCCATCGGCGCCAGGTTCGATTCGCTCTGGCCGAGGCGAATGAACATCTGATCGTCGTGCATCACAAAAACACCGTGGTCCATGTGACCATGGTCGTTCATGTCTGCCTGGCCGGCAGGCATTTGCGGGCTTGGCGCAGGCGCAGGAGTCGCTGCCGGTTTTGCCGGCGGCATCTTGTGACCTTCGTGTTGTGCGTAAACTGATTCGCCCAACGCGGCGAACATGAACGCTGTACAAAATAGCGCAATCCTTATCAAACTCATCTAACCCTCTTAAAACTTCCAGAAAGTCTCCCGCCAAGGCGCAAAGACGCAAAGAGGTATCAACACTTTCAACTCATCTTTGCGCCTTGGCGCCTTTGCGGGAGAAATCGTCGTCGGGAAAAGCTTTACCGACTACTGCTTGTTCTTGTCCTTAGCGTCCTTTGACTTCGCCTTGCAGCAATCGCCTTTATGGCTTTTCATGTCGTGCTTCATGTCTTTCATGTCGTGTTTCATCGTGCCGTCCGCTTTCATGTCCATGTCGCACGAATCAGCACAACAACCACAGCACTCATGACCGTCAGCATGATTCATGTCTTTCTTGTGCATCTTGCATGAATCACCTTTGCAGCAATCGGGCCTGGCAGCAGCGTCAGGCTTCGCGTCGGTTGTTGCGGCGCCGTCTTCTTTCATCGAACACGAATCACCGCTGCAACAACAGCACGAGTCCATTGCGCAACACGCATCAGCCTTCTTCTTTTGATCGCCTTGCGAGGGCGTCTGGGCCACGCCGACTGCAAATGCCAACAGCAACAGCCCAAGGAGCATGACAAGGATAGTAATTTTTCGGGGTTTCATTTTAGTTCTCCTGTTTCTAAAGATTTACGCCTGACGTGCGCGAGGCACACGCCGTTGCTCAACCACTAGTTATGAGCAGGCAGATCTTTAGATCAGGAAAACACAACAAAGAAGGTGGGTAGGACCACGATTGGGCAGGAACGAGACAACCGAGCTGTTGTCTGCGCGTGTAGCCTGTTTCTCGAAACTCGGTAACACAGCCACGGGAACGCGTCCGGGATCTGATGCATGCGTGCTGCTTTTCGAAGTCGCCGCGGTTGCGTTCACTGCCAGCGGACAATCCTTCATCATGTCGTGCGGTCCCGGAGCGAACGACGGCAATCCGGCCGGCTGTCTTAAATTGCGGACGACTTGTTTCTTTGTTTTTTTCGCCGCACAACAATGATGTGACTGCGCCGAATGACAACTTTCACCCGCTTCGATTGTTGGAATCGAATCCGCAACAACACCTTCAGCCATCACGGTATTGCTGCAACCGAAAAGGCACCCACCAGCCATCCAAATCGAAATGCTGATGGCCAGCAGCAAGCGCACCAATTTGTTCGAGAAGAACAAACTCATCCTGCTCGGAAGTCTACTCCTGGCCACAAAAAGTCACAAGAGGAACAGCTTCCATCCGGCAATCTTTTGTGCCTTTTGTGGCGCACTTCTGTAACGGTTCACTTGTTAGCCTGAGACATCGGGAGAAACATAGATATGAGTATCGATAAAAACAAGATTACAACTCAGGACGAATTGGGCGAGCCGGCACCTATGGATCAGGCGGAGCAACGCGTAGAAGCTGAGATGAAAAATCTCGAAGGACAGGCAAAGAGAGACGTCGCAGAGGGTTTGCGAATTCAGGATGAAGGAGAGGAAAAAGAGGAATAGAAACTAACCCTCTTCCTTCAACGCCTGTTCCAACGCTTCCTTTAATTGAGTGGGAGTAGTTTCAGGATTGAAACCGATAAACCTGCGAATGACGCGACCATCGCGCGCGATGATAAAACTCTGCGGAATACTCGTGCGACCCTGCATCATTATCTGTGCCACTTCAGGCTTGGCCCAGCCGATCTGATAATCGACATTGAACTCACGCACAAAGTCGCTGACGCTTCTGGCCGAAGCATCCGGATTTTCAGTCGAGAGACCGATCATCTCCACGCCACGACTCTGAAACTCCTTGTGCAATCGCACCAGTTCGGGAGTTTCCATCCGGCATGGACCACACCAGGTGGCCCAAAGATTCACGAGCAAAACTTTTCCTGAATAGTTGCCGAGCTTGATGGGTGCGCCACTCGCGGCCCTGTTCTCTGCTTCAAGGACCTGTCGCGGTAAACTGTTCGCGCGAGCAGTGGTACCAGTCTTGGTAGGCGCATCGTTCGAGTTACAACTGGAAACGCCGATCGCGACGAGCAATCCAAAAGCAACTACGGTAGTGACCACCCTCAGTGGCGTCCAAAACTTCAATTTATTAACTTCGTTTTTTCTTGCTGACATTACTAATTCTTCTTCTTGCCGAAACTGAACGAATCGAGAATTACCGGCGCCTCGCCTCTTGAACCGACGTCCTCAACTGACGATAACTCACCCGCGAGATTTGTACAAAGCATACTCAAAGTTGCGCCGGTCGTGTCGCCCTCTTTGCCGGTCGGCAGGAAGATGACTCGTCCCCATAAATTAAGATCGCCGCGTTCGGTTCCTGGCGAAAGTCCTTCCCAGCGAAACTCGTAGGCATCCATTGAGTTTACCTTCGTTGGACCTTCCGACACTTTCTTATAATCGGTAATGGTCTTTGCCAACGCCTTGTTAATTTCCTCAACCCGTGCGGGAAAGCTCGGCAAGTCGCCCACAAACGTGCCGGTGCTTGTATACCAGCCGACCGCAAAATTCTCTTGCGTAAAATTGGGAGGCAGCTTCCGGTCAACCTTCACAAAATTGGTGGCGCCGGCGACACCTGCCTTCGGATCGAGAGCCCATTTCTCAGGATAATAAAAGGAGAAGTCGATGTAATGCTCCGCTAGTTTTCCGTCGAGTTTTTCATTTGAGTTTAGAAACTGAACTGTGCCTGCCGGCGGTACGAAAGTGTCTTCGGGTGTCGGTGACGGTGTTTCTACCGTACTTGCCGGAGTTGGCGTACTCAGATTCACGTTCGCGGGCCGCTCGGGATTTCGCTGTGCGGCCATCTCGTCCAACCTTGGTTTGACGACGAAGAAGAACAGGCCCGCCAAAGCTCCTCCACCTAATAAAAGAAGGAGTAGGAGGGCGCCAATAATTAGAGGCATCTTCGACTTTTTCTTCGCTACCGGTACGGGCAGCGGAGCTGAAGGCGCGGGGGTCGAAACTGCGGGCGGCGGCTCTGCCGGTGGCGGAGTTGCTGCAACCGGTGGCGGCGGCGGTGGAGGTGGCGCCGGCGGCGGAGTGGCCGGTGGTCGTGCGATGTCGGAAGTGTTCGGGGTTGTCCCGGTTGGGCCGGTAGTCGGACCAGTGTTACGCGGCAGCGCAACCGTCGCTGGATAGTTCTCGATGATCGTCGCATTCGGATCCGGCAGGTCGCGGCTGGTCGGTCGTTCCGACGAACTCGCATTCAGATCGATCGACGTAGCGCGAATCGTCGCGTTCGGATCGAAAGTTTGCGGCGCAATCAGCAAGCCGCCGTCAAACGTGCAGAACTTCTGCCCTTCATCGGGAAACGTACGATTACACTTGGGGCAACTCTTCATACAGACGGACCTCTTAAGCGGGAATCAGTTGATCTTGGCAATTAATTCGCACGGGCTTTGGCGAGTTTCTGGGCTGCGCCACTGTTGTTTGGATCGAGTTCGAGCGCTCGCTGATACGCGCGAACAGCTTTGTCTTTCTGGTTGGATTTTAGATAACCGTCACCCACGCCTTCAAAACCATAAACACCGGCGAGTTGTTTTTTCTCACCTGCTCCGGCAAACGCTGAAGCGCGTTCGTAAGTTGCTTCAGCATCGCTGAATCGATCCATTCCCAGATATGCTCGGCCCAACAGGTTGAAGGGCAGGAACGCACGCGAACTGACTTCAGTCGCCGACTTCAAGTAGGGTTCAGCCTCCTGGTATCTCCGGTAAACGACCAGGAAACGACCCATCAGCAGCAGCGACGTTGGATTTTGTGGATCAAGCTCGAGTGCTTTTTTCACAACCGGTTCCGACTGCGGCCATAACTGTTCGACCTGAAGCGAATCTGCAATCAGATTCAGCGTGGCCGGCTCCTTTGCCAATTCGATCGCTTTAGCATACAACGGCGCCGCTTCGCCGGAGCGATTCATGCGGTTGAGTGCGCGCGCGAGGTGCGCATAGGCAACGGCAAACTGCGGATCCAATTCGATCGCGCGGCGAAGTGAATGTTCTGTTTCGCTGTTGAATACCGCGCGTGTCTGAAGCGCTACGCCGAGTCGATCCCAACCCACCGCATTCTTTGGATCTATCTGAACTGACTTACGCGCGAAGCTTTCAGCTTCAGCAAGCCGCTTCGCATTCTCTCCGTCGGGACGCGGTTGGACCAACACCACACTCAATGCCACGCAAGCGTCTGCGTTTGCCGGCGCCCAGGCCACTGAATTTCGATAAGCTGCTTCAGCATCGTCCCAGCGCTGCTGGTCGGAGTAGACGTTGCCCAGACCATAGGCGGCGCGCGCGTCGCGTGGTTTGAGTTTCAGGATCTCCTTGTACGCTTCTTCAGCTTCGGCAAACTTTCGTCCGTCGCGAGCTTCGTTGCCTTTGTCGAGCAGTTCCTCGACTCGCTCAGCAACATTCGAAGTTTTGGGTTTTCCAGCTCCGGGGCGGCCTGCGGGCGGCTTGGTTCCCGCAGCAGGTTTCGTCGTTCTCCTGGACTCGGGGTTCTTGGGTTTGAAAACACCGGCGCCGACGTCTACCCCCACGTCCTGTCCAAACACGGTCGCACCCGTCGCCAAATTCAAGCAAAGTGCGGCTGAAATCAAAAGTGCCGCGCGCAGGATTGCGTTAGTGCTCATCATTCTCTCCCTGGTGCTGTTTGGATTGCGATAATCGTCGAAAAATTCAACTTATGGATCATTGAAGAACTACTGGATTCGATTGTAGATCAGCTTTGCCTGCGGAGCTAATCTCTCACGGACTGTGCACCAATCGGAAACCCAGCAATGTCGTCTTCGACGAAGGCGGAACAAATTCGCGTAAACAAGCGGATATCGGCGCCTCGGCGTTAGCCGGATCACTCACGTAACAGCCACCGCGAATCGTGACCCACTCTTCCATACTACGAGGAACTTTCGCCGCGTTGCCGGGATATACCGAAACCTTTGAAGCGGTCCATTCCCAGACATTCCCGATTAGATCAACTACCCCCCACCTGTTTTTGCCCTCGGGACGTGAACCGACCGCCGACGGCGTGGCCTCTTTAAGAACCGCCGCTTTGTCCTGCCATGCCGGCCCCCACGGATACAAGTCGCCTCTCTCGCCGTTGCGCGCGGCATATTCCCATTCCTCTTCAGTGGGCAAACGATATGTCACGTTGTCGCGCTTTGAACGCCACGCAGCAAACGCTGTCGCATCTTCAAAGGTAACGTTCACCACCGGCCACTGCTCCTGTCCAAACGGCGGCTTATTTCCAATCCAGTGATCGGGAGCGGCGTGGTTTGTTTCTCTGACGAAGTCGGCGTATTCACTGTTGCTGACTTCTGTCCGATCCATTAGAAACTGCTGCACTGTCACGGCGTGGGCCGGAGTTTCCTGCGGTGGACCATTCTTGCGTCCCATCAGAAATGTGCCGCCATCGATCGGAATCAAATCGGCCTTCTTCGTTGGTGGAGTAATCGGAGTCGGCGCCGGAGTTGATAGCGGTAGACTTGATGAGACCCCCTTCGGTCGCAGCATCAGAAAGGCGCCGATACCAACACCGCCCAGTATTAGAACTACCAACGCTGCACCGATGAATAACAACGGCGATGGTCCTTTACGCTTAGGCGTGATGTCGACCACCATCGATCTTCGTGGCGACACTGAGGCGCCAACACCATTCGAAGCACTCCACTCGGGATTCGTGGTACTTCCCTGCACTCGCGTCGTCTCGGGATCCAGCGACGGCGGCATACTTCCCGACAATCGTTCGAGGCGATCTTCGAGCTCTTTCGCCTGAAGCGCCATGCGTTCGAGTTTGTCCTGTTGCTCTTTTTCGCGGCGCTCGCGTTCTTCATGCCGCTTATCGAGCTGCGTGCCGCTGACTTTGCCCGCCATCGATTCGAATGAAGCACCAAAATTCGTCTCCTGCGCGATCGGCGGGTGCGCGGCTGTCGCCGACATATTTGGCGCGGGCGTTGCCGGCGATTGCGTTGGGGGCTGCGGTATGACTGACGCCATCGTCTGGTTCGGATCCAGCCCGACTGTTTCTCGCAGTGCGGCGGCAACTGCGGGCGACGAGTTCAACGCGGCATGAAGATTTCTAAGGAACGTCGGAACCGAATCGATGCGTGCTTCGACCTCTTTCTCGAGTGCGTGTCGCACGACAGCTTCGACCGGAGGCGGCACGGAAGCTCCCATCGACTGAAAACTCGGAGGCGGCATCGTCAGATGCTTCTTCATGATCGACGGAATCGAAGATCCCTTGAAAGGAACTTCACCCGCGAGCATCTGGTAGAGAATGACTCCAAGACTATAAATATCAGCGCGCGCATCCGGCTCTTCGTCGGACCACTGTTCCGGCGCCATGTAAAAAGGAGAACCCATCAATCCGCTCGTCTGCGCTTGCACAAAGGACCCGAGCAGCTCACCCGACTTGATCTTCGCGAGACCGAAGTCGAGAATCTTGAGGCCTTCGGCTACGGGAACGCCGTCCTGGACCATGATGTTCAATGGTTTCAGATCGCGATGCACGATGTTTTGCCGGTGTGCTGCGCCGACACCCGCAGCAATAGCGCTGATGAATTCCCACGCGCGTTGCGGCGACATCGCGCCTTCAGCTGCGAGTATGTCCTGAAGTGATCGACCTTTGACAAACTCCATCACCAGAAAAGGCATCGTGCCGCGTACTACACCGAAGTCTGTCACGGCGATGATGTTTTGATGACGGATTGCTGCGGCCGCGAGTGCTTCCTGTCGAAAACGCGTAGTCAGCATCGGGTCGTTACCGACGAGATCCGGGAGGATGACTTTGATGGCGTGTGGGGTCTTCAGGAAGATGTGCCGTGCCTGAAACACGACACCCATGCCACCTTGCCCGAGCCGGCGCTCGAGCAGGTAGCGGGCGTCAAGTGTTGGCTCACCGATAAGTGACGGCGTAGTCGCATCACCATCCTGAGGACAGTGATTTGTTTCGTCGGGAAAACAGCGCCTACAGGTTGGACACTCTTTCATCTATGGGGAACCACGAATCCGCAGACTGCCCTCATCGTATCACGACATTGACGAGGCGGCGCGGTACAACTATCACTTTCACGACTTCGTGGCCATCGATTAAAGCTCGTACACGCTCATCGGCGAGCGCCGAGGAACGCAACTCGTCCTCTGAAACCTCGGGTGCGGCTATCACGCGCGAACGGAGTTTTCCATTGACCTGAATCGGAATTTCCAGCTCCTCGCGTCGTGCGAGCTCGGCGTCGGCAACGGGCCAGCGGGGCACTTCTTTCAACAAACCGCCGTCGTGCCCCAGGTGTTCCCACATCTCTTCCGCGATGTGAGGCGCGAATGGAGTGAGCATGATCACGAGGGATTCCAGCGCTTCTTTCACTGCAAAACCGTCTGCGTCGGAAGCCCTCGCCGGATCGGCGTTGAAGTCGGCGATCTGATTGAACAACTCCATCAACGCCGCCACGCTCGTGTTCAAGTGTAACTGTTCAAAGTCGTTCGTGATCTTGGCGATCGTTTGATGTGTCTTGCGCCGTAACGTTCGCGCTTCCGGGCTAAACTCCAGTCCATCGACTGCTTGTGCGCGCGTGTTTGACAATCGCTCCTGCCACTTCCAGACCATCGTATAGACGCGTCTCAAGAATCTCACCGCGCCTTCGATTCCAGTCTCAGACCAGCGCAACTCGTTTTCAACCGGCGCGGCAAACAACACAAACAATCTCGTCGCGTCGGCGCCAAACGCAGCGATCATCTCGTCGGGATCGACTCCGTTGCCGACACTCTTCGACATCGCTTTCCATTCGTTAGTTCCTTCGACGACGTTCGTCACCATGCCCTGCGTCAACAATCTCTTCACCGGCTCATCAAATGAAACCAACCCCATGTCGCGCATGACCTTGGTCCAGAACCGCGTGTAGATGAGATGCATCACTGCATGCGAGTCGCCGCCAATGTACTGGTCCACCGGCGTCCACTGCTCAGCGATGCTGCTATCGAACGGTTTATCGTCGTTTCGCGGATCGCAGTAACGGAAGAAGTACCATGATGAATCCACAAACGTATCCATCGTGTCAGTTTCACGCCGCGCAGGACCATCACATTTCGGACAGGTTGTATTTACAAACTCCGGCACACCCGCCAACGGCGACTCGCCCGTGCCTGTGAATGCCGCGGTTTGTGGCAACACGACCGGCAGTTGTTCGTAAGGCACGGGCACCATGCCGTCTTTGTCGCAATAAACAACGGGTATAGGTGAGCCCCAAAAACGTTGCCGTGAAACACCCCAATCACGAATGCGATAAGTCACCGCCGGCTCGCCGAAACCATCCTTCTTCGCGTGCCCGGCCATTTCAGCCATTGCCACTTCCGACAGTTTGCCGCCCCAATCACCGCTGTTGATTAACACGCCGTAGTCAGTGAATGCGTGTTTTATCTCTGCCGACGCATCGCCCGCCGTTGTCGGCGTCGGCTCCGCATCGAGTTGTTCGTGAGTGATCGGAGCAATCACCTGGCGGATCGGTAACGAGTACTTCTGTGCAAACTCCATGTCGCGCTCATCGTGAGCCGGGACACTCATCACGGCGCCCGTGCCATACTCCATCAACACGTAGTTCGCCACCCATACCGGTATCGTCTCGCCGCTGAAAGGATTGATCGCGAGCACACCTGTGTTGAGTCCTTCCTTCTCTTCTTCGCCGATTTCGCGGCCGGCAGCTCTTTGAGTTCTCAACTTCTGCGCAAACGCGTCGATGTCAGTCTTCAACTCCGACCCTTTGAGCAACTCAGCCAACAGCGGATGCTCAGCCGACAACACTACGGCCGTGGCGCCGTAGATAGTGTCAATGCGAGTGGTGAACACACGAATCTTCTTGTCGCTGTCCTTAACGGGAAACTCGACAAACGCACCTTCACTACGTCCGACCCAATCACTCTGTCGCTTCAAAACTTTCTCGGGCCAACCGGCCTCGATCTGTTTCATGTCAGCGACCAGTTGTTCGGCGTAGTCAGTGATGCGCAAGAACCACTGTTCCAGATCTCGCTTCTCAACTTGCGTGCCGCAGCGCCAACAGATCCCGCCCGCCGACTGTTCGTTCGACAACACGGTTTGTTCTTTCGGACACCAGTTGACCTGCGAGACCTTTTTATACGCCAGGCCGCGGTCGAGCATTTTCAGGAAGAACCACTGGTCCCACTTGTAAAAATCAGGACGGTGCGCGGCGATCTCACGTGACCAGTCGTAACTGATGCCGAGTCGTTTCATCTGCCCACGCATGTGCGCGATGTTCTCTTCGGTCCAGTCGCGTGGGTTTACACCACGCTTGATCGCAGCTTGTTCCGCAGGCTGGCCGAAACTGTCCCAGCCGATGGGATGCAACACGTTGAAACCCTGCAGGCGCTTGAACCATGCGAGCGCGTCGCCGATGGCGTAATTGCGCACGTGCCCCATGTGCAAAAAGCCGGAAGGGTAGGGCAACATCTCGAGGCAATAGAATCTCGCGCGCGAATCGTCTGCTGCGGCCTGAAAAATGCCAGTCTCAGCCCAACGCTGTTGCCACTTATTCTCGATCTGTTCAGGAAAGTATTTTTCGTCCATAACGGTCTCCAATCATACACGTCCCCCGATAAAACCTGCTTCTTTTGAGTGTGGAATCGCCGCTCCGCCGGAACACGCGCTCAGGCGCGGTGCGGAAGCGGCACCGTTAGGAGGAGGTTAGTAGCTGGAGTCTTCGTGAACATTGCTCTGGATTTTACAATCCGTGTTTATCCGCGTCAATCCGCGGCTAAAAAAGATCTCAGCATCGTGAGATTCTTGATGTCTGCGCGCGGATCGTCGTAAGGCGTTTCTAAAATGAAAGCCGCGTGTTTGAGTTTCGGATGGCGAGCGACGCGACGCAGTGCTTCGGTGCCGATGTGACCTTCGCCGATATGCCAGTGACGATCGACGCGCGAGTTGTAGGCGGCACGCGAGTCGTTGAAGTGAATGGCGTGGACGTTTTTGGTCTTCACTGTCTTTTGCACTCGCTGAAGTAGCGCCTCGAGCCCGTCTTCTTCACGGATGTCGTATCCGGCCGTGAATGCGTGGGCGGTGTCGAGACAAACGCCTAGCGGTAGCTTTGGGCAGACGCGTATGATCGCTTCAAGGTGTTCGAAACGATGGCCGATGCAATCACCCTGGCCCGCGGTGTTCTCCAGGAGGATTTTCAACTTTCCGAACTTCAACCCTTTGCACGCGATCTGCAAACTTGCCGCGCACAGCGCGATGCCGTCAGTTTCACAAGCACCACGCGCACTTCCCGGGTGGACCACGAGGTAATCGACACCGAGCAATAACGCTCGCTCAACTTCTTCACGAAACGAAGCGCGTGACTTTTGGAGCATCACGTCGTCAGCAGTCGCGAGGTTGACGAGGTAATTGCAGTGAATCAGGACCGGCGAGATCTTTGTTTGCCTCCGCGTCTTTCGAAACAGCAGCACATCTTCGCGTGTCAACGGCTTCGCCATCCACCCACGCGGATTGCGAGAAAAGAGTTGCACCGTATCGCAACCCGTGTCTTTCGCAACGATCAGCGCATTGTGAACTCCTCCTTTAATAGGAGCGTGAAACCCAATCTTCGGCATAAACAATTTCACGCAAAGACGCAAAGTTGACGCAAAGGCGCAAAGAGGACAACAAAGATTCTGCTTAGCGCCTTTGCGTCAATTTTGCGTCTTTGCGTGAAACCTGCTTCATCTCACCTGCGCCTCCATTACTCTCAGCATATTCCCACCCAGGATCTTATCGATATCACTTTCGCTGTAACCACGTCTCAGCAACTCTCTCGTCAGGTTCGGCAAGTCGGCGATGGTCGCGAGATCTGATGTCGTGATCTGCACACCATCGAAATCAGAACCGATGCCGACGTGGTCCACTCCAACGAGCTTCACGATGTGATCGATGTGGTCCACGATGCGCGCCACTTTCACTGGCGGCAAACGACGCTCGTATTCCCTTTGCCGCACACGATCGCGCGCGAGCTTCTTGTGGACCGCATCGCCCGGCTCAGCCGCCGACGCTTCCTGGACCATCGTCGCGATCTCCGCATCAACCTGTTTTTTCTTTTGGCTCCATCCAGGTTCGATGTGTTCCGGATAGAAGATCACGTTGACGACACCACCTGTTTTCGCAAGCGCGCGAATCATGTCGTCGGTCAGATTTCGCGGCACGTCCGCAATTGCGCGACAAGCCGAATGCGTAGCGATAACCGGAGCCGCAGAAGTGTTCACAATATCCCAGAAAGTCTGATCGGAAACGTGTGAAACGTCGACCATCATTCCCAACCGATTCATCTCGCGCACGACACTCTTACCGAAATCGTTAAGCCCGCGCGTCGCGCCGGCGTCATCTCCCGAAGATCCGGCCCAACTCGTACTCACACTCCACGCCGGCGACATGTAACGCACACCGAGATCGTAATAGCGTTTGACGTTCTCGAGTCGTTCATCGATCGCGTAACCACCTTCCAGTCCCATCAACGCCGCAATTTTTCCTTCACTCGCGGCGCGACGAATGTCGGCGGCCGAAGTTGCAAGTATCCACGTTTCCGGATGTTGCTCGGCAAGCGCGCGAATTGCCGCGACTTGATCGTCCGCACGCTTTACCGCGCGTGCGCCGCCGCCGCCAAACAACTGCGGCTCGACCCAGATTGAAAAGAACTGCGCGTCGAGACCGCCGGTCTTTGCACGCACCGCGTCAAAGTGGCCATCACTCAGTTGCTTTTCGATATCGACGTCTTCATCAAGCACACGCTGCACCGTGTCGGCGTGCATATCGATCGTTATAGCTCGCTGATGGATCGAAAGCGGGTCAGTGGCGGGCGCGTTAGTGTTCGGATCGTTATGATTCATTTTTTTGTCACTGCAGCCGACAGAAAACGTTGCCAGCAAAAAGAACGTAATCAGAGTGGTTGCCGTGAGGCTTTTTGAGCGGTTTTTCGGTAAGACCCACGTATTAATAATCTCTAACTTTAGATGACTCAATTTCGCTTCTACACAAGCATAATTACAGCAGGCACGCGTTCTTGCCAAGCGACTCAGAACTACTGTATTGTGCCCTGTTTGAACCCACTCAGCACACATAATGAGAGCCGAGTTTCTGGCAATGTATTGCACGGTACAGATAGGCCTGCCCTCTCAACCGGGCATTTCGTGAAGGAGTAAACTACATGTATTCAAAAGATGGCAACATGAAAGATATCAAATCACCACGCATCTGCGACGTTGTCTGGCATAACGGCAAATTCATCAAATGGAACGATGCGCGAGTGCATGTAATGTCGCACGTGTTGAACTACGGCTCCAGTATTTTTGAGGGCATCAGATGTTACTCCACTAAACAAGGGCCGGCAGTCTTCCGCCTGCGCGAGCACATACAGCGCTTCCTCAACTCGGCCAAGATCTACCGGATGGACCATCCCTGGACACTCGAGGACTTATGCTCGGCGACCGTGGAACTGGCCCGCCGGAGCGGCATGGAACAGTGCTATCTCCGGCCCATTCTGTTCCGTAGTCTTGACGAAGCGCACCCGGCTTTCGGCGTTAATCCGTTTCCCAATCCGCTCGCCTGTTACATCGGTACGTGGGACTGGGGCAAGTACCTCGGCGACGAAGCGATTGAAAAAGGCGTGGACGTTTGCGTTTCGACCTGGAACCGCCTGACGCCGAACTCGATGCCGGCGATGGCAAAGAGCGGCGCAAACTATATGAACTCGCAGTTGATCAAGATGGAAGCGTTGGTGAATGGCTTCGCGGAGGGAATCGCACTCGATGACCGCGGTTACGTCTCTGAAGGTTCGGGCGAAAACATCTTCGTCGTCACCGACGATGTCGTGTTGACGCCGCCACTTTCCTCGTCGATCCTTCCCGGCATCACGCGCGACAGCGTGATTCAGATCTGCCAGGAACTCGGGATAACTATTAAAGAACGCACCATTCAGCGCGCCGCGCTGTACGTCGCTGACGAACTGTTCTTCTCCGGCACGGCCGCTGAGATCACTCCGATTCGTTCCGTCGACCGGATTACGGTTGGCAAAGGCGGTCGCGGGCCGATTACCGAGAAAGTTCAGAAGGTTTTCTTCGAAATCACCAAGGGCGAGCGCCCGGCGCCCGGCAAGTGGCTGACCTACGTTAACGAGACGACGGCGGCGCCGGCTGAAAACAACGGCCACGCGCCCGCGAAAGTCAAAGACGACAGCGACACGACACCAATCCTGTCCTTCCAAACCGCCGCCCAGGACTAAGCATTTCTCTGCGGTTCTCTGCGGTTCTCTGCGGTTCTCTGCGGTTCTCTGCGATCTCTGTGTTGGAATAGTCCTTTTAACGCAGAGATCGCAGAGAACCGCAGAGAACCGCAGAGAACCGCAGAGAACCGCAGAGAACCGCAGAGAACCGCAGAGATAGAATTTATTGACGCACGCCGCGCCGCCAAGCTATATTCAATTCGCGCGCCTTCCCCGCGTTAACCTTCCTCAAAGCAAGTCTTTCAGTAAGCCCCGCAAAGGTTTGTCAGAAATTCATGGCGCTAAAAATCGACGATTTACTGCGAGTCGCTACCAGTCATAACGCTTCGGATCTCCACCTCAAGGTGGGAGCCTTCCCCGTTATGCGTATTGGCGGCGAACTACACCCGGTTGAGAATGCTCCTCGTTTGAAGGCCGAAGACACCCTGGACATGGCCTTCTCGATGATGTCGAATCGTCAAAAACAGCGATTCAAAGAGGTGTCGGAAGTCGATATCGGTTATGGCGTGTCAGGACTGGGCCGTTTTCGCGCCAACATCTTTCAGCAACGCGGCACGGTGAGTATCGTGCTGCGCGTTATTCCGGATCACAACAAGAGCGTGGAGCAACTCGGTCTTCCTCCAGTCATCGAGAAGATCGCCGAGGAACGACGTGGACTCATCCTCGTTACCGGCGCGACCGGTTCCGGTAAGTCGACCACACTCGCCTCGATGATCGATTGCATCAACTCCACGCGCAGCGGTCACATCGTCACGATTGAAGACCCGATCGAGTTTCTACATCGCGATAAGATGTCGTTTGTGACGCAGCGCGAGGTCGACGTCGATACGCGTTCGTTTGCGGAAGCATTGCGCGGCGCTCTACGACAGGATCCTGACGTGATCCTCGTCGGCGAAATGCGCGACCACGAGACGATTGAAACAGCACTGACTGCTGCTGAAACAGGTCACCTCGTGCTCTCGACTCTGCACACGCTCGATGCGACGGAGACGATCACGCGTATCGTTTCGTCGTTTCCCTCGCACCAGCAAAAATCCGTGCGTATTCAGCTCGCGGGAATTTTGAAGGCGGTGATTTCGATGCGTCTCGTGCGTGCCGCGAAAGGTGCGGGACGAGTTCCGGCGATTGAAATCCTTGTATCTACGGCGTTCATTCGCGATCACATTATCAACGAAGATAAGACGTATCTGATTCGCGAAGCGATCGCGGCGGGGACATCACAATACGGTATGCAGACGTTCGATCAGTCGCTGTTTCATCTCTTGCAGGCGCGACTCATCACGCAGGAAGAGGCGCTACACAACGCTACCAACGCGGATGAGTTCAAGATGCGCGTCTCGGGCATCTACTCCAAAGACGACACGTTAACGACCCACATGACCACCCCCGCAACCTCTACCGTCACTCCACCACCACTCAGCAACGAACCCGACAGCATCTTCGTCAAACATTAGCCACGGATAAACACGGATAGCGCGGATCAGAAATGTTCTTTCTGATCCGCGTTTTTCTGTGTAAATCCGCGGCGCATGACGCGGACGCCGGAGCGCCAGTCTTCGTTGATGTCGAACCGGTAGATTTCGATGTCGGATGAGATACAGTGGGCGAGTGTTTGAAAAGACGGATGGACGCGTAACGTCGGCGCGACGAGATAGACCAATGGCGGCTCGTCACTGATTGTTCGTTCGCCAAAAAGTTTTGCTTTCGCGATGTGACCGCGGCGGCGATGCGCTTCGACGCGACGCCAGTAGTCAGCACCCTGCAATACGTGTTTACGATCTTCCGCGACTTTCAGTTCAATCACGACGAGACGCCCGTCCTGTCGCAAAGCCAGCAAGTCGATCGGCCTGATACCAAGCTTCGCGCCGCGCGCAGTCCGGAACTGCGCATGCAGCGGGGCGATGATTAATCCCGGATCTAATCGCGTGATGTCACGACGTAAAAGTGACTCGAGCCACGCTTCCGGTGCGGCGCGATAAAAGGCATGACGATGGTCCAACGCGGCGGCTGATCGATGCTCGCGCAAGTCGTGTAATAACTCCTGCCACTCGTTCCACGTTGTTTCATCCAGTAACCGGCGATGAGCACGATCGATGCCGAACCAAACCTTTTCACGACCAAGCAGCGAACGCACGCGCGCGAAAGGAAGTCCGAAGTAACGCAGCGTTTCTCCATGACGTGCATGCACAATGTCGATCGCGTCAGGAGCTTCGGCAATGATCGTCGCGCTCTGTTTGCTCGGCGTTGCCGCGGCAACGGGAGGAAAACGCGCGAGCTTCTTATTCCATAATTCCTGTTTGTCCGGACAACGTTCCTCCCTCAACGTCACCAGCTCATCATCGACGGTGAAAACCCTGATGATGTCTCGCAAACTACTACGCAAAAGTGCGACACGATAAAGCAGCGGTTTGAGCAACTCGGGCGACACGATCAACCAGAGCTGTTCGAAGTGAGTGCGTTGAAACCACAAGAGCGCTGACGACAGAAACGCATCAACCACTGCAGGACGGCACGGTACTATCGGACCAGTCACGGCAAGTCGCTCGCGCCGCCGTCGCAGCACGATCTGCGCATAGCGACCCGGCTGACCGGGTTTCGTTCCACGGCTCAACGACAGACGCTCGATCTTTGTCTCCAGTTCAAAAGCCGTGGCGAGTTGAGCCAGGCGTTCGCAACGCAGCTCACGCGCAGCACGAATCATGACGGCTACGTGTTTCGCAGAAGCTCGTGGCACGAGTTGCATCAACGCGCGTTCGCGCCCCAGCCGTCGCGAAGTTTCAAACTCGAGCAGTTGACCATTCCAATGCCAATCGAGAACGCGCCACCAACGATTTCCATTTTCAGTCCAACACGAAAAGACGAGTCTTCCGTGAACGATCGCCACTTCGAGCTCGTCTCTTCGCAACGATTGTGCGCCGCCCTCGCTCGGCATAAACAGCCACTCCGCGTGCGCGCGAAACAGTTCATTGATCTGTTGACAGGCTAGTTCCAATGTGAGGTTCTGCATGACGTGAGGTCCTCCTTTGAGCCACGGATGAACACAGATGAACGCGGATCAGATTCGCGTTCATCTGTGTTCATCCGTGGCTCAAAGATCTACCCTGTGCTACATTTTTGGTCAATATGAAGAGCGTTTTTCTCGCGGGCGCGGTCAGAACACCGATCGGCAAATTTGGCGGCACACTGGCATCATGGACGGCTGCCGATCTCGGTGTGGCAGTGGCGAAAGAGAGCCTGCGGCGCGCCGGTATTGCACCGGATCAGATTACTGATTCCATCTGGGGATGCGCGCGTCAGGCCGGTGGTGGTCCAAACGTCGCCCGGCAGATTACTTTCCGCGCCGGTGTCCCGGAAACAATACCCGCGGCCACAATCAACCAGGCGTGCGGCTCAGGTCTGAAAGCGATCATTCTCGCCGCACAGGAGATCATGCTCGGTCGCAGCGATGTGGTACTCGCCGGCGGCACGGAAAGCATGTCGCGGGTGCCTTACTTTGCCGAAGGCGCACGCTGGGGCATGCGCATGGGGAACACACAACTCGTCGACGGCATGTATCGCGACGGTTTCAGCGATCCACTTTCCGGACTGTTGATGGGCCAGACTGCCGAGAAACTCGCGCGACAGTATGAGATCTCTCGACAGGAGCAGGATGAGTTCGCACTGCGTTCGCAGCAGCGCGCCGAAGCCGCGATTGCTTCGGGACGATTCAACGAAGAAGCGATGCCTCTCGAAGTCAGCAGCAAGAAAAGCGAAACGACCAGCTTCACCCGAGATGAACATTGCCGCGCCGGAACAACGCTCCAGGATCTCGCAAAACTGCCGCCGGTCTTTTACAAGGACGGCAGCGTCACTGCCGGCAACTCGTCAGGCATCACTGACGGCGCCGCCGCAGTGGTCGTCTTGAGTGAAAACGGACTAAAACGATTTGGCGCCACCCCGCAGGCGCGCATCGTTGACTACGAGATCTGCGGTGTGGAACCGGAGATTATGGGTATTGGTCCAGTGCCGGCGGTGCGCGCGTTGTTGAAACGACAAAGCCTCAATCTTTCCGATGTCGATCTGGTCGAACTGAACGAAGCTTTCGCGGCTCAGGTCATCGCGTGCGATCGCGAGCTTCATTTCGACGCTGATAAGTTGAACGTTAACGGCGGCGCAATCGCCTTGGGCCACCCGATCGGCTGCACCGGCGTGCGCATCACGACCACACTCATTCACGAGCTGCACAAGCGACAAGCCCGACTCGGACTCGCTACCCTCTGCGTGAGTGGCGGCATGGGACTCGCGCTCTTGCTCGAACGCGCATGAAACAAGCGCGGAAGTTAATTGCGATCTGCAGTTCGCTGGCGCTTTTGTTTTTAACCTCCTGCCGTGTGCAAAAGGATTCACCTGCAATGAACAGTCCATCCTCCGACACAGTTATTTCCACTACACCTCCATTTCGAACAAAGGAGCCGGAACGCTATCGCGCCACATGCACGATCACCAGCGTAACTGCTGATGGGAAAACGACTGTAGAAAAATTTTCGCAGGCGAAAGACGGTGAGCTGCGGCGTGTTGACTACGAGTTCCGTTCCGGGCCGTCAATCACACTGAACCTCTCTCAGGGCGATTTTATTTTACGGCCCGTCGAGAAGGTTTATGCGAAGCGGGAAAGAGTAGAGGTGGACGTCCCGTTAACACCGGATGAAGAAGAAAGCTCGCCTGAGCGGCTCTTGTACACGGACATCGTCAAGAGCAGTTATCAAAAGCTCGGCAGGGAGTCTCTCTCAGGGCGCAACACAGAAAAGTATCGTGTGGTTGTTAACGCTACGTTGCCCAAAGGCGTCAGCACAAGTGAGACACTGATCTGGATTGATGAAGTGTTGGGTATCCCGATCAGATCGGAAATGAGATTGCCTGACGGTTCAGGCGGTACGATGGAGCTTTCGGAGATCTCGCTCGAGGTGGATAAAAATCTTTTTCAGATTCCTAACGATTATAAAAAGATTACCTACGCCGAGATGATTCAATACCTAACGAACCAATGATGTTTTTGCAACCTGCGCCTCCATTCCAGGCATCAACCTAAAACTCCCGGGAATTTCCGCAGAAAGGCTTTCTAACGTGAAGATAAAAGTTCTGAACCTCGCGATTGTCCTGGTCGCGCTTTTTACTCAGATTCACGCGCAGACGCGCAGTCGCAACACCGCGACGCCCGTCCCGTCGCTCATGGCCTCGTTGCCCGAGTCAGACGCCGTGGCTCAGGTGAAGGTGAAACAACTCCTGAACGAGGCGATGCCACGAATTCTGGCGAACAATCCCGCCAAACTCTCCGAGGCCAACGCGAGTATCGATCGCTTCAAGGATCGCACCGGACTCGACCCGCGCATGTTTCAGCAGATCGCGCTCGGCATCAAGTACACGTATCCATCTGAGGGTATCACCAAACTGCAAACCGTTGCGCTCGCCAATGGCAGCTTCACCGCAAATGCGATGGTCGCCGCCGGCCGCGTCGCCTCGAACGGCAAATACCGGGAAGAGAAATATCAGGACAAGACGCTCTACATCTTCACGCTCGAAGAGAACATCAAGCTGCTTGGTGTATTCGATTTCAGAATCGGTGAACTAGCCGCCGCGCCAATCGACAACAACATCCTCGCGCTCGGCGATCCGATCGCAGTGCGCAGAGCGATTGACGCGAGCCGTCAGCGCAAACGAGCGAATGCAGAGCTGATCGCACTCGCCAGCCGAGATCCAAATGCAATTATCGGATTCGGCAGCAATATGTCGGAGCAGTTGGTTTCAAATCTTGACATCGGTAACGCTCCGATCGCGGCCGATCTAAAGTCACTGCGACAGGTCTTTGGTTCAGTAGGGACGACTGAAAGTGATTTGCAACTATTCCTGGGCGCGCGTGCAGTGAATGCTGAGGCAGCGCGAAGTCTCGGTGATACTTTGGAAGGTTTGAAGCTGTTGGGCGCCGCGTTCGTAGGTCGATTGTCGGGAGTCAAAGGCGTGCTGGCAAAGAGCGCGCTTTCAAACATGAAGATCGTTACGGATGCGAACGAGTTACAAATCCGAACGAGTGTGGCCCAGGCTGAGGTTGGACCACTCTTCGGTTATTGATGTGCTTTGTGCTTAGTACTTTGCTCTAAGATCAAAGCCATTATTTAGTTGGGAAGTTGAAGCCACCAGGAAAGTTCGGTTCGGCTGCCGGTTCAGATTCTTCCAACTGGGCCAGCACGTCGTTGTAAATCTTGATCTTGCCGTCGCGCTTCATGCGTTGCTGCACGCCCGCGATGTAGTCTTCAAATACCTGGTCCTGGCGTTCGCTCATCATCGACTGCTTCAACGTTTCGCGCTGTGCCAGAAGTCCGGTCATGTCGGCATCAGTCTTCTTCGTGACCCCGACTATCACCCACTTGTCTTCAACCCGGATCGGCGTCTTGCTGACTTCGCCCGGCTTCAGGTTGTAGATCACATCATCGAGTTGGTTGCTGATACCTGCCTTGCCCAGTGACGAGCCGAGTTTGAAATCCGTTTCCAAGCCGGAGTCGAACCCTTCTTTCTCTCCCGCGGCCTTGAGCGCGTCCGCACTATTCAACGACGCAGTCAGATCTTTAGCTTTCTGTTCGAGTTGTTCCTTGGCGCGCTGCTGTTTGATTGCATCGCTGACTTTGCTTTTGACTTCGTCAAAGTCCGGGATGCGAGGCTCACGCTTCTCGACCAATATCGGGATCGCGAAACCGCCCTTGATTCCTTTCACTTCACCAACGTCCTTTGGATTGTTCAGCGGTTCCAGCCCCTCTTCAAACTGCTGGTTACTCCCAATCTGCGGTACGTCATCGCCGGGCTTCACGAAGGGAGTCTCGCGAACCATGTCAGCCGCATTCATGTTTGCTTCGCTCGCGAGTTCCTGTGCGACTTTCTGCGGGTCCTTCGTTTCCTGCAAACGACTGTGGGCTTTCTGTGCTATCTGGAACGCAGCGCCATAGCCACGACGGTTACGTAACGAGACCAGCAACTCAGGCTTCGCTTCCGCAAACGCCTTTTGCACAGCATCGCCGCGACGCAGGATGTACCAGTTGCCACTGTAGCGAATCGGGATATCGGAGATCTGGCCCGGCTGCATATCGGCGACCCGATCGTAAAGGCCGTTAGGTTTGTTTGGATCCTTCTTGAAAGGCTTTTCCAGGAATCCGCCGTTCCTCGCTGTGGTCGGATCTTCGGAGTTTCCTTTGGCGGCCTCAGAAAAAGCGGCTTCATCGCTTTTTCCGCCTGGTCCACCCAATTTGGTAATGAGGCTCTTCGCCTTCTCTTCAACCTGTGCATCCAGATCCTTGCGCGCGACTTTCAAAACGATCTGCTGGATCTTGATGCCTGACTCTTTGAATTCCGGTTTCAGAGTATCGTACTCAGCCTTTAGATCCGCTTCGGGAATGTTTAGTTTGGAACCGACTTTCTCGGTGTCAATGAAGAGGTAACGAACTTTCTTCTGCGGCTCGAGATAACGATAGTCAGTCTTATGGCTTTCGTAATAACTGCGCAGTTCCTCGTCGCTCGGCTGAATCTTGGCCGCGAGTTTGTCCGCGGACACGGCGATGTAACCAACGTCGAAAGTCGAGTTGCGTCGCTTGTATTCTTGTTCGACTTCAGAATCGGAAACGTTCACACTCGCGGTCACAAACGCGCGCAGCTTTTCTTGTGCGATCTCATCGCGAATCTCGTCCTCAAACTTTTCGACGTCGCCATAGCGCGCGGTTACGGACTCTTTGTATCGGTCCCAACCTACAAACTTGCCGGACGCATCAACGTATTGCTTACGAATCCGCTCCGCCACTTCTGCGTCGCTCGCACCCAAACCCAGTCTCTCGGCTTCCTGAGAAATCACAATCTTGTTGATCAGGCTCTCCAGGAAACGCTTGTTTCCGCCCAGTTGGGCCAGGCTCACGCGCCCGCCTAACATCTGCGCGTAGTTTTCCCTCACGCGGGCGAGGTCGGCGACGGTGATGGAATCGGAACCAACCTTAGCAATGACTTCGGTGTTACGACTGGGGTCGAGAGCGCTGGTGTTGCGTCCCGGAGCGTAGAAGACGATCAAGCTGACCGCCATCAGGATCGCAAATCCAAGGATGACAATGTTGCGGGTTCGTTCGAGGCGACTTAGTTGTTTGAGCATTGTTTATTACCTTTCAGAAACCGCGGATTGTAAGTGAGACAGCAGAGAGCCTGCAACTTACGCCGAAGGCGTTAGCCAATTCCGCCGAAGGCGTTAACTAATTACGCCGAAGGCGTTGGCCAATTTCAGCCCCGCGGTTGGAGCGTAGCGACAACCCTGGGTAAATCCACAATAACCATCGTTTGAACCCTGTAAGGGTTATTCCCGCACATGCCTAACGCTTTCAGCGTTATCTGGTGTTTTTTGTTTCCTGATCCCAGGGTTATCGCTACGCTCCAACCACTGGGCTGAAATTAGCCAACGCCTTCGGCGTAATTGATACGCGTTTGCCAAAAGGCGTTATTTAATACCGTTTGCTACAGTCCTAACCAGATGCTATTTTACGGCCTTCATGAATGAATTGAGCGGAGCAACCGGGTTATGGATAGGCTTTAGTTTGTTCATTCTCACCATGTTGGCCCTCGATCTGGGGCTCTTCAATCGCAAGGCTCACACGATTCGATATCGAGAAGCATGGATCTGGAGCGGCGTCTGGGTGACGCTGGCGATGATCTTTGCCGCCATCGTTTTTCATTACCAGGGCTCGCAACGTGGTTTTGAGTTTCTCACCGGCTACATCATCGAGCTGTCACTTTCAGTCGATAATCTCTTTGTCTTCCTGCTGATCTTTTCTTACTTCAAAGTACCGGCAAAATTTCAACACCGCGTGCTTTTCTGGGGTGTCATGGGCGCACTTTTCATGCGCCTGACGATGATCTTCGTAGGCGCAGCGCTCATAAATAAGTTTCACTGGATCATCTACATCTTCGGCGCGTTCCTCGTTTATACCGGCGTCAAGATGTTCAAAGAGGAAGAGATCGATATCCAACCGGAACAGAACCCGCTCGTCCGGCTCGTGACTCGCTTCCTTCCGATCACGCGTCATTACGAAGAAGAGAAATTCTTCACCAAGACTAACGGCAAACGAACTGGCACGTTGCTGTTGCTAGTGCTGATGGTCGTCGAAGTTACCGACTTGGTATTTGCAGTCGACTCGATTCCGGCGATCTTTGCCATCACGAGGGACACATTCATCGTCTACACTTCGAACGTCTTCGCGATCCTGGGTTTACGTTCGATGTACTTCCTGCTGGCCGGCGTGGTGGAGAAGTTTCGCTACCTGCGATTCGGCCTCGCAATCGTGCTCACCTTCATCGGTATCAAGATGCTGCTCGGTGCAGTTGGAGTAATCATTTCCATCAAGATTTCACTCATTTTTGTCGCTGTCGTGCTGGTGGGCTCGGTAGTCGCATCCCTGTTAGTTGCTCCCGCAAGTGATGCTACGATCCAAGTGGACCTGCCGCCCGATTTCGATTTGCCTTTGGGAGAAGAGCTAAACGAGGCTGACAAGCAGTCGAAAGAAGAGAAAAACGACCAAAAAACTCTTGTTTAACCCGCAGATTTTCATAAACCGCCGGAATTCCGCAGAAATACACCGCCGAATTTAAACTTCTTGAACGCTCCTGCTTCGTGTGTTAAATTCCTGAATCGGTAGTGTTGCTGCCTGGATCCGGTGGCGAAATCGCCGCCGACACCGTTCGGACTCACATTCTGGTTTCAACTTTTGTTGGGCCCCTTCCCCAAGTCGATTTAGATAATGGTTAGGAATAAGACCAGTCATTTTGCTTTTGATTGGTGGATTATCCAGAAGCGTTTCGTCTATCTGGTAATCGCCATTTTTATGCTCTGTGGCCTTGCCGCAGGCGCCGCCGTGTACGTCTGGAAGTACGGCAATCCGTTCCGCAACGTGGCGCAGATGAAATACCCGGCTGGCGCTCGCTTCATCTCGTTCGAGGGCGACGTGAAGGTCGTGCGGGCTGCCACACGCGAAACGATTTTTGCCAGCAGCGAGACTGAGCTCTACCCCGGCGACACGGTGCAAACACAGGCCAACGGACGAGCGCGCATCGGTCTTGCGGATGGTTCGACCCTCTTCGTGAAGCCCAACAGCACGATCATCGTCCGCGACAACGCACGCGCCGATGATGGCAAGAAGACGAATGTTCACGTCCTCGTGAATAGCGGACAGTTGTCAGTGCGCACAGAAGAACAAGCGGACGGCACCACGAACGTAGTCGAAACGCCCAAGACGAAAAATGCCCTCGGCGAGAAAACGAATGCGAGTTTTGGAGTTAATGCGGAAGGCACTGAAGAAATTCGTGTTGCTACGGGTCAGATTGAAACTACCAACCACGCCGGTGAAAAGACTTCCATACGTGAGGGCGAGTACGTTTCGGTAAACAACTCGGGTCGGATTTCGCCTGCACAGAAGTTGTTGGATGTGCCGCAGCCTGCGAAGCCACATGATCTCGAAGAAGTTTACGTGGGCACTAATGGAGCTGCGAGCGTGGCCTTGAAGTGGCAACGACCGCAGTCCGGCACGCCTGCTTACTATCGTGTAGAAGTAGCAACCTCGCCGTTCTTCGTCACTGATGGAAAAGTGATCGAGCGCGATCAACTGGTGGCGACGGAGTTTGGCGCGAGTGATCTCCGTCCCGGTGTTTACTTCTGGCGCGTGAGAGCAACTGCCGCGAGCGGTCAGGCGAGTGACTGGAGCGATCCGTTGAAGTTTATCGTCACGACCAGAGGCACGGGATCGCAAGTCAATGTTTCAAATCTCAGCACTGAACTTTTAGGCGGAAACATCTATCTCGTGCGCGGCAAGGCTGAGCCAGGCACGACGATCCGCGTTTCGGGACGCGAAACCATCGCCACTCCTGACGGCGCGTTCCAGGTACAAGTCACGGCTGCCGGGGCGACGCACGATCTCGTAGTTGAAGCAAGAGATTCACAGGGAAACAGCAGCCAGTACAAGGTTTCACTTTCCGCACGCCCCGGACGCAGCAGGACCTAACGTCAGATGAGTCACGTAATCCTACTCACAGATGCTCACGAAGCACCCGCCTACGAGTTGATCGAGGCGTTGCGTGCGGCTGGCGTGAAAACTCTGATCGAGGGCTTGCGTGAAGTCGAAGTTGAAGTCGCACTGGCCAAGCAGCAGAAACGCGAGGGTCTGCTCGACGCGGAAGGACCGCCACCGCTCGCGGTTCTTTATGAGGTCGTTCCCGGCGCGGACATGGTCGAGTTGCACACTGCGATCGATCACGCGAAGGCCTTCTGGCCGGGCGCGCCGTTGGTCGCGTGCCGGCGACAAACCAACGGGTATCAGAGTCACAACCTGCGCAGTCTCGATGGCGCTACTCTCAAACGACTCGGCTTCGCCGCGATTGCTGACAAGTCGGCACAACTCCCGGCATTGCTTCGCGAGATTGAAGGTCATGGCAATTCGGGTGAGTTGCGTTTTCCGGAACTGATTCAAGAGCCTGTCGAGACCACTCCGTCCTCTCTGCCGCCAAAGATCAAATTCACTCACCTGCGTGCTGCTTTTGAACTCGTCTGTTCCCTGCACTTCAGCGGCGATCAAAGCGGCGCTGCCCACACTGCTCTCGCCGGTCTAGCGGACTTAATCAAAGCTGATCGTTGGGCCATCTATTTGTTTTCCGAATCCAAAGGATTTGAAGGTTCAACGCTCGAAGCGATCGCAGTTAGAAAAGCAGGCCAGGAGCACCGGACCGAAGACGACTGGGGACGCCTGCTGAACGCCGAACCGGATCTTCCCATCGGCTCGGAAACCAAAGCCGCGAAACGTGCTGCTGCGGGCATGGGCACGATCAAGCGAAAGGAACGCGGACAGTTTGTCGTTGCCGTTCCGTTGATCTGCGGTGAACGGATCCTCGGAGTGATCGAAGGCATTCGCGAAGGCGCTGCGGCATACGCCTTCAAGAAGACAGACGTCGCGCTGCTCGACTCGCTCGCACTTCCAATCGCTTCGGCACTCGCAAACGCCGTTCGCATCGCTGAAGCGGAACGACTGTCGCAGACAGACGACCTCACAAAACTTCACAACGCCAGATACCTGCGCCAGTTTTTGTTGAACGAAATCCGGCGTGCACGTCGTTACGGAACGAGCGTCGCGGCTCTGTTTCTCGATCTCGACGACTTCAAACAGGTTAACGACGAACACGGTCACCTCGTCGGCTCACACGTGCTGATGGAGATGGCGGCGGTGATCCTTTCGTCGATCCGCGACACTGATGCGGTGGCCCGTTACGGCGGTGACGAGTTTGTGATCGTTCTGCCTGACACGGGAACGGAACTCGCGGGCCAGGTCGCAGAACGTATCCGGCATCGCATCACACGTCACAACTTCACTGGCGGACGACGACTACAACTCTCCCTGACCGCGAGTTTCGGTGTAGCAGCATTTCCGAAACACGCTTCATCCCCCCAACAACTGATCGCATGTGCGGACACGGCCATGTACGAAGCCAAAGCCGCAAACAAAAACTGCGTGCGTTTCGCCGCCGATTTAGCGTCCCGCGAGCCGGCCAAGCGCATCGCCACCAACCCCGAGACCACGGATTACACAGATTTGCACATTTAACTCTGAGCGTCAGTGCAATCTCGGGCTAAACCGTGTAAAGTTTCTCGTTTACGGTTTGTATGTTAAGAGTGTATCTTAGCGTTTCGGACGTGTTTGGGCGACATTACCGCCATTCCCACCCGAAGTTCCAGTCTACAACCACGGGAAGTGAATAAGTCTAGATGGCTTTCAAATCTATTTTTAGTCTGTTCTCCAGCGACCTCGCTATTGATCTTGGGACGGCAAACACGCTGGTCTATGCGAAGGGACGCGGAATAGTCGTTTCCGAACCCTCCATCGTCGCGATCAATAAAGTGACCAACCAGGTTGAGGCTGTGGGGCGTGACGCTAAAGACATGCTGGGCCGAACTCCCGGCAACATCGTCGCTATCCGGCCCATGAAGGACGGTGTGATTGCAAACTTCGAAGTCACCGAGAAGATGCTGCAGCACTTCATCCGCAAGGCTCATAACGGAAAGACCTGGGTAAGCCCGCGTGTCGTCATCGGTATTCCTTCCGAGATAACTCAGGTTGAGAGACGCGCCGTTGAAGACTCAGCATATCGCGCCAAGGCTTCGGAAGTTTATCTCGTTGAAGAAGCAATGGCGGCAGCAATCGGCGCCGGTTTGCCAATCACTGAGCCACACGGAAACATGGTCGTCGATATCGGCGGTGGAACTACTGACATCGCAGTCATCAGCTTGAGCGGTATCGTCTACTCACGTGCGGTCCGTGTCGCCGGAAACGAAATGGATGAAGCGATCATCCAGTACATCAAACGGAAGTACAATCTGCTGATTGGGGAACGCACTGCCGAAGCAATTAAAATAGAACTTGGTTCCGCGTATCCACTCGATGAATCACTCTCCTTCGAAGTACGTGGTCGTAACCTCATCGAAGGTATCCCGAAGACGATCACGATCACCGACGAAGAAGTGCGCGAATCGCTGGCCGACTCCATCTCCACGATCATCAATGCAGTGCGCGTGGCGTTGGAACGCACTCCGCCTGAACTCTCCGCTGACATCGTGGAGCGTGGCATCGTACTGACGGGCGGCGGCGCGTTGCTGAAGAATCTCGACAAGCGACTTTCGATCGAGACGGGGTTGCCCGTGTCGCTCGCCGACGATCCACTTGCTTCAGTCGTGTTGGGTACGGGCAAAATGTTGTCGGACTTCGATCTTCTCAAGCGTGTGAAGTGGGAAAACACGATGGTGAGCGGCATGTAAACACTCATCCCCAGATTACACAGATTGTTTCATATAATCTGTGTAATCTGTGGATGTTTGAGATTTTCCAAGTGGCTTCAGTTCGCACACAAAGAGAAATTCGACAGCGAGCTCCCATCTGGCTCGTGGCCTTGCTTGTTACCAATCTGGTGATAATGGCAGTTGACGCCCGCGACGCCAACGGACGTCAAAAGGTGCTTCGCATCTGGACGCAAACGTTTGCGTCGCCGCTGCAAAACGCGTCGTCAAAGGCCACTGGCGCCACTTCCGGTTTCTTCCAGCAAATCTGGAACTTCCGCAGTACTGCTGTTGAAAACGAGCAACTGAAACAGCGCTTGAGTGAAGTTGAAACTGAGCTTCACACGACACGTCAGGCTGCTGCCGAAAACGAACGTCTCAGGGCGCTCCTGAATCTCAACGAACAGACCAACATCAACAGTGTTCCGGCGCGCGTGATCGCGCGTGACCCGTCAGTTTGGTTCAACACGATCACGATCAACCGCGGTAGTAGTTCCGGCGTCGCACCAAACATGCCGGTGGTAACACCCGGCGGTATCGTCGGACGCGTCATCACTGTCAGTCCCTGGGCCTCGCAGGTAATGCTGATCACCGACGAGAAAGCCGGCGCCGGAGCTGTTGTCGGTCAACTGGGCCAATCAGGCGCGCTGGGCTCCGTTCGTGGCCGAGCAGATCTCAATGTTGCGCTGATCGAAATGCGTTATGTTTCCGGTCTCGAGAAAGTTGAAGTCGGTGACTACGTGATGACCACCGGCCAGGATGGAATCTATCCGCCCGGTTTAAACGTCGGCAAGGTTGTTGACGTCAAAAGCGGAACCGCTACCACCGCGCATCAAATTCTCATTCAGCCGGGCGCACAGCTCGATCATCTGGAAGAAGTTGCAGTGCTTCTCTATCACCCGCCCCCGCGTCCTACGCCCGAACAAACCCCGAAGAACGTTGAAAGAAACACAAGATGAAATTATTGCCGATTTCATTTATTGCCGATTGCCGATTGCCGATTGCCGATTTGAAGAAGAGGCAACACGAAAATCCAAATTGGCAATCGGCAATCGGCAATCGGCAATGTTTTTATGTCGCAGCTTAAGATCGTCGTAGTTTTATTAGTCTCGATACTGCTACAGCTTTCGCTGCGCGAAGTTTGGCGGCCGCTCTCTTATATTGATTTTCCGCTCGTCGTCGTTGTTTACATCGCTTTGCAGCGTGATGCGTGGCAGGCGTTGCTCGTGGGAACGCTTGCAGGACTGATCGTTGACGCAGCCAGCGGCGGTTTGGTTGGGGCCGGCGGTTTTTCAAAGACGTTGACGGCGTACATCATCTATTTTGCGGCCACGCGCGTAAATCTCGAGAACCCGCTGTTGAGAATTCCAGTGCTGGCAGCCGGTTCCCTGCTCGACTCGGCAATCTACGTTTTTTGGCACAGGGTGTTGGGCTCTCCGCCCGTCGCTCCCTTCATGCAGACGATGTCCTATAAACTAATAGCGACGACAGTGGCGGGAACCATCGCGCTTTATTTGCTCGACGCTCTGGTCGCAGAGCGTTCAGCACAACGGCGACAATTCGCGACGCGCCGTCGGGTGGCTCGACGTTCGACGGGACCGCTGAGAAGAAGATGAATACAACTCAGCGCAACAAACAACGCACTAAGTATCAGGCACAAAAGCTATGAAATTCGAAGATTCATCGCAAAATCTCCGGGCACGCCTCCGGTTCGTTCAGGTACTGGTGATCGTCATGCTCGGCCTGCTCAGTGTGCGGCTCTACATCTTGCAGGTCGTTAGAGGCGACCGTTACGCCGAGATCGCCGTAAACCAGCGCCGTCGCCGTCTGCCAATCCCGGCGCCACGCGGTATGATTTTCGATCGCGAAGGGCGTGTGCTCGTCGATTCGCGTCCCATCTACAACGTCATTCTCTCGCGCGAAGACGTAAAGGGTAAGGATCTCAACACACTTGTCGAGCCACTTTCCGAAGGGCTGAACGTCGACAAAGACATCCTGCGCGACTATTTCGAAGTGGTGAAGACGATGCCTGCGTTTGAGTCAATCCAGGTCAAGCAGGACGCATCACCGGGCGATATCGCGTGGGTCGAAGCACACAATCTCGAACATCCTGAGTTGCGTGTCGAACAACAGCCGCAACGTCGCTATCCTGACAATGGTTCACTCGCTCACGTCCTTGGCTACGTCGGCGAGATCAGTCCGGAGCAACTCAAGCAACAAGCGTCGAAAGATAAAGGTCTCAAACCGGGCGACATCATCGGTCTTAGTGGTCTCGAACAGATTTACGACGATTATCTGCGCGGTCGTGATGGTTATCGCGAAGTAGTAGTCGATAGCCGCGGGCGCATTCAGGACGAACTCGAAACAGTCCCGCCGGTTCCGGGACGCGATCTCGTCACTACAATCGATCTCGATCTCCAGCTTGCAGCCGAAGAGCAACTGAAAAATTCCGCCACACAGCGCGGCGTGCTCATCTCCATGGATCCAAACAATGGCGAGATCCTGGCGCTGGCGTCGTATCCCACGTTTGATCCGAATCTCTTCTCACAACGCATCACGACTAAAGAAGGGCGCGCCGAATACGCTGCGCTTTTGAACGACCCCGAAACACCACTGCTCAACCGCGCCATTCAGAGCCGTTATCCACCAGGATCGACGTGGAAGATTCCGATGGCCGTCGCCGGACTAAAGCAGGGCGCCATCACGTTGCAAAAATCGAATCTGGTCTGCGGTGGTGGCATCCAAGTCGGAAACAAGTTCACTCGCTGCATGGGCAACCATGGTTCGCCTGACATCAAAACCGCGATCACGCATTCGTGTGACGGCTACTTCTATCGCCTCGGTTTGAAGATGGGTATCGACGGGATCGTCGAGATGGTGAACGAGTTTGATCTGAACAAACGTACGGGCATCGACTTGCCGAACGAAGTGGTGAGTTGGACCCCTTCGCGCGAGTTCAAACGACGCATGCAGCCGCGCGACCCGGAATGGCGCGACATCGACACGGTCTATTCATCATTCGGTCAGGTCTACGACATCATCACGCCAATCTCGTTACTCAGAACAGTGGCGGGCATTAGTGTGGATGGGCGCTTGTACATTCCACACTTGTTTAAGGAGGTCAAGGCAGTCGGTGCACCGGGCACGCCGGACTATCGTGGTCCGGTGGCGTTCCAGCCGCTTGACTCCAACCGGCCGAACCCGAAAGTCGTTCCAATTCCGGAAGACATCGATCACGCTGTCGTGGAAGGCATGTGGCGAGTGGTGAACGCCGGCGGCACCGGCGCGGGCATTCAGATGGCGGGATTCGATATTGCCGGCAAGACGGGCACGGCGCAGGTGGTCGGACTCGGCAAAGACACCGGCAAAAATAAAGACCACGCCTGGTTTGTTAGTTATGCCCCGGCCTACCAACCGGAGATCGCGATGGTCGCGTTAATCGAGAATTCCGGCTTTGGCGGACGGAATGCGGCCCCCGCGGTTCGCGGCGTTTACGATGCTTACTATCGCAAGACTCGACATGAAGAACCGCCGGGCGCAGCTGCCAAACAAATCGCTAAGGACCAGGCTCCCAAAGCAGAACCAACTCCAGCCACACGGCCGAAGCCGACGGCAGCGGCGCGAACTGCTGGGGCAAATCGGCAATTGGCAATCCGCAATCCGCAATAAGAAGTAATGGTTGCGATTATTCACAAACGTAGTTGGCGTGATTTCGACTGGATCCTGACCCTGCTCGCCATTGGCATCGTCCTCTTCGGCACGATCCAGATTCGCAACGCGCAGCCAACTGAGACTTACTGGGTCAAACAGCTCATCGGTCTCGCAATCGGTCTCGTCGTGATGCTCGCGATCGCTTTCACAGATTACCGCCGGATACTCAACCTTGCGCCTGCGTTCTATATCTTTGGTTTGATTCTGCTGGTGATCGTGCTTGTGCCTGGCATCGGACTGAAAATCAACGGACAGCGCGCGTGGATCAAGGTGCCGGGCATCGGGCAGTTTCAGCCTTCGGAGTTTGTGAAGGTAACGACGGCGATGATGCTCGCGCGGTATTTCGGTAAAAACCGCGTGCAGGTGTTGACGATTAAAGAGATGGTTGTCGGTGGCTTAATTCTCGCGTTGCCGTGCGGGCTGATCCTACTCGAGCCTGACGTTGGTTCAGTGCTGACTTATATGCCGATTCTCGCCGTGGTGCTGTTTTTGTCGGCGATTCGGTTGAGACTCGTGGTGGCAAGCGTGTTGCTCGCAGTGATCCTGATTCCGGTGGCTTATGTAGTCGGCGTCAAGACGGGCGCAGTGAAGGGGTATCAACAGGAACGTATCAACGTCATTCTCGATCCGGAGAACGCTGACCGGCGTGGCATCGGTTATCACACCTGGCAGTCAATTTTGACGGTGGGCGAAGGCGGGTTGTTTGGGTCGCGTTCTGCGGCGGAATTTTCGCAGAGTGGATTGAAATTCCTGCCCGAGCCACACACCGATTTTATTTATGCAGTGACTGCCGAGAACTCAGGCTTCGTGGGCTGCGTCCTGGTTTTGGTGGCTTACGTGATTTTGCTATCGCGTCTGATCACCGGCGCCCGGCGTTCTTCCGACCGTATGGGCATGCTCTTCATCATGGCCTTCGTCGGCGGCCTGACCTTTCAGATCTTCATCAACATGGGCATGGCTCTCGGTATCTCCCCCGTGATCGGCGTCCCCTTACCCCTGATGAGCGCCGGCCTCGCCTCCCTCATCGCCACCTTCATCGCCATCGGCTTCGCGATCAGCGTGCAACTGCGCCGGTTTGTGAACTGATTACGTGAGCAAGACTCGAGTGTGGGACTTCTTCGGGGCAGATTCCTTCGCAGAGATGCGAACTTCGACACTGTGACCCAGACGATTCAAAATTGAGAACAGACGATCGACTGAAAAACCATCCAAATGACCACGCAAGAGCCGTGAGACCTTAGGCTGGTCCAGTCCGACTCGTTCCGCTACTTTAGCTTGTGTTAATTTCTTTTTGTCGATCAATTGAGCGATCTGAAACACTAGGTTCGCTTTCAGCAGTCTTTCTTCAGCGTCGGGAAGACCAAGATCAGCAAAGACGTTTCCACTACCAATCTCTACCTTGGTACTCATTGCGCTTTTCGTTCTTCGTTTTGCCGCTCCGCCTTTGCTTTTCATTTCTTCCTAGCCCTCACCTAATTGACGCTGTCTGTAGTCTTTCTCTGCGGGTTTTAGTCGTGCCTTAATTAGGTTTACATCGGATTTTGGAGTAGCGATTCCCTGTTTCGACTTCTTTTGAAATGCATGGAGAACGTAGATGACGTCATCAAACCTCAGGGTATAGACGGCACGATACGTATCGGTATTATAGTCCTTAATGATTTCGATAACGCCTGCACCGCCAAACCCCAACAGCGGTTTTGTTCTAAGAACCCTTCGGCCCATTTGTGCTTGATACAACGTATGGCCCACAAAGTCCCTGACTTCATCAGGGAAGGACTTCAGGTCTTTCCGAGACGAACCAATCCAGATCACAGGTTTGAGGCGGTGAGGTTCCCCCATCGCCGGCGACTATGCCACATCTGGCATAACGCAGTCAACGGATTGGAGCAGTTCTAAGAATTAAATGAGAAATTTTCTAAGGACTTAATTGGAGATTTCCTTAGACTTGCCCCGTTGTTTTGCTAATCTTCGCTTTGTGCGCAAGTAGTGGTGAATAGGTTGACTTTTGTCGTTCCAAAAAATAATGTTTGCCGTTGTGGCCTTTGAACCAATAGAAACGGGATATCTGGATCGCTTTTACACGCAGTTAGTGACTGCGAAACGTTTCGTGCAGATGTACCAGCACGAGCGAGATAACATAGTATCCGCGCGCCCGGTTCTAGCACCTCTCGGCAGTAAGTTGTTCGGCCACATCCTTGTTAAGACCAAACGTCCTCGCTATCCGCGCTTGCCACCTCGTTCGACTAAATGAGTGATCCTCAAGACCCTCGCTGGCTCGACTTTCTCGATAACCAGGCGAATGACCTTATCAGTCGCCAAACTGAGCAAGAACTAAGGAAGCGAGAACTTGAGACAACTCATGAGTACTCCGTAAGACTTCTCGACGCGGAATTCCTGGACAGACAACGAGAGCGAGAGCATCAGAGATCTACAAGTTTCAACGCCAGCATGCTCATCGCCTTTCTCAGCCTCTTGCTGGCCGCAGGAATTTGCTACGCTCTTTATCTCAATAAAGACCAACTGGTGATGGAATTTCTTAAGGCCATTCTGTTCATTGTGACCGGCGGTGTGGGCGGTTATTCTCTCAAGGCAGTCAGAGATAAGAGTGAAACACCAAAGCCATAAACTCATCCTAGCTTTGAGGTTGGATTAGATACTTGTCGTATCCAGCGCGCACAAGGCCTTCGAATGCTTGCCACACGGGCTCGGGAATTTCCTGCTCAATCTGATAGCCGCGCGCCGGATAGATTTTTATTCTTTGTAGATCGCCGACCATTATGCTGACTACATCCGCCGCCGATAACGAACGATTCGCGTACTCCTCCAGGTAACTCCCAAAGGACACCTGAGGCGACGTAACGATCACTTCTTTCTCAGGCCAAAGCTTGCGAAAGGTCGCATAACTGCGACGTTCCATGTACGGCTTCTGCACGACGATGAATTTGTGCGGGTTAAATCCCTTCTCATCGAGGAGTCGCTTCGTGAACGCGATGTTCTCACCCGTATTTGTCGACTCCGGTTCGATCAAAATGCTTTCACCGGGCACATTCAGACCGATCGCGATGCGAGCGAATCGTTCCGCCTCTGGTTCCTGCCAAAGACCGCGAGTGATCGCTCCGTGGCCTCCGGAAAAAATAATCAGCGGCGCGAAGCCTTCGAGAAATAATTGCGCTCCTCGTTCAGCAACGCGCTCGTCATGACTGCAAAGCACAAGGATCGCGTCAGCCTTCGCGACCGGTTGCTTCATCCGATGATAATCCCAGATTGTTTCCGCGAGTGATTGAATGTGAGCGTCCATGCTCGAATCGTTTCAAAAACCTTTCGACTTCACCTCTTGAACGTAACCACACGATCTGTTTTCCTGCACCACTTTCGCGAAGCAACTTTAGAATTTTAGGCTTGCTCCGGCGCGGATAGTTCCACACCCACAACAAAAATTCGAGAGTCAGTTGCTCAGGACAACCTTCAGCCATGTCCGGGCGGCGGCCGTTTCGATATCGCAAACTGCGTGTCACGATGCGCCAAAGACACACCCAGCGCGACAGATCGAGAAACACCACCGTGTCGCACTTCTGAATTCTAAGGTCCAACGTGCCGGAGTAGTTGCCGTCAAGAATCCACGAATCGCGATCAGTTAGCTCGGTAACTGTTTGTAGCCATTCTTCCGGCTCAGGTTTAACCCATCCGGGTCGCCAGAAAAATTGGTCCAGATGACTGACTTCAATATTTAGTAAAGCGCCGAGCCGCGTTGAAAACGTTGACTTACCTGAACCACCCGAACCAATGACCAAAATCTTTCTCATAAACAACGTTCACGCTGGGCACGAGAAAGTCGGCCAATCCGCCGGTCCCCATTGAGGATCAACTCACACGCCTTGAAAGCGTACTCTTCGAAGTACTCAAAACGCGACGTAAGAACCACCCACGCATTCCTTCCCGAACGCCACAAATTACGACGCGGCAAGTCCGGAAACTCTCGCGCCAGACTATCAACGTGCTCGGTCGTAGTAAACAACCATAAGCCGTTCGTCGCCGGCAGTTTTTTGCTGTCGCGTAGGCAACACAGCAGTTTCTCGTCGAGATAGACGTAAGTTAAACCAAACGCGCGTTTCACAGTCGGACGAATCGGCTGCAACTCATCCAACACAAACGGGAAAGGCTCACGTCTCATCGGCTCTCCGCTGTCTAATCCGTACTCACCTGCGTTAATCTGTGACAAACCCGCGAAAGGAACGACGATGGCGCCAACACTCTACCGGATCATTCTCCAGGTCGACAATCTCGACAAGGCTGAAGAGTTTTATGGCAGGTTACTCGGCGATCGCGGCCGGAGGATTCCACGCGGATCGCGTCATTACATTGATTGTGGTCCGGTGATACTGGCCCTTGTCGATGTCAATGGCGAAGGCATTCCCGGTCTCGAGCCCAAACCACTACCCGACTACATCTACTTTTCAGTAAACGATCTCGAAACAGTTCACCAGCGAGCACGCGAGTTGGGATGTCTCTCTACTGAAGACGTTCACGGCGAGAGCGCAGGCGAGATCGGCAAACGCCCATGGGGCGAGCGCTCATTCTATGCGCACGATCCGTGGGGCAACGGACTTTGCTTCGTTGACGAGAACACACTGTTTACCGGCAAATAGGATTATGAGTACTGACCCAACATATCAAGCCGCGAACACAGTCGCACCGGTAATTGAAGCGCACTTTACGCGCCATTTGGCAGAGGCGCGACGGCTTGGTGAAGATAGACTGGCGCCGCAACCTGACGCGCGTTCGATTGCGGCGATCATCAACGCGACTTTCTGGGCCAGCTTTCGCCCGGAGGAAGGTCGCTTCCCGAAGATCTCGCTCGCCTATCTGCCACCTGAAGCAGCCGGGCAGCCGATGATGTTTGAGCATCCGCTGCCTTTGACCGTCGGTGTTCTCACCAAGCTCGCGCCCGCAGTTGAGCGTCCGGAGATACATCTCGGTGTTTGGAATCACGGTGATGAGCTAAGAGTCTGGGGAACGACCCGAAAAATTCCCAGCTTCTGTTTCGTGATCGAGGATATCGAACCGGGTCTCCTCGTTGTTAAGCACCGGCGTCTCGATGGCTTCGGCAAATATGCGAACGTGGCGGTGCTCAAGGGTGAACAGGTCAAAGTCATCGACGAGAAAGGCACGAGCCTGCCCGACTGTCCTTCGTTACTCAAAGCGCTGCTGGCGTTCACGGCGGCGGCGACCAATGGACCGCATCACTCTCTGAACGTGCTGGTCCAACTGAGCGCGTCGATGCGCGCACAGGGACATGGCGGCACGCTGCTGGTCGTACCCACAGGTACTGAGCGCTGGCGAGAATCGATCGCGCAACCGATTCTTTATTCGATCACGCCTGCATTCTCAACACTTTCGGAATTAGTGCGCTGTGAAGTTGTCGAGGAAGATAGACGGCAGTGGGAAGGCGCCGTGCGCCGAGCAGTTGATACGATTGGTGGACTAACTGCTGTGGATGGCGCAACTGTCATCAACGATCAATACGAAGTGATGGCGTTTGGCGCCAAGATACGTCGCCGGGAAGGATGTCCGCCGGTTGATAAGTGGGTCATTACTGAGCCGGTGGTCGGAAATCTTCCGGTGGTGGTCCAACCGACAGAGCATGGCGGTACGCGGCATCTTTCGGCAGCGCAGTTTGTCTACGATCAACGAGAGGCGCTGGCGTTGGTTGCGTCGCAGGATGGACGCTTCACAGTGTTTGCGTGGTCACCATGTGAAGAGATGGTTCATGCGCACCGCGTCGAGTCGCTGCTTATGTAATCCACAGATTACACAGATCTTTTTAACTATCTGTGTAATCTGTGGATAGGTTCTATGGCGTGAAGATGCGGCGGAAGATGATCCCCGAGAAGTTGAGACGCATCGCACGCTCATCAACGACCGTTTCGAAACTCATCCAATCAGGTCCCTCCGGATCACCGATCCCAAACTTTCCATCGCCACGCGGGACGAGTGACTGCACACCATCAAGGTAGAGCTGTCCGTTGCGCAGGACGATGCGCGCGTCGCCATACCAGGCACTGTCGTTGTAGTAGTGACCGGCGAAACCTTCCCAGTCTTTCTTCGTCGGGAAAGTTTTTGGACCAGTGTACTTCGCGCCCACATACCACTTGGCGCCGTGAAACGCCTGCGTCACTTCTTTGTTCTCTCGGACAAAGCCGAGCAGAAAAGTGTCGAAGTCAGGATGCTTGACGATGAAGCGATCCGTTCCGGCGCGTTCGAGCACGATTCTGCGATTCGCGTGCAGCAGGATGAGCTTTTCGCTTGCCGCTGCCAGTTCGAGTTTCTTTCCGTCCGGTGACGTGTAAATTCCGGCGTAGTCAGCAGCGTTCTTCACTTCATCAGGAGGAGACGGCGGCGCCGGCGGATCGGGAAGCGACTTCCCTGCCAGGGACGCGTTGAACAGCTCAACGGCATACTTCGTCACGGCGACCGGTCGATAACCACGAAGGTTTGCATTCACGGACGCAAAAGCACCGATGCCGCCCGTTACATCAACATCGATTGAAGAACTAAAGGCGACCATCCCGCCGGTGTGACGCAGGCGCGTGTGCCCGCCAATGTCGCTGATCCAGAGACCATAACCATATGAAGCGGGTTCGCCGCGATATGGAGAATCGATCGCCGGCTTCGTGAAGAGTCCAAAACTCTCTTCTGAAATCAGACGGCCTTTCGGCAAGGCGCCGCGGTTGAGAAGCATGCGCATGTATTTCGCCATGTCGGACGGGGTCGAAGCGACGCTGCCGGCGGCGATATCGACTTCGAGCCACTGTGCTTCGGCGAGTGGATCATGCAGCGAGTAAGGCTTGCCTTCGGCGAGTGGCTCGTAGCCGATCGCCATCTGCTTGCGCAAGTCGCTGGTAATGATCGGCGCGCTCGCGGTCATTCCGAGCGGCGTGAACAGGCGCGCCCGCATCGCCTCCGCGAAAGGTCGTTTATCAATCGCTTCGATCAGGAAGCCGAGAATGTTGTAACCCGTGTTTGAATACAGAAAACGTTTGCCGGGTTCGTACGCGGTCCAGAGTTCGGCCAGCAACGCGTCGAGAAGTAGCGGCGCGCCGGGCAGTCCGGCCGTGTGACTAAGGATGTGATGAGTAGTGACGGGTGCAAACTTCGAATTGATCTTCAGCCAGGGCAGATACTCGACTATTGGTTTGTTGAGATCGAGTTTACCTTCGTCTCGCAACTGTAGCAGCGCGAGTCCGACGAACGACTTTGAAATCGAGCCGATCTCGAACATCGTTTCCGGAACGACTTTCAAGCCGGCTTTAGTATCTGCGTAGCCGTAAGTCGAAGCGCGGATCAGGCCGTCACGGTTTGCGAGTGCGAGTGTCATGCCCGGCGCACTCGTCTCGCGCATGTGGCGCGCGATGAATTCATCGAGACGCGCGAAGACCGGTTGCACGGCAGCCGATTGGGCTAATGCATTAAGCGGCGTTACTGACTTCAGCACACTGATTGCGAGCGCGGTCTTGGTGCTGGTTGATAAAAACTTTCGACGTGAAAGGTTCATAGATAATTTCCTGTAGACCGAGTCTGGCGCGATCGAGCCTTGTGTGCGAGGCGTATTCTAGCCACAAAGAGGCACAAAAGCACAATGTTTCTTTTTCTGCTTTTGTGCCTTTTTGCGGCCCATTTCTGTTAGATTGTATTAATGAGATTTTTTCTTGCATTCACATTGATCACGCTCACGATACCGCATTGGACTATGCAGACGAGTGGCGTTAGCGTGCGACTGCGCGGGGTGAGCGCGGTGAGTGAGAGTGTGGCGTGGGCCAGCGGGGCTGGTGCGACGGTGTTGCGCACAGTTGATGGCGGAATGACGTGGCAGAAACTCACTGTCACTGACGACGCTCTCGACTTTCGCGACATCGATGCCGTTGATGCGCAAACAGCTTACGCGCTCAGCATTGGCAATGGTCCAACTTCACGCATTTACAAAACTACGGACGCCGGCAAGACCTGGCAGTTGCAGTTTAAGAACGAAGATCCGAAAGCATTTCTCGATGCGATGTCGTTTTGGGACAAGGATCACGGAATCGTCTTTGGCGATTCGGTGGACTTACAACTTTACATTCTCATAACCGCCGACGGCGGTCGCACGTGGTCACGTGTTCCGACGAGCCACCTGCCGCCCGCGCAAGGCAATGAAGGCGCTTTCGCCGCGAGTGGCACCAACATCGCGGTGATTGGAAAGTCACACGCGTGGATCGGCACCGGCGCGGCAGCAAAATCGCGCGTGCTGCGCACGTCAGACGGTGGGCGCACGTGGGCCATCGCCGATACACCACTCGCTTCCGGACCATCCACGGGAATATTCTCGATCGCTTTCCGTGACCAGAAGCACGGCGTGGTCGTCGGTGGTGACTATCAAAAAGAAAAAGAAGCCGTCAACAATATGGCCGTAACTAGTAATGGCGGAGTTACGTGGACGCTCGTGAAAGGTTTGTCAGGATTTCGCTCGGTCGTGGCTTACGTTCCAGGTACAAAAACGCTCGTGGCGCTTGGTCCATCCGGCGGAGATTACTCGACAGACGACGGACGAACCTGGACCGCAATCGATGGTCCGGGCTTCGACACATTCAGTTTTGTTCCGGGTAAACAGATCGGCTGGGGCGCCGGTGATAAAGGAAAGATCGGCCGTCTCAGTTTCGATAAATAATCCGTGCTTTTGTCCGCGTAAATCCGCGTTACCTCGCTTCAGTGCTCTTCGCGACGATCTTGATTTGCTTGTTGACCGCATCCGCGAGGTTCGCCGCGCGCGTCCAACCTGCGCCGATACTCGAGAAGCGCACAATGCCTTCGTGGTCGATCAGAATGTAGGTCGGAAACGCATGAATGCCGAACGCGCGCTGGATGCGACGATCTTTGTCGCGATACTGCGGCCAGATCATCTTGTTCTTCACCGTAAACTCACGCCACTCTTCTTCATCGCTATCGGAGCTGATCCCGATGATTACAAAATTCGGCTCTTTCGCGTACTTCTTCTGAAGGTTGCGAAGATCCGGCACTGACTCGACACACGGCGGACACCACGTGCCCCAAAAATCCAACAACACAACCTTGCCGCGCAGATCCTCGAGTGTGATGTGCTCGCCCTCCGACGATGTGAACGAAAAGTCCGGGGCAAAGTTTTCACGCGCGCGACGAGGATCCTTAATCATACTGCGCGCCATCTCGAGATAGGCGCCGTTGGGCTGGTCTTTGACGTACTGCTTTAGCTCGGCGATGCCTTCTTCATCTCGGTTCATCTGCAAGAGCGCCACACCAAGGTTGTAGCGAAGTATCGCGGGCGCGCCCTCCATCGCCAACGCCTGCTTGAACACAGCCTCGGCCGCCTGAAGCTTCTTCTGGTCCTTGCGTTCGGCCGATTGCTGCAAGGCGAGGCCTTTGTTGTTGTAGGCCTTCAACATCAGTTGCCGATCGTCGCCGGCCAGTTCGATAACTTTGTCGGCACACTCGATCGCGTTTTTGTAAGCCTCGAGCGCCATGTACGTCTCGGACATCCAGCCATAGCACTCGGCTGACTTCTTGTCGCGCAGCTCGTTCGCGCGCTTGAAACTCTTCAGTGCTTCTTCAAACTTGCCGCGACGATACAGATCTCGGCCCTTCATGAACTCTTCGTCGTAGTCGAGGTCCTGGGCCGCGACGGTCCATACCGGCGCTGGATGGGGTAATGAGGTCAAAATCCCGATTGTCATCAGGATCACGATGGGGATGAATCGGCCAATTTGGCGAGTCAGCAATGGTCGGGTCCTCCGTGGCGCGAATAATATCATTTTTTTCGATCTGCGTAATCGCGAAAAACTGTGTAATCTGTGGCTTATGACTGAGAAAAATCAAACGTGTCCGTGTGGTTCCGGTTCCTCTTTTGCCGCCTGCTGCGAGCCGATTATTAATGGCACTCGCGCAAGCGAAACTGCGGAAGAGTTGATGCGCGCCCGTTATTCCGCTTTCGTCACTGGCGCTATCGACTTCATCCTCGATTCAACTCATTCGCGCACGCGAAAGGAAGTTGACATCGATTTCGTTCGCGAGTGGTCCCAGACGTCCGACTGGCGTGGACTAGAGATCTTCGAGACCAAACAGGTGAACGACGACAAAGCGTTCGTCTCTTTCGAAGCGCAGTATACGCAAAACGGAAAAGAGCTAAGTCACCGCGAGAAGAGTCTGTTCGAACGCGACGAGGGAGAATGGCGCTTCGTCACTGGCGACGAGTTGAAAAATCCGACTGTCAGGTACGAAACGCCGCGGCCCGGCCGCAACGATCCCTGCCCGTGCGGCTCGGGAAAGAAATATAAGAAGTGCCACGGATAACACGGATAGAAATCGGATTTTGAATCCGTGTTATCTGTGGCTAAAATAGACGCGATTAATAATCTTCAGGGAGATATAAATGAATTACGCAGTTGCAACGCAAATCAATAATGAAGGAGATGTATTAGACGCTTACTCGCGTGCCGTAATCGAAGCGGCGGAAAAGGTGAGTCCTTCGGTTGTTTACATTCAAGTGACTGGGCGGCGCCAGCGACGACCGGGACCAGAGGAGGTCGGCGGCAGCGGCTCAGGATTCGTGTTTACGCCTGACGGGTTCATTCTCACTAACAGTCACGTCGTACACGGCGCGACGAAGATCGAAGTGACTCTGATGGATGGCCGCAGGTTCCAGGCTCAGTTGATTGGCGATGACCCCGACACGGATCTGGCAGTGATTCGCATCACTGCGCCGAATCTCGTGCCGGCCCAGCTAGGAGAATCACAGTCGATCCGCGTGGGCCAGCTCGTGATCGCGATTGGAAATCCCTACGGGTTTCAGTACTCGGTGACTGCCGGCGTGGTCAGCGCGCTCGGACGTTCGCTGCGCGCGCAGTCGGGCCGGCTGATGGATGGCGTTATCCAGACTGATGCGGCACTGAATCCGGGAAATTCAGGTGGCCCACTGGTCAACTCGCGCGGTGAAGTGATCGGCGTCAACACCGCCATGATTTTACCGGCGCAAGGGATCTGCTTTGCGACTTCGATCGATACGGCAAAGTTCGTCGCCGGACGTTTGATTCGCGACGGCCGGATCAGTCGCAGCTACATCGGAGTGGCGGGACAGAACGTGCCGATACCGCGGCGCATCGTGCGCTTCTATCAGTTGCCGGTCGATAGTGGTGTGCTGCTCGTTTCGTTTGAAACGAACGGCAAGACGAGTGCGGCGAAGGAAGCCGGATTACTCGCGGGCGATATCGTGATCGAGTTTGACGGCTATCCCATTCGAGGTATCGACGACCTGCACAAGTTACTCACTGATGAGCGCATCGGACGAGGATGTCCGGTGACGATTATTCGTGGCGTGCAGAAGCTGACGTTTACCGTAACGCCGAAAGAGACAAGCGAGTCCAAATGACCATCAAGCAAGTAACAAGTCAGGAAGAGGGGCTTGCCCCCGCTGTTGCGAGAGCGGGGGCAAGCCACCCTTCCCGACTGGTTCATTCTCGTTGCCGGTCAATTTCTAAATTCCTGGCTGATCATCAGTCCACGCATTCCGCCATCCATCACACCGATGCCAACGCGCCCGAATTGTGGACGTAGAATATTCGCACGATGGCCCGGTGAGTTCATTAGACCATTGTGGGCCACGGGGATGGTGGGCGCTAACGCGAGATTCTCGCCGGCAGTCGTGAAGCGAACGTTCGCAGCTTGCATGCGATCGAATGGTGAGAGTCCTTCCGGAGTGTCGTGCGCGAAGTAGCCGCGCGCAAACATGTCGGCCGAATGTCGTCGCCCGACTTCCGTCAGTTCCGGATCGGGCGCCAGTGGATTCAACCCATTAGCCACGCGTTCCTGATTCACGAGGTCAAGCATCTGTTTTTCCAGGTCAGGACGCGGACGCGAACTTTGAACTGTGAACGGCAAGCTGACGCGTTCGTTTGAATCCGGACGAATCGTCAGCAGGTTCATCGAACGCGCAATCGCGTCGCCAAAGACTGGTCTAAGCTGCCCCTCGAGCCGTTCTGCGTAAACCGCGAGACGATTGACCAACGCACTATCGCGCGTGCGTTCACTCAATCCTTCATTCAGCGGAATTGCGAGCAGCAGCGCCGAGATGATCGCGACGATAATCACGCCGTTCACAAAACCCGGTATCAGACCAAGAACCTGGTTGGCGCGACGCTCCTGTATGTCTCTCGGCAGACGTATGAGCAGCCAGTAGCCAATCACCTGAACGATCACGCCGACAACCACTGCGATCAATACAAAAGCGATGGGCCGGTCCCATACTTCGGACCACAAGTCGATACGTGGACCAAGCCACAGCGCCACTGGCTCGTAGTAACGCAAACCAGCAAGCAGACTCAGCACCCAACCAGCGAGATCGAGCACACCATGCACAAAGCCGCGCCGGTAGCCATTGAGCACGCTCAATAGGATCACGATCGCGAGCAGGATGTCGATTGGATTAATCGCCACGGTTACTCCAAAGCCATCCACAGATTACACAGAATTCGTTTTCAAAACATCTGTGCAATCTGCGTAATCTGTGGATTTGTGCCCGATCCAAACTTTCGAAGTTCAAAATCAGCAATGGCAATGAGTTTTTGGACCTGTTCTGTGGAACAAGTCGTTTGCGCAGGTGCTGATTACTGGAATTTTTCTGATGGAAAACTCTTTCAACTGACTGGAACGATAGCTGCATTGTCACAAGTGAAACTTTTGTCTCCCCCGAATGCTGCCCACAGCATTCCAAAAGCTGAACACAACTCCGACATTCCGTTGACAAATTCTCGCGGAGAATTCCGGCGAGTAAAAGCCCGACCCAACTTATAGGGAAACAGGGAGATGCTTATGAGTAAACTCAGATTTGGAGGATTTTCTCTAGCTTCGTTTCTTATTCTGACCGTGTTCGCCCTGACTGCTTTCGCCCAGGGCGGCACAACAGTGCGCGGTGTGGTCAAAGATCCGCAAGGCAATCTGGTAAGCGGCGCCACTGTTACTATTACCGACCCTTCTAAGAACTTCACTCGCACTCAACAAACCAACCAGGATGGCGCCTATGTCTTTACCGCGGTCCCGCCCGGCACATACAACCTTGAAGTGACCGCACAGGGTTTCAAGACTGCTTCAGCTTCCGGCCTGCAAGCCCTGGTCGACACGCCGACTGTCCGTGACGTGCAACTCGAGATCGGAGCTGTTTCAGAGACGGTAGACGTTACTTCGGCCGCTGAAGCAGCGATCAATACCAGCGACGCAACTATCGGCAATTCATTCGAACGCAAACGCATCGTTGAGTTACCGCTGAACGCAAATAACGTCGTTGGTTTGCTGTCGCTGCAACCGGGCGTCAGTCGTTCCGGTTACGTCAATGGCGGCCGCGCTGACCAGTCAAACATCACGCTCGATGGTGTTGACGTCAACGAGCAGCAGGATGGCCTGGACGTAATCACTGACGAAGCCTTCGCAAGCGTTTTGAGAGTGACACGCGACTCCTTGCAGGAGTTTCGCGTGACTACTACCAATCCAAATGCTGAACAGGGCCGTTCATCCGGCGCGCAGGTTTCACTGGTGACGCGTTCCGGATCAAATCAGTGGCATGGTTCGCTTTTTGAAATCCATCGCAACACCGTCACTACGGCAAACGATTTCTTCAACAACGCCGCGGGTGTCGAACGTCCGCAGTTGTTGAGAAACATCTTCGGCGGTTCAGTCGGCGGTCCAATCAAGAAAGATCGCGCGTTCTTCTTCTTCACTTACGAGGGATTCCGCGAAGCAACCGCGACGTCAGTCGTGCGCGAGGTGCCTTTACCGACATTGGGCCAGGGCATCGTTCGTTTCCGCACCGAAAGCGGCGAGAGCGATCCAGGCTGTCCAGCCGGAACTCCAGCCGGCGTCAATTGCCTTACGCCCGCTGAGATTCAGGCCGCATACCAGGACTTCAACGGTGATTCCGGTCCTGGGATCAACCCGGCAACACTCGCCGTCCTTGCTGGCGCGGCACAAAGGTATCCGGCTAACGATTCGACTGTCGGCGATGGCCTGAACACGGGTGGCTTTCGCTTCAACGCGCGGACGCCAACGACACTGAACACTTACATTGCCCGCTTCGATTTCAACCTGACCAACAACCAGACGCTGTTCGTGCGTGGCAACTACCAGAACGATCTCGTCACGCGTGCTGTTTACTTCAGTTCGGACTGCAGCGTCCCTGGGGACAACATTCAGTGCTTCCCCGATACTCCACCATTACAGACGTGGAACCATCCCAAGGGATTCGCCGCCGGCCACGTTTGGACCATCAGTCCTTCGGTGGTGAACCGTTTCAACTACGGTTTGACTCGCGCCGCTTTCACGCAGGGCGGTGAGTCAAATGAAAACCGGGTTAACTTCCGGTTCATCTTTTCACCGTCGGGCTTCCGTCGTACGCTCAGCCGAACCACGCCGGTTCACAACTTTGTGGACGATGTTTCCTGGGTACGCGGCAACCATACGTATGGCTTTGGCGGCAACGTTCGTCTGATCACCAACAATCGCAATTCGTTGGGTGCATCTTTCGACGAAGCGATTATCAACCCGTCGTTCTACAACTTCTCAGGCGACGTGCTGATCGATCCGTTCACCGATTTTGTGAGCGGGAGCGACCTGCGCGACGCCCTCGCATCAGTGATCGGCCGTTATTCGCAGTACAGCGCTAACCTCGTGTACGACGCGAACGGACAACTGCAATCGGTCGGTACGCCGACGGATCGTGCATTCGCGACGCAGGAATACGAAGCCTACGTCCAGGATTCCTGGCGTATGCGTCCGAACTTCACCTTCAATTACGGCGTTCGCTGGTCCACTTCGACTCCGGTCTACGAACGAAACGGACTTCAGGTCGTACCGAATGTGAACCTAACCGATTACTTTAATCAACGGAGGGCCAGCGCGGATCAGGGTGTGCCGTTTACCGATCCGATCAGTTTCGTTCTGGGCGGCAAGGTCAACAATGCACCCGGCTATTACAAACAGGATTGGAACAACTTCGCGCCCTCGATTTCGTTTGCCTGGTCGCCTAACCTCGGTAAATTCCTCGGCAAGGATGGCAAGGCTGTGATTCGCAGCGGCTTCCGCGTGACTTACGATCGTATTGGCAGTCAACTGGCCGTCAACTTCGATCTCAACAACCTGGCCGGTTTCACTTCGGCGCGTAACATCAACGCCAACACGTTTGACGTAACCGAAGGTGATCTCGGACCACTGTTCAATGGTTTCAATCCGCCCGTCCGCACGTTGCCGTTCCCGGGTTCAACTGGTCCAATCCCGACCACGTTGCAATTCCCACTGACGGTTCCGGCTGATGAAGATCAACGCATCGAAGTCTCACTGGACCAGGGAATCACCACGCCTTACAACTACAGCTTCAACTTCTCCTACGGCCGTGAAATCGGCAAAGGCTTGTCGTTCGAGGCCAGTTATGTAGGGCGCTGGGCACGCAACATACTCGCTTCGCGCGACATCATGCAGCTCAACAATATCCGCGACCCGCAGTCAGGTTTGAGCTACTACGATGCCATCAACGCGCTGGTCAATTTCCGGTATGCAAACCGCGAAATCACTTCTGTTCCGGACATTCCGTTCTTCAACAACCTGTTTCCATTCATGCCGGCGTGGTGGGGAGACACTTCATTGACGCCGACGCAGGCTGCCTATGCGTTCATCGCACCGGAAGCTCTGGGTGGCGCCGACATTGTCGACTACACGTTCCTGCAATTGCTTTGGGACGACAGTCCAAATTGCACGTCGTGCCCCTTCGAAGGCGGGCCGGCGAAGTTCAACAACATGTTCTATCAACCGCAATTCGGAGCGCTCTCAGCGTTCTCGACTATTGCTCATTCAAACTACAACTCGTTGCAACTCAGCGTGAGACAACGTCTGCGAGACGACATCACGTTTGATTTCAACTACACCTACGGCAGTTCGCTCGACAATGCTTCCGGCTTGCAAAGATCCGGCAGCTACGGCACGGCCTTTATCGTCAATGCGTTGTTCCCGGATCAAAACTACGCCACTTCGGATTTCGATGCCCGGCACATTATCAATGCCAACTGGGTGGTCGGACTTCCCTTTGGCCGTGGCAAGCGATTCTTCGGCAACGCGGGTGGCATAACCGAGCAGGTATTTGGCGGCTGGCAATCCACCGGAATTTTCCGTTGGAACAGTGGCCT
>Ga0070700_100000068_pt1 | contig 74024 bp, 50 predicted proteins | sample KBSK5101metaG_FD_65456 | JGI IMG/M metagenome (GOLD analysis project Ga0070700, IMG submission 65456) | Corn, switchgrass and miscanthus rhizosphere microbial communities from Kellogg Biological Station, Michigan, USA - KBS K5-10-1 metaG | ecosystem: Host-associated > Plants > Roots >...
CTTCATGCAATGTGCGCCCGGATATTAGACTCGCTTGTCCCTGTACCGCTAACCGTTCTCCGATTTCCTGAAAGACAGTGAGTGCAACTTGTCCCGCACGATTGAGAGATCCGATCTCCTGAGATCCATCGATAGCGCGTCGGAAAGTTGAAAGCGCAGCCGTGTAGTTGCCAAGGCGCGCTAAGGCCGTACCGTGAGTAGTGAGCGATTCAACTAACGGCAACTGCATATCGGTTCTCTCTAAAGTTCGCACGGATGAGCGCGCGACTTTTTCCGCTTCGCTATATCGTTTTTCTTTCATTAATACGCGGGCGCGAGTCTCATCTACTTGTGCTATTGCACCTTTGTCTTTGAGACTGGCAAACATGCGCCGTGCGCGGTCCAAATGCTCATGTGCTTCTTTGCATCGGTTGATCTGGAAATAGATCACGCCGAGATTGTTCTCCAGATTAGCGCGATAACGTTTATGGTCTGCTAGTTCAAAGTGATAACTCGCGGCAGCATATTCCACTAATGCGCGATCAAGATAGTCTCCCGGCTCTGCTGATTTCCAAAGATAGAAAAACGCGTCTCCAAGTGTTTGGTAGTAGCAACCCTTGAGCATATAACTACTAATTCTGTGCAGGAGAGCGGCGTTGTCGGTGAGACTTTGTAACGCATCGGGAAGACGGTCTGAATCAATATCAACGATGGCTTTGTGAATGATAGCTTTTGCTTTTAATTCGCTATCAGTAGTTAACTGCTCCAGTGCGAGTTTAAGAACATCCGATGCGTTGTTGTATTCGCCAGTGCGCCAATAACAGAGAGCTAGTTCTATCTGCGCTTCCGCAGCTTTGTTTTTATATCTTTGCGCTTCAAAGATTGAGAGGCTTTCACTAATTAGATTCTTTGCTATTTCCTGCGCGTCCGCGATCTGACGACTACTGCCGATAATTCCGGTCAACACTCCCGCTCGCAAAAGCACTTCGGCGGCAATACTTCGCTTTAAGCCTTCGAGTTTCGGACGTTCACCAATACCCGACCAAAAAGGCGACAACACCTCGCGCGCCTCTTCGTATTCGCCACGATTTTCAAAGTCTTTAGCCAGCCCACAGCAAAGCTCCGCACGGCCTCCCACACTGAGGTTTGGATTAACTAACTCACGTAAGAGTGAGGCTCGTAAAGTCATGTGAGAACGAACATTCAGGAATGCACTTGCGCGCAAATCTTACGCATCAATGGAGGCTCTTGCAAGAAAAGTGAGCGTGGTCTAGGTTGATTTGAAAATTTTGCATCGACGATGAAAACGGAATGCAAAAATTTCTAATCACTTAGGAGGCACCACCAGTGAATAAGTTACGCCGAATGGGCGCAGTAGCGGCCTTAAGTCTCACGCTCGCTGTCTCTGCGTTTGCCGGGATAATTCATTCTCCCGGCGCGGCATCGCCGCCGCCACCGCCACCACAGGAAGAAACATCAACGACATTTACATCAACAACCGACGTGACAACGACGATGTTGCTCACGATCCTAAGTTTGTTTCCGTAGATCGTTGATCCGCAATGACGTGAAAGTGAACCTGCGTCTTGTGCGGGAGCGGTCGGAGTGTATCTCTCAACCGCATTAGAAAATCTTGCATCCTTGGGATCTTGCGACGCTAGATCGACGGCAGTTATAAGCAATCAGTTTGCGGCATGCCTCACATCGCCCAGAGTGTGGGGCCGGGGGCGTCATTGGTGGGCCTTGGTGAGGGGGCCAAGCGTGACGCCCCTTTACTAATGCATGGGCCAAGCACCACGGAATAAACCAAAACGCTTAGCAGAAAAGCTATTGCAGATTCGTGAGGCGCTTGGCTTGTCTCAAAAGGAAATGGCAGAGCGACTTGCAGAGCGTACGGGATTCAAGATCACTCGTAAACACATCTCGAATTATGAAGACGACCAGGGCGAACCGTTTTTAGAAACTACCCTTGCCTATGCTCGCCTTGCGAATGTCGAGATGAATGAGATCGTGGATGATGATCTGGATCTGCCACTGTAGCGTCCCTTATTCTTTACGGCCATGATCGAAGTAGATGTATGATACGATCCAGAAGCCACAACAGCCGCAAAGTGTTTTCCACATCGCGGCTGATTAGTTAGAACCTCACGGCTCTATGTTCTTGGCGCGTCATGCCGGATATGCAGCAGGGCACTTCTGACAAGTTAGAGCAGATTGTTCACAAACCGGCACATATGAAGCAGAAAATTTCGGTTGGCACTATAGGCACACAAAACGGGCGGCCCAGTTGAGCCGCCCGTAAGTGTTTGATTCTTAATGGCTGGGAGGCAGGGACTCGAACCCCGATAGCCAGATCCAGAGTCTGGAGTCCTACCATTGGACGACCTCCCAGCAGAGGAATTTGAATTTACGTATCGGACCGTCGCTTGTCAACCATGGCCCACAAAAGTCCCATTTAAAAACTAAATGCTTGAACTTAGGTGCGCGGAAGATGCACAATGGTCGCCGTAGTATCGGTTTGCGGCACACACCTTAACGAAAACAACGACAACTGCTTAGCGTCGATGACTGAACACGAAGACGAGATTGCACAATACCGCCTGAAGCTCGAGGAGACTGCCGCCCTGGTGGCACGCATTCGCCACGAGATCAATAACCCACTTACCGGCGTCCTGGGCCAGGCTCAGCTCTTGTTGCGCGAAGATCTGAGTGAACGATCACGAAAGCGAGTGCAGACGATCGAGGATCTTGCTTTGCGACTGCGCGACGTGGTGGCCCAATTGCGAGAAGTGCAACGGCCAAGCGAGAGTGAAGGCGATCAGTAATCAAAAAGAAAGGGCGGCCACGGAGTGCCGCCCCTTCGACGATCCAAGTGAGATCCGTTTAGCCTTTGATCGCTACTTTCTTTTCTTCGTCAACGTAGACTTTGATCTCAGTCCCAGGCTTGATGACTGCGTTCTTACCCTTCTTCAAAAAACCTAATGGACCAAAAAGAACGACGAGCGCGACTGTAGTACCGGTCTTGTCATCACCCTCTTTGCCTTTGGAAGAGCGAAGCTTGAGTTTCTGATTGTCTACTGTCATCGCAGACTCGACGCGGATACCGAGCGTTCCACCTCTTCCCATCATCCCGGCCTTTTTCGACTGCGCAACGACGCCTTTCACAAGACTATCTTTCGCAATGACGACCTGACCATCGACTCTCACGTCCTGCGCGACCTTGAACGTGAGTGGATCACCTTCCGCCGCCGTCTTGCTCGTGATCTCATCGATGGTGACGACCATGAACTCAGTTCCATCGGCAATGACTTTCACATTTTCTTGTGGATGGTCCTTACTTAGCGTAATGCCGGGCGTAACGAAGCTGATCAGGACCAGCAACCTCACGACAGTCTGAAACCGCCTGGAGGAATAGATAGTTTTCTGCATCGGGTTATCTCCTGGGAGAGATGGTTGATAATGGCCGCCCCGGGAAAGCAGCGGAGTTGTTAGGTGAGCAAAACCCCTGGGAATTAGAACGACACCGTTTCTTCTTCAGGTGTCTCGACCAGATAGGGACTGACGAATGCCGGTTTCTCTTCCGCGTCTTCGGCGAGTACAGCCTGAATCACCGGCAGACTGAGAGAGTGTTTGGTTGTTTGCAACGGAACGGGTTTGCCGGCCGCGTAGACTTTGTGACGACCATGCTCTTCGTACCACTCGGCGAGGCCCGCCGTTTTGTGCATGTTTTCGATGATCTGGCGCCAGCCCACGCCGGTGTTGTAGGCGCAGAAGGAGATCTCGCCTTCCTGAGTGCCGTAAGGGATTACGCACATCTCAGTGCGGCGGAAGTCGTAATTAAAAAGATCCTGGAACCACATGCCTTCGACGCAGAGCACGCGCCAGTTGTCGTTGTCACTGGCCTGCTTTTGGGCCATCCGATCGTTGCGATCGGAGTTGGAGTTTGTTGACGAAGGCTTGAAGAGATTGATGATCTGCGAAATCGGAAATCCCTGTGGCGCTTTTTCAGCGTTGAAGTTTCGCATGATTGCCATGCCGAGCTGCGCGTAGGAGAGTTTGCGCCCGCGCGCGGTGTCGGTGATTACCGCCACGTCTTTCATGAACTGCTCGTAGTTGAAAAACTCAAACAGCGACCTGAATTCGCCCGTCTGTTTGTTCACTACCAGCAACGTGAAGATGCCGCAGTTGGGATGACAATTACACGACGACCAGCCCCACGGAGCATCGGCGCCCTGCAACATGTCCATCACGCTTGTGAAGGCTGAGTAAGACGACAGCGGGAACCAGTCGCGCAGCGGTTGAATGTGTCCGCCCAACTGGTTCTTGAGATCGTGAGTCATGCCGGCAAGTGTGTAGCGCCACTTCTTGCGCAACTCATCCGAGATGTCTTCATCGCGGCCGGTGAAAGAAACCGGTTGAAACGCGATCGTCTGAACCTTGTCGATGTTCTTCGCAGCAAAGTCGACGATCTGACCGATGCCGTCGTTGTTGATGCTGTTGACGATCGTAACAACGAGCGTGACTTTGATACCGGCCTCAGCGAGATTCTCGATCGCGCGCAGTTTGACGTCGAACAAGTTGCCGACACCGCGATGCTTGTTCTTCTCTTCGCTGACGCCATCAAATTGTAAATAGACGCCGTGCTGTCCGGCAGCTTTGGCGGCTTTGCAAAATTCGAGATCTTCGGCGAAGCGAATGCCATTCGTTGCGGCGAGTATGCGATAGAAACCGATCTTCTTCGCGTAAGCGACAGCCTCGAGATAGTAAGGCGAGAGCGTCGGCTCACCGCCGGAGAAGAGAATGATGACCTGTCGTCGTGGTTTGAAAGAGACTGCGCGATCGAGAATCGCTTTCGTATCTTCAAACGTTGGCTCGTGTACGTAACCAACCTGGTTCGCGTCCATGAAGCACGGGTTGCACATCATGTTGCAGCGATTGGTCAGATCGACAGTCAAAACTGCGCCGCGTCCAAACTTGATATTCGAAGTGCCGTGACGATGCACGTCTTTGTCTTCGGCAGCGCGGAAGTCACGACCAAAGAAGAGCGACTCGATGCGCCGCAGAAACTCCGGGTCCGTAGACATCACGTCTTCAAACTGCCCGTGCTTCGGACAATCTTTGCGCATCACGACCTGGCCGTTGTCTTCTATGATCTGAGCCTTGATCTCGCCGGGATGCTCGTGCATCAGCGTATCAAGCGGAGTTGCGCCCGTGATCACGGCGTTGCGAACTTCTTTAACGCAGGTTGGACAAAGACTATCGGTCTCACGCGGGAAGCCGAGTGGCGGAGCAGTGCGTTCGTAGGATTTGAGCAGGGGGCCAGGCGCCCAGTTCGGGCGAATCGATTCGCCTTCGGGCAGTCGCTGGTTGACTGACTGAAAAGCTTTCCAGGCCACATCGGAGAGACCGGAAATGAGGCGGGAGCTTTTTACTCCCGACAGCTTACTTTTTTCGGATTCCCCCCGGCGAAACTGATCACTAAACAAAGGCTTTTCGTCTCCCTATCACTCAAACGGCCCAAACAGCCAAGCATCATAAACAGGATTTGCAGGATCCACAAGACGCGATTATCCTGAAAATCTTGTAAATCATGTAAATCCTTGTCAAAAATGCCTATTCATCCCACAGCCGTCATCGAAGATCATGTCGAAATTGGCCCAGATTGCGAGATCGGAGCCTACGCTGTAATCAAACGGTTCACCAGAATCGGCGCCCGGAACCGGATTTTTGAGCATGCGGTAATCGGGGGCGAACCCCAGGATGTTAAGTTCGAAAACGAAACCAGCTATCTCGAAATCGGTGACGACAACATCATTCGTGAGTTCTGCACGTTTCATCGCGCCAACGGCGAAGGACTTACGACACGCATCGGGTCGCGCAACTTTTTTATGGTCGGCGTTCACGTCGCACACAACTGTGTTATCGGTGACGACAACATCTTTGCGAACGAAGTCGCGCTCGCCGGACACATTACGATCGAGGATCACGTTTTTCTTTCCAACAACGTCGGTGCGCATCAGTTTGTGCGGATGGGCCGGCATGCGATGATCGGGGGCAAGTCGAAGATCGTGCAGGATGTGCTACCGTTCTTTATCACTGACGGTAATCCGGCGCGTGTGCGTGGTGTGAACAGCGTCGGGCTAAAGCGGGCGGGCTTCTCTGAAGATGCACGACGCGCGTTAAAGAACGCGTACAAGTTGCTGTTTAGATCGAAGACGCCGGTTGCGGATGTTTTGGACCAGTTGGCCCAGGTCGACGATGAACATGTCGCGCATCTCGTAGGTTTTATTCGTGGCTCGAAACGCGGATTCACAAGATGACAGTTGAAGAGCTCGCAGAGATCGTGAGTGGCCGTGTCACCGGCGATCCGGGAACACAGATTACACGGATTGCCGATCTGATTGACGCGGATGAGGGCGAGATTGCTTACGTTGAGGATGAGAAGTTGCTGGATGCTGCGGCGGCGAGTAAGGCGTCGTGTTTGATTGTGCGTGACGGCGGGAAGTTTCCGGGGCGAACACTGATAGAGGTTGGAAATCCGAAGCTTGCGTTCGCACTCATTGGCGCCGTGCTTCATCCGACGAGGCGTCGTGAACCGGAGATACATCCGACAGCAGTTGTTGCTGAAACTGCAGACGTCGCACTCACGGCGTATGTTGGTCCAAATGTTTGTGTGGGTGAGTATGCACATATCGGTGCCAACACGAGGCTCGAAGCGGGCGTGGTGCTGGGCGCGAATGTCAAGATTGGTGATCATTGTGTGTTGCATCCGAATGTTGTGTTGTACGACGGAGTCTCGATCGGTAACAACGTGATACTGCACGCGGGTGTGTGTCTCGGCGCGGATGGTTTTGGTTATGTGCGTCACGATCTCGGATACCAGAAGTTTCCGCAGATCGGGACGGTGGTGATCGAAGACGACGTTGAGATCGGCGCGCACACGTGTGTGGATCGCGCCGCACTCGGTCGCACGCGCATCGGGCGCGGCACTAAACTCGACAATATGGTCCATGTGGGCCATAACTGCGACATCGGCGAGCGTGTGGTGATCGCGGCACAGACCGGGATCAGCGGCAGTGTGGTGATTGAAGACGACGCGGTGATTGGCGGTCAGGTCGGGTTCGGCGATCACACGCGTGTGCAGAAGGGCGCGATTATCGGATCGAAAGCGGGAATTTTACCGGGAAAAATTGTGCGGCCGGGCGTGTGGTGGGGAATACCCGTCCAGCCGCTGGATCAATACAAGCGCATGAATGCGCACATGAATCGCTTGCCTGAGATGCGCGACGAACTCAAACGCCTCCGAGAACTGATCGAGGAGCTACGGTTAAAAACTCAATGATCCGTTCTGCGGCGCGCTGAGAAGCTCCCGGATCTCCGAGTTTGTGAGCGACGTTTCGCAAACTGGCGCGCATTGTTCGGTTTGTCTCGGGTTCAAGCAGCTTCACAAGTTCACGAGCCAGATTCTCACCATCCAACTGGTCCTGCATCAGTTCTTTCGCGATCTCTCCGCCCGCCACCAGATTCACCAGTCCGTAATGCGATACTGTGATCAGACGACCAAGCGTGTGCCAGTTGATTGGCGACTCTTTATAAACAATCACCATCGGCGTTTCGAGTAGTGCGGCTTCGAGTGTTGCGGTGCCGCTGGCGATTGCGGCGGCGTTTGATGCAGCAAGTGCTTCGCGCGTTTGTTGTTGGACCAGCGTGATGTTGTTTGAGCTACGTTGGGCCAGGATCGCGCGCGCCTCTGCTTCTGTCCGGCTCGGTGCGAGTACGACCACAGCCTGCACTTCGGGCCGCGCTTTGTGAAGCTGCTCGATCGCATCGAGCATCGGTGGCAGAATTCTGTGTAACTCCTTGTGACGACTGCCCGGTAGAAACGAAACGATCGGTCGTGAAGGATCGAGATCGTTGCGACGGCAAAACTCTTCTCGTCCATAACGCGCCTTTACTTCGCCTGACAACGGATGGCCCACGAAGGCAACGTGATCGACGCTGTGTTCCTTGTACCAGTCGATTTCGAACGGAAGAATCGACAACAAAAGATCCACGTCGCGCTTAATCTTGTTCACACGTCGCGGACGCCACGCCCAAAGTTGGGGACTGATGTAATAAATAACTTTCAAACCGCGCGGGTGCAGGGCTGAGGCGAGTCGCAAGTTGAACTCGGGCCAGTCAACCAGCACTACGGCATCGGGCGCACGTTCAATTGCTGTGGCTTTGAGTTGGCGGAAAGCGCGGAGGAACTTTGGAAAGACTCGCCCCACTTCAACGATGCCCATGATTGCGAGTTCGTCGGAGTTGACGACTGTTTCGACGCCTGCGTCACGCATCAGCGGACCGGTTGCACCGAAGAGTTCGAGGTCGGCGCGTTCGCGCAGGGCTTTGACGAGCGCAGCCGCATGAGCATCGCCTGAGGGCTCACCGGCAACGATCATCAGTTTGTGACGTTTCGGCACGGCGCGGATGATAACAGACCCTCTGCGGTCCTCTGCGTATCTCTGCGTGCTCTGCGTCAAAGATTTTTTTCAACGCAGAGCACGCAGAGATACGCAGAGGACCGCAGAGATATGCTAGCATCCACGCGCGCCCATATGACTCGCTTTGTTCTGGGAACAATAATTCTCGTTCTTGCCTGCCAGTTAGTATTCGCGCAGCAAACAAATCCGGTCGATCGGAAAGTCGCCAATCCGATGACCGACACTCCCAACGTCAATCCGCTCAATACAGATCAACCGGTGCAGCGGCGTCCACCAATGCAGAATAGTGTGCCGGGAACCGACACCGATAAAATCACTGTCGAAGCGACGAAGCAGAGTGGGTCGGGACCTGAAAACGCCCGCATCGTTCATTACGAGGGCAACGTCGATATACGCATCGGCACGTTCCGTCTTCAGGCAGACAAGGTCACGGTTTACGAAGCTGAGAACCGGGTGGTCGCGGAAGGCAGCGTCGTTTTCGATCAGGGGGATCAGGCACGCATCACCGGTTCGCGCGGTGAGTGGAACTATCGCACGAAGACCGGCTACTTTGTCGACTCGACCGGTTTCACAAACCAGACGCAGGATGGCACGCGCATCTATTTCACTGCCGATCGCGTGGAGAAGATAAGTCTCGACACGATTGTCGCGACGAACGTGCAGGTGACAGCTTGCGATGAAGACGTTCCGAAGTGGAGTTTTCACGCGAGCAAGACGCGCATCAAGACCGGCGATCGTGTCTACGTCTACGGGCCTAAATTGAAAGTGAAAGACGTTCCGATCTTTTATCTGCCGTACGCGTCGGTGTCGATCAAGCCTCGCGATCGCGCATCAGGCTTTCTGACGCCGACGTTTGGTGGTTCGGGTGCGAAGGGCGTTCGCCTGTCGACCGCGTACTATCAAACACTCGGTCGCTCCGCCGATTTCACTTTTCGCAACGATATCTACACCCAGCGCGGCTTAGGCTTTGGCGGTGACTTGCGCACGCGCGCCAACTCACGCTCGTATCTCAACGTCGGTTTTTATGCCGTCAAGGATCGAATCTTTGGTCCGGAGGCTGATGCCGCTCATCCGGATCAGGGCGGGTCGAGTCTCTACGTCGATGGCGTTCATTACTTCAAGAATGGTTTCATTGCTGTTGCCGACGTCAACATCACTTCGAACCTCGCGTTTCGCCAGGTCTTCTCCGACAACATTCAACAGGCGATCTCGCCGGAAGAGACTTCGCAGGTCTTCGTCAACAGAGATCACGACGACTACAGTTTCAACTTTCTGGCGCGCACGCAGGTCACGTCGTTGACGAACGCGCGTATTCGTATTCGCCAGTTGCCGAGTATCAGCATCGACAAGCGTCCGGGGATTGTGAGTTTCTTCAAAAGCCTGCCACTCTATTTTTCTTTCAGTGGGTCCGCGGATGGTGTGAGTCGTAAAGAGACTGTTGAAGACGCGGTGCAGTTTGTGAGGGACGTTGGCGGCAATCCGATCATCTCGCCGTCCATAGTGCAGCGACTCGATTTACATCCGCGCTTCGAACTGCCGTTGAACTTTGCCGGTTGGACCATCACCGCTTCAGGCGCGGGGCGCGTGACATTCTATTCAAACTCACTCGATCCAAACACGCGCGACGTGTTGAGCCGCAACCTCACACGTAGTTATGGCGAGTTTGAACTTGACGTGCGGCCACCGGCGTTCGCGAAAGACTTTCATCGCGGTGACAAATTTTTCTTTCGTCACGTCATCGAACCTTACATCATCTATCGAAAGATTTCGGGAGTTAACAACTTCGATCGCATTATTCGCTTCGACTACCTCGACGCTATCGCCGACACGAACGAGTTTGAATTCGGTATCGCCAATCGCTTCTTCACGCGCCGCTCGACTGAAAACGTCAGCGAAGCGCGTGTGACGGAAACCGAAGGAGAGAACGCGCCGCAGCTTTCGAGTCAGCCTTATGAAGCACTCACGATCACTTTGCGCGGTAAGTATTTTTTCGATCCGTTTTTTGGCGGGGCATTGATTACGAATCAGCGCAATCAGTTTTATCCGATCAACACGCTCTCCGGATTTGTTTACGGTGGCTTGCCGCGACGCTTTTCCCCCGTGAATGTTGACGCGCGCTATCGTCCGCGACGAGATCTCTTCGTCGATTTCAGAACGGATGTCGACACGAATGGCCATGGCATGCGTGCGATATCGACGACCTTCGGACTTTCGCGATCGAGCATCCAGGTGTTTCAGAGTTTTTATTACACGCGTGCGATTGAGCTGGGACCGGAGCAGGCGAGTTTGGCGGATGCTCGTGGTTTTGAAGCGGGCACTGTGCGCGGTTCGCAGTGGGGTCCGTCGGTGTTTCTCGGCAACCGTGATCGCGGGTTGTTTGGGGGCGCGTCGTTCTTCTTCGACTTTCAGAAGCGGCCGGGAAGAGGTGATAGTTCTTTGATCAGTTCGACCGTGACTCTCGGACATGCGTGGGACTGCTGCGCCGCGACGATTCAGTTTTCGAGTTTCAACGTCGGCCTGCGCAAAGAAAACCGCGTCGTGTTCGCATTTCGTCTCAACGGCATCGGCAGCTTCGGCACCGAACAAATCGGCCAGCGCTGGCGATAGTTCAACGCTCAAACTCCTGTTAATTCTTCGCGTCCTGTTATATATTCTCCCCGTCCTGCACGGTCCTTAACGGTACCCATCGATAGGTTCATTATGAAAATTGCTTTTTCCCCTAACGCACTTTCGAGGAGGCGTGCGCGCACTCGCATCGCCCTCACCTTCCTGGCTTGTGTTGGCCTTATCGCGCTGCTTCTGTTTCAGTTCCCGTCACGTTCACGGGCAGTACAAACACAGTCTGATAAACAGAAATCTTTTCGCGGCGCGTTCGTACCCGGTGAGATCCTGGTCCGTTATCGCAACGAAGAAACCGCGCGGATCAAAACCGGGCGGATCGTGCTGCCAACGCGTAGCGGCGAGCAGCTACCGGCTGACGTCGAACCTTTCGATCGCTCCGGTCTCGTCAAGGGCTTAAGAATGGCGCGCGTTTCTCCTGAGAACACGTTGAAAGCCATCGCCGCTCTGAAACGGCAGCCCGACGTGCTTTACGCGGAGCCTAACTACATTCTGCACGGTCTTAGTGTTCCGAACGACCCACTCTTCGCGAACCAGTACGGCTTGACGAAAGTCGGCGCGCCGCAAGCCTGGGACGTCACCCAGGGAAGCTCTGATATCGTCGTCGCCGTAATGGATACAGGTATCGACATCAATCACCAGGAACTGGCTGCTAACATTTGGACCAACCCCGCTCCTGGTTCAGTAACGGGTATTCACGACGATATAAATGGCTACAACTTCTTCGATGACAACGGCACCGTCTGGAACAACAACGATGCCGAGAGTCATGCAACTCACGTCGCCGGAATCATCGGCGCTCGTGGTAACAACGGCATTGGTGTCGCGGGTCTCAACTGGAACGTGAAGCTGATGTCTTTGAAATTCTTGGAGGCCACTCTGCTTGGCGATCTTGGCGATACTGGAGACGCCATCAGAGCCTGCGGTTATGCCGCCGAAATGCGACGCCTTTGGGAAACCACCGGTCACATAAAAGGCGCCAACGTTCGCATTATCAACGCAAGTTTTGCCGGCGACAGATTCTCGCAGTCGTTTATAGACGCGCTCGAAGAATTAAATAATCGTGAAATACTTTTTGTCGCCGCGGCCGGCAACTTTCGTGATGGAAGTCAGGAATTGAATAATGACCAGGTGCCGCAGTTTCCTTCAAGCTATGATGTACCAAACATCATCGGTGTCGCTGCCACTGATCAGAACGATCAACTCCCAATTTTTTCGCACTTTGGAGGGACCAGCGTTCACCTTGGCGCACCCGGCGTATCGATTCTCAGCACCACACCGCCCTGCGTGCGTGTAAATGTCGCTTGCGCGCCGGAGTTTCCCAATCCGTTGATTCCCGGACAAGACACGTACAGTTTTTTCAATGGCACATCGATGGCCGCTCCTCATGTGGCCGGAGCAGCAGCACTACTTTGGGCGAAGGATCCCAGTCTCACAGTGCAGCAGGTCAAACGGCTCCTAATACTCAATGGAGACGTTGCGCCCGGCATCGTAAATAAGACGTTAACCGGACGACGACTAAACGTCTTCAAGAGTCTTCAGGCGTTACAGGAAACGGACGGCATTCCGCCCAGCGCAGTCTCGAATATCCATATCAATTTCCAAACTGGACGAATCGTCAATCTTGGTTGGACTGCCGCAGGCGACGATGGAATTGGTGGTCCACCTGCCGCTCTTTACGAAGTAATTTTCGTCGATAGCGTGACGAATCAGGAAATTCCACTTAAAGGCGTTATTCCGGCCGCGCCGGGCACATCACAGAACGTTGCAGTCACCATACCTCTGCGGCACACCTCAGGCATCATCAAAGTGCGCTCGTTTGATAACAAAGGACTGCAAGGCATCGTCGACGTCGCTGTGGGAGTTTCAGTGTCTTCATTGGATGCCGATCCTTACGTAGTTACGAAAAACCCGGGCAACACTGTGCTCTCAACGGGTGGGGCTCTCCTGCCTTTAAAGGAAGACGATACTTACTTCAAAACTACGATTCCGGGATTCAGCTTTCCGTTTTTTGGCAAGAACTTTACCCAGGTGACGCTTTCCTCCAACGGCAACATTTTCTTTTCCGAACCGCCGCGTCGCGAGTTTCCGTTTCAGGAGGGGAACGACGCCGACGATCCGCCCGGGTCTCCGCTCTATCTTGGCGGTTATCAGATGATAGCGGGTCTTTGGGCTGATCTGGATCTGACAACGAGCAGGCGAGCTGACGCCGGTGTGTATGAGGTGCAGAGCCCGAACAGAGTTATCTATCGCTGGCAAGCCATGCCGTTCGATTGCAGCCCCTGCTCTCCAGTTAACTTCGAGATTGAGCTTAATGCAGACGGCACGATCAGGACCCGCTATGGAACCGGCAACACCAGTATCGTTCCCACGGTGGGAATCAGTAACGCAGAGCACGATGCCTACCTCGTCGACACGCATTCGTCGCTAGAGGCTCCGATCAATCTCACCAATGCGCCGGAAGTGACGTTCACTCCGAGGAGTCCGTGGAGCGCAACCGTGCTGCCGGGCGCTGGAGTTGAGTTGAAAAGCTGGAAGCTCGATGGCCGCACGTTTGTCTACGCGAAACTTTCGTTCGCGGATGCGGGATTCCGAGTCAGCAACTGGGGCACACCGGTGCGCGCCGGCAACGTTTTCTCCAATGACGCCACAGTGGAGCGCTTCAACGGAGCGTCAGTCGCGGCAATCAGCAGCACGGCGCAGATCTGGGATCTCGGCGCACTCGATCCAGGTGACTACACGTTTGCTTTCAAGAACTCGGGCACCACTGTCAAGACGCTGAGCTTTACGGTGAGTGCGACGGCGCCGCCGCCCAATGCCATCGATCAGGCACGCGAGTTTGTGCTTTGGCAGTATCGCGACTTTCTGCGGCGCGAACCTGATCTGCCCGGTTGGGACCACTGGACCGGCGAGATCACGGAATGCACAGACATCACGAAACGCCAACCCGGCGAGACAGAAGCGCAGTGTGTGGAGCGCAAGCGAGAAAACACGAGCGCGGCGTTCTTTGTGTCACCTGAGTTTCAGAACACGGGCTACTTCGTGTTGCGTGTGTATCGCGGGTCGTTGGGCCGCATGCCATTTTTTGGCGGCGGGAACGGCGCGAACGACGAGTTCACGCGAGACGCTGTGACAGTGTCGCAGGGAATCGTCGTAAACGATGCCCTCGCGCCGAATGTAATCAACGCCAACAAGCAGGCGTTTGTGAATGCGTTCGTCACGCGGCCGGAGTTCCGGGCGATCTATGACAACCTGGACAACACGCAGTACGTCGACAAGCTGTTTCAGACGACCGGGGTGACGCCGTCGGCGTCGGACCGGCAGGTCCTGATTAATGGGCTAAACGGCGGTGAGACGCGAGCCAGCGTGCTGTTCAAGGTAGTGGACGGAACGGAGACAGGTACGGGCGGTGTACTGACTTTCAATACCACCTACGGCAAGGCATTCTACGACAGTCTGTTCAATGCGGCGTTTGTGCAGATGGAATACTTCGGCTATCTGAAGCGAGATCCCGACGCGGACGGCTACGCGTTCTGGTTCGGGAAGTTAAACTTCTTTGGCGACTGGGTGAACGCCGAGATGGTCAAATCGTTCATCAAATCGCCTGAATATCGTTCCCGCTTCGGCGCGCCCTAGAATTCCTTATCCACAGATTACACAGATTCTATAAATCATCTGTGTAATCTGTGGATAGTTAGTGCAGTACCTTCTAATTGCCCAATTGCTCGCCATTTTCCTATAATCTTCAACTTGACAAGGCAACTCATTAGTTGCCTCTGCCTTCTTAAGTGCGCCTCGCCGGAGTGCCCGCGTGAGGTCAATCCGTGCCCGGCGTTTCCGGACAATTCACGATTCAAATCACCAGTAGATAAGGTGTGAAATGAAAAAGAAGAAAACTAATTTGGCCGCGTCCGCCAGAAGGTTCCCACGCTCATTGTTGATCGTTACGGCGATAGCCGTAGTAGCGCTCGCGGCAATGACTGTTGTTTCGAGACAATCAGCCGGAGGCAACGGACCAGGTAAGGTGACGACTGCAATGGCCAACGCAAACAACAAAAATGCCACGGTAAAAGTCGCCAGCCAGGACATGCCGGTGGACAGTCAGGGCCAGATCAGACCACTGACACCAGACGAAGCGAAGAAGTTGGCCGAAGGCCTGAACCCCATGCTGAACAAGTCGTCAGAAGGACTTGTCGAGCAACATAACGCCGACGGATCAGTGGAAATGGACCTGCAGGGTCGTTTTCAGAGTGTGACTGTTGCACGTGTCAACAAGGACGGCAGCGTTACACAATCCTGCGTCGATAACCCTCGCGCGGCAGGCGCTTTCTTCGGAATCGATCCGAAGTCGATCCGGCCAGCGCGCAGCACTACCCAACCCAACCCTCAGTAAAGTGACTAAGAACGTGCGTATAAAGCTTTTATCATTCCTAGTGATTATGGCGGTCAGTCTTATCGCAGCGTCGTCTGCGTACGGGCAGGCCACTATCGAAATTCTGAACGATGTTGACGCCTCCGGAACTGGTTTTAACGACAACACACCGGTGGCGCCCGTCGGCGGCAATAACGGAACGACCCTGGGCCAGCAACGACTGAATGCCTTCCAGGCCGCGGCAAATATTTGGGGAGCCACGCTGACAAGCGGGCCGAAAATTACGATTCGAGCGAGTTGGGAAGCACTGCCTTGCACGGCTACTTCCGGTACGCTTGGATCCGCGGCGCCAGTCAGTTTGCGACAGAATTTTGCGAACGCTCCATTCACAGGCACCTGGTACCCTTCGGCTCTCGGGAATGCACTCTCGGGCGTCGATTCGAGTGTCAACCCGGAGATCAGGGCAAGGTTCAACATAAACCTCGGTAACTCCGACTGTATTTCGGGTCATCCGTGGTATCTCGGGCTCGATAATAATCATGGTTCCCGTGTTGATTTGGTTGCAGTTCTTCTTCACGAATTCGCCCACGGCCTGGGATTCCTAACCTTCACCGATCCGGAGACGGGAGAATTTGCCAAGTCTCAAACGGGCCAACCGTTTCCAAGCATTTGGGACAGGTTCCTCCGTGACAACAGCACCGGAAAACACTGGGTTGACATGACGTCCGCTGAGCGCGTCGCGTCATCGATTAACAACGGCAATCTCGTGTGGGACGGTGCACAAGTCAGTGCCGGCGTGCCAGGTTTCCTCAGCAACGGCGCGGATTCTTCGAATCGAGTGCGTATGTTTGCGCCGAACCCGATCGATCCAGGATCTTCGGTATCACACTTCGATACGACCGCCTCACCGAATCTATTGATGGAACCAAACATTTCCAGCAGTCTTACTCACAATGTTGGTCCTCCGAGCGATCTCACGTTGCCCTTACTACAAGATATCGGGTGGAACTCTGTGACCGTGACGCCGACGCCGACCCCGTCACCACCACCGAACGACAACTTCGCTAACGCGCAGGTGATAAGCGGCTGCTCGGGAACAGTGAATGGGACGAATGCCGGCGCCACCAAGGAAAGCGGCGAACCGGATCACGGCCCTGGTAACAACGGAACCCGTTCCATCTGGTATCAATGGACATCTCCCTTTTCCGGCAACATGCATTTCGACACTGCCGGAAGCACTGCTGGTGGAGCTCCGTTGGATACAGTGCTCGCCGTTTATACAGGGACGTCTGTTAACGCGCTCGGTACGCCGGTGGCCCAAAATGATGATGTACAAGGGGGCGTAATCGTCACCAGTACAGTCGATTTTCAGGCGACGGCGGGAACCGTTTACTACATTGCGGTGGGTGGATTCAACAATGGCTCCGGGGGAGACTTCGGATCTATTACTCTCAACTGGAGTAGCATTGTTTGTACCAACGGGGTGTGGTCTCCGACAGTACTGAGCGCCAGCCAGGTTGATTTGCGGAGTTGGACCATAAGTGGCCGGACGTTTGCTTACGCGAAGCTGACGTTCCCGAGCGCTGGTTTCCGCGTGACTAATTGGGGCGCACCCACGAGCACCGGCAACGCCTTTACTGTTGACGCCTTAATAGAGAGCTTCAGCGGCGCGTCCGCTCAGGTGATCACAAGCACGGCACAGATCTGGGATCTGGGCGTTCTAGCGCCTGGTGACTACACCTTTACGTTCAAGAATTCCGGCACCACCGTGAAGACTTTGCCCTTCACCGTCAGTAACGCACCGCCCGCAGTGAATCCGATCGATGATGCGCGTACGTTTGTGTTCTGGCAGTACAAAGACTTTCTCCGACGCGATCCTGATGCTCCAGGTTGGGACCACTGGACCGCCGAAATCACGCAATGTACTAACGTGGCGTTTCGCCGTCCGGGCGAGACGGAGGCGCAGTGTGTTGACCGTACTCGTGAAAACACGAGCGCAGCGTTCTTTGTATCACCGGAGTCGCAGAACATAAGCTACTTTGTATTGCGTGTGTATCGCGGGTCGTTGGGCCGTATGCCGTTCTTTGGCGGTGGAAGCGGCGCGACGGACGAGTTCACGCGTGATGCGGCGACGGTGGGTCAGGGAATCGTCGTAAACAACGCGTTGTCGCCGAACGTGATTAATGCGAACAAGCAGGCATTTGTGAATGCGTTCGTGACGCGGACGGACTTCCGCGCGATCTACGATGGCATGACTGCGGCGCAGTACGTTGACAGATTGTTCGGCACTACTGGCGTGACACCTTCGGGGTCAGACCGTCAGGCGCTGATCGATGAGTTGACGAACGGCGGCATGTCAAACTCTGCCAAGGCCAGCGTGCTGTTCAAGGTAGTGGACGGAACGACGACGGGCGCCGGCGGTGTGTTGACATTCAACACCACGTACGGGCAGGCGTTCTACAACAATCTGTTCAATGCGGCGTTTGTGCAGATGGAGTATTTCGGCTATCTGCAGCGCGATCCGGATTCCGGCGGTTACGACTTCTGGTTGAGTAAGTTGAATTTCTTTGGCGACTGGGTAAACGCGGAGATGGTGAAATCATTCATCAAATCCCCCGAATACCGTTCTCGCTTCGGCGCACCTTAAGCTGGAACAAGCCGCGGATTACACGGATGAACGCGGATTATGATCCGCGTTTATTCGCGTTCATCCGCGGCGTAGATCTCGTAAATCTTTTCGGCGATTCTGATGGGCTCCGGGCCGGCACTGCTGGTCCAGGAGCCCATAATTGTTCCTGCGCTCCTCGCTAAATCGTAGGCCGATTTCCGCACTCGAAACTGCCGGGCGTTCGCCGCCATGTCCAGTATTGTCTGCACGTACTTCTCAGGATCGTGCTGTTCGCGAAGCGTGCGTAATCCGCGTTGGCCCATCTGCGCAAACTGCTCCGGGTCTTTAAGAAATGCTTTCAGGTGAGACTGTATATCGTCGTGCTCGTGCTCGTGGCGCACGTGGGCTACAGTGTCACGCGACAAAGAAGAGTACCAACCAACATCCGTCACGAGACTCGGCAACGCGTGATACCAGATGCGCAACTGGCTTCCGGATGCCTCGCCCATCGTCGGATAGCGCAGGTTGATCGCGAGGTGAGACGTTTGCAGCACCTTGTTCAACTCGTTTTCGGCCGCGTAGCCGTGTAGTTGGACCAGTTGGCCCAGGCCGAGTTTTCGAATGCGGCTGCGCAAGTGTCGCCCGTCTGCAATATCGCCAAAAATGTCTAAATGAAAAGCATCGCGCTCCGGCATGTCACCGAGCGCTTCCAGCACGGCATTGAGCCGGCGGTTTCGACCCATGTGGCCAAACATAACGAGTCGATACGGCGGCACTGCCGCACGCAAAACGCCGTCGTTACCGTGAAGCGGAAGCGTGCGCGGCAAAGCGGCGAAGGCTACGGGCCACTGCTTCATTGCCTCCACGCGTTCAAAAGCTTCTTGTGAATGGACCAACACCGCCAGACAGTTTTCGAGTGCGAGTGGTGTGAGCGGGTAGTGCTGGGTCATGAAATCGATGTTTCCGGAGTTTACGAATTCGGTTGCGGCGCGCAGCCCCTCGTCGCCGTAGTGACGCTTCATTTGCGCGAGGTATCCGGTGACATCGCGCCACTGCCCGCGATACAAACTGTCGAAGAAGTTGTGCACGCGCAGGTCGTGCAGGATCACGATTCCCGGATGGCGCCGGCTTACCTGCCAGATCGAGGCGTGGAAGAGATGGTTGTTGCCGATGTTATAGAAGGTTACATCCGCCTTGTGTAGATCCGGCCAACTGATGGCGTAAGGATCGAAGTGCCGAACGTTTGCGACTTTCTCCAGCTCACGATCCCAATTACTTTGATCGGTCCATAGCGTGAGTTCGGAGTGCCGGCTGAGTGACGGGAGTATGCCGGCGAGGTAGTCGTCGGCGATGCTTGTTTTGGCCGGCGGTAGCGGGCAGAACCAGTTAATCTTCATGCCAGCAGCTTCTGAATAACGTTGGCCCAGGATAGATTGAGACTCTCGTAACGATCGCACCCGGCCTGGCCCCACACTCTCGCCTCAGCGCGATTTTCCCAGATGAAATCGAACGCAGCCGCAAGCGCTTCAGGTGTGGGGTCGGTGATCAATCCGGTCGTCTGGTCCACGACAAACTCCAATGGTCCACCTGAATCACGACACGTGATCACGGGCTTACTTGCCAGCATTGCCTCGAGAGTTACGTAACCATAATCCTCATCGACCGGCGGATAAACAATCGCGAGCGCGCTCGCGTAGCGCGATCGCTTCTCGTCCTCACTGATGCCGCCCAGCCATTCGACTCGTTTCTGTACCTTCAGTTTGCGCGCCAGCGATTGCAGCTTGTCGTCGTAATCCGGATGGTCCGAAGTTCCCGCAAAGACGAGACGCACCGGATTGCGCGTCACCGCGAGGGCTTCGAGTGTGAGCTCCTGGCGCTTTGGAATACAGAGACGACTCGGAAAGAACAAGTAGTCTTCGGCGTCTGATGAGTAAAACTTTTCGGCATTCGGAGGCGGATGATAAAGCGGCGTGGAGTCGATGTCGCAAAACCGCTTGAGACGCTGAGCGACGTTACGGGAGTTGGCAAACACGGCACGCGCTTCCGGGATCAACTTGCGGTCGGCATGTTCGATGGCGTCGCGCACTTGCGAACCGTTGGGGTAGTAAACGAGGTCGCTCAGCGCGTGGTCCCAAAGCTCATAGGCAGTGCGGTGCTGGTGCAAAATCCAGAGCACCTTGTTCGGGTGCGGAATCAGGTAAGCAGGGAAACGCAAACCGATGAGCCGGTCCACACGCGTGCCCGCAACTTCGGAAACGTCGATGAGACGGCACGCCAAAATGTGATCGAGAATTTTTTCGGGTGGATACCACTTGAACGGAATCGCGAGAATCTCGGTTTCGTGTCCCGCGTTGCGGAGCGCGTCGCGCAAACCTTCGGCGTGAATCTCTGCGCCGCCGCGAATAAAAGGAACCTGGACCGTGGCAATGAGGATTCTCATCAGGCTGCACAATCCCACCCACGGCAGTGGGTGGTTCGGTTCAGATCCTTTCTACAGACCAACTTTGCGGCCTACGATAGCGTAATCCATCGGGCCGTAAAAGTAAGTGTTGAAACGTTCTGTCACTTCATTATCGTCCGCGATCCGGGCGGATTCCCACGGGTGCAGGTTCAGGATCTCGATCCCCGCAAAGCCCCGGCTCTCCAATAGGAATTCCAACAACTCGCTCGGCAAAGGATGACGATGCGTCGGGTCCATGTAGAAATAATTGCTGCTGACCAGGACATTCTCTGGATTCGGAGTTTCGAAGATGGCAACACCGCCGGGACGCAGCACGCGTAGTGCTTCATTCAACAGCGTGATCAACGTTTTGAGTGGAACATGTTCGACAATGTGAAAACCCGTGACTACGCCAACACTTGCATCATCCAGCCGTTGCAGGTACGTCAGAAAATCTTCTTCGCTGACGTTGAGGCCGCGGGCACGACATTGCTCAAGCTGAATGAGATTCGTATCGACGCCGCTTGCTTCAATCCCGGCTTCACTCAGAATCTCCAGCCACTCGCCGCGTCCGCAACCAAGATCGACAACGGGCCCGCGTTCTTTGACGTACGAAAGATAGATTTTGAAACGTTCCTTGATCTCGTCGCGACGTCCACGAAAGCGATCTTCAAGCGCGGCGTAGAGTGCGTCGAGCTGATGCATATCGCCCGATACGTCATGAGAGATCTGGCGTGTGCCGTGGGAAAGCGCGTCAATGCTGTTAGCCTGAATACTCAACTCAGATCGAGCGTGCTGCAACTGAAGCGAGAACCGCGCGGTCTCAGCACGTAAGTCGTATTCAGCTTTTGTGATCGCGTCGCGCTGTTCTGAGATCGATTGAGTCAACACGCTCTGTTGTTCGATGCTTCCTTTCTCGAGTTGGGCGAGTTGGGCCAGTAGTTCACGGGTCCGTTGCTTCGTGAAAGCATCCAAGGCATCGTAACGTCGATCTATCTCACTAAACTGCACGCTTGCAAGACGTGCGAACTCTGCCTGTTGCCGCTCCAGCGTCCGTTGTTTTTCAGTTAACGTTTCGCCGTGCGTCTCGACCTGCCCGGAAAGCGCAGAGAGCTGTTGGGAAAGTGTTTCCTCTAATCGTGATACCTCGTGGTGACACTCACTGACGCGCGCCGACACGTGGTTGATAAACTCCGCAATCTGCTCCTGCTGCGACAAAACATAACTGCCGAACTCGCGCTGATCGCGAATCAGGTTTGGCAGCCGGACGAATGCGATGCCGAGACGAATCACATAACCGAGCAACGGGAGTTGGCCCAGACGTCTGATGAGCGCAGGGAAGACCAGGCCGTCAATCCCGACTCCTTTAGCTCTTCCTTCCGATGTGAAACGAAGAGTAGCGAGCAGATCGATTTTGTTGACGTCGCCGGAACGCAGACGCTTGAGGTCGCGCAACAACTCCGTTTCACTCGGAGAACGCTTCAGTACAGCTCGATACGCCGCGTGGACAAACGCTCGGTCGTGATAGCCCAGTAAGTCGTTGACGTGGTAACGATGATCCGAATGCGGTTGAAAGTCGGGTTGAAGGTTGATTTGTGGAAAACTGTTTTCGGCTGAGACTGCGGGCGCGACACGAATCGGCTCGTTCTCGCCCTGGTGTGCGGCCATCGACTCACGGATTACGGCGGCCAGATGGTCAATCTCGAGCCGAGGTTGATTCATGCGGAGATTAAGCCACAAAAAAGCACAAAAAGCACAAATGCCGCTGGAGCATTTGTGCTTTCCATGTGCCTTTTGTGGCTAGGTTCTTTAGAACCGGTTGCGATACTCAGGCGAGACGATGAACGCTCTCACCATCTGCGCATTTACCCAATCGCCGAAGAAATTCATCTTGCCCAGCCAGAAATTGAAACCTTCCTGGTCTGGATTGCGGCGCAGGTAGCCAAGGTATTCCATAAACACGAACACAGTGTTGAACTCTTTGTTGTAGAACTGCTGTCCGTAAACCGTCTGGAATTCCTGTACGCCTCCTGTGGTCGTATTCGTGCCATCAACAACTTTGAAAACCACGGTTCCCCTCTTCGTCGGGTCGCCCGCTTCGGCGATCAATGCACTGCGGTCGGCGCTCGAGAGCGGGACACCGGTGGTCTGTGCAAGCTTATCTACAAACTGCGTCGCATTGAGGGCTCCGTAAACCGCCTGAAACTCCGGCTTGGTAATGAACTGCTCAACGAAAGCACGCTTGTTCGCATTAATGACGTCTGGCGCCAGCGCGTCATTCACGACGATGCCTTTATTGACTTGTGCCACGTCGGCGATGTACTGGCTGTACAGCGGCCTGCATGAGGCAGGAAGGTTCTGCGGCACTCCTGGACATTGCGCGTTTTCCAGTCTTCCTAACGTGCCCCAATAGACGCGAACCACAAAGGAGCCGATGTTCTGGAATTCGGGAGACAGGAAGAACGCGGCGGACGTGTTCTCACGCTTGCGATCGATACACATGGCTTCCGACTCGCCCGGCCGGCGTTTGCTTACGTCGCCGCACTCCGTGATTTCACCGGTCCAGTGCGCCCAGCCAGGAGCATCCGGAAAGCGTCGCAGGAAGTCGATGTAATGCTCCGCGGTATAAAAGTCGGCATCGTCGATCGTGATCGGCGTGTTTGTGCCGGGCCTGAGGCGCAGCGGTTTAACCTTTATATCGCCGTAAAAAAGCTCGGACGGAAGGTTGGGAGTCTCGGTCACAATTCGAAGTGTCGGCGGGCTTTGAGCGAACACTGCACCAAAAGCAATAAGCCCTACCAGAATCGCCATTAAAAATTTCCGCATGTATGTTGCTCCTACAAACACTCGGTGGGAATGTCGTTGATTAGAAGTACCTGAGGCTGGGGACACTCACCAAAAAAGCCGAATTCAGTATAGTTTTGGCAAATTGCATTGTCAACAAGGCCGTCTATTCAAGTTCGGTCAATTTGAAGTCTTCTATTCGAAACACAAGGAAGCGCGGATCGAGCGGTGCATCGACGCGCTTGGCGGTGCTTCGGAAATGGATGACAAATTCGCCGGGGGGCACCGTAATCGTCTTCGAATAAGGCACCGGCGTGTGATTCACCTTTAGCTGTTCCGACATAAAACCGCTAATGAAGAAATCATCGAATTCCGGATGTCCGGTGGCGAAGGCCATCTCGAGCTTAATCGTTCGCGGAAGTCGCGACGTGTTTTTGATATGCAAGTCGCCTTCCGCGGAGCACCAGCGCCAGGTCTTGACAGGCCCGCTTTCGAGGTCCGAGAAACCACCTTTCCAGTCAAGAAGTACCGGATGGAAACTTAATTCCTTCTTTCTTTCCCATTCGTCGCCGGAATATTTCTCACGCAGGCCTCTGCCATAATCGGAGAGGTTGAAAAAGAGAAGCCGGCCGTTGGAACTGTTCAACGGTTTGGCCTGCAGTATTTTGGAAAACTCCGCTTCGATCGCGGCGCCGTTATCATCGTAGCCAACCCGGTCCACGTAAAGTCCGGTGAAACCTTCGAAAGCCAGCGCTTGTAGAAGATCTGCCGGCGGCAACGATGCGACCCGCTGCTGCGCGCGATCAATATCGCGGTTTTTGATCGCACCATAACTCCAGCGGAGATTCTTCGAATGCACGTAACCTCGGAAGAGGTCATAGTCGATCATCTTGCCACTCGGTATAGTCTCCGGAAACTGCGTGTATGGCAGTTGGAAAATCATTGAGCCCGCGGGTATTGACGCCTCGATTTGATTCACAAATGCCTTGTCACTAACGAACTCAGCTTTATTTGGCTCATAGTACGGCACATACCAGACACTCGTTTGGTCCAGAGCACCGCCAATCAGTGCGACCGTGAGCAGCACATAAAATATGCTTTTATTCCTGGTGGTTCTTGTTCTCCGATAAACACCGTCGAGTCCGTAGGCCACTGCCATGAACGAGAAAAACGCGATATACACGCTGATCCGGTTGTAACACCTGATCGCACTGGACACATAAAGTGCGAATAACAAGCCGATTCCGCCAATGGTCCCCAGTAACACGGCGAATATGTTAAGTGCACTGAGATCGTGAAAGAGACCTCTTGCGTCCGCGATGAGTTCTTTCCGATACAGTAATTGTGCTAACAAGCCAAGAAACCCGATGCTGCCAATGATTCCGAGTGACGACGAATCGTTTTCACTTACCATCGAGTTAGCGTTGTGAAATCTCTTGAGCCGGTCGAGCAGATGGATTCTGTGAACGGTAATCGGCAGTAACAACTGAGAGATCTTCAGTCCGTAACTCTCCGATTCCCGTGGCACTCGTAGCATTGCTCCGGCATGCCCGTGCTTGTACTGGTAAATGAAGCTCGGCGATAGATTGATGAAGATAGTTGCCGTGGTTATACCGACGAAAACGAAGGCCATCAAGAGCGGTCGCAGTCGTCGAAACCTGAGCACACCGATGCCTGCTGCGACGACGAGCAGAAAGCAGAAGAAGAAGGGATAGTAGACTCCGCTGCACCCGAGCAGGATTGAAATGAGCACACTGATAACGAATTTCCTGCCTCGTGTCGCCATTAGTTCCGTGGTGAGCCAAAGCACGACCATTATCGCCAACGGCACGACGTAGTAGTCATTAAGAATCAGGTGATGCTGGTTGCGCATGAAATGAAAAGGCAGAAAGGCGTACAGAAGACTCACGAAAAGCGCGGCGACGTAAGACAAATTGAAATGTCGCAGTACATATAAAGACGAGACAGTTATCAACGGGAAGGACAACAGATAATAGAGATTCATTACCACGAACGGATTGCGAGTGAGTACGGACATCAACCACATCACCCCCATAACCCCATTGTCCAAACCGGGAAACTCGTACATTTGTAGAATGCCGGGCGCGCCGATGAATGGATTCTGCCAGTACCAGCCGTTCTCGATGACGCCCTTGGTGGACATGGCCCAAAAGATACTGTCGCCTGTGTAATAAAAGGGCACGCGAAGGTCGGCTTGCCAGAGCTTCAGCAACCAGCAAAGCATCAGCATGCATACTGCTGCGGCCGCGATGTATTGAGAGGATTGTCTGATGCGGTTATTATTCAGAATCCAAATTTTCATTTGTAGACTGCCGGAACGGCGTGGACCGAAGAGTAACTTGTAACAGAAAGCAAGACAACTCCGCTCTTGTCAGCACGACTACGAAAACTGCTCTACAAGACATGGTTCGTTCGCTTGCGGCACGATCGCAGCATACGTGAAGCACTCTTCGCCTTCATACTCACGCGCGCTCTTATTTTCTTCATTCTGATCTGTGTTGGACAGCTCACTGTCACGAAGTATCCTGACATAAAGGCCTACGATGCGTTCATCTCGCTTGAGCGCCCCCAGGTTGCGAGAAAACTCCGCGAAATATTGTGGCACGCTGACGTGGCCCACTACATAGGATTGTCCAGGGCCGGTTACTTGCACGCGCCGTTCGATGTAAACAACGCACGCAGCCAGCAGTTCGCTTTCTTCCCGTTGCATCCCTTGCTGCTCTGGCTTTTGGGTCGTGTGACGGAGGATGTGCTCCTGTGGGGCGCGGCTCTTTCCAATCTTTTCTTTTTTCTGGCACTCGTGGTTTTGCATAAACTCACGCTCGCGTTCGGTTATGACGAGCCGGTTGCTCGACGAGCGGTATTTTATTTAGCCGCCTTCCCGGCAAGTTATTTTTTCTCCATCCCGATGACTGAATCCCTGTTCGTTGTTTTGACGGTGGCAAGTTTCTACGCCGCGAAGCGCGAGCAGTGGTGGGCTGCCGGCGTGTTAGGTTTGCTCGCCTCGACCACCAGACTCACAGGTGTCTTGCTATTTCCGTCGTTGCTGGTTTTGAGTTGGCAGATGTATCGCTCGTTGCAAATCAGAAGACTCTTGGGGTTGCTCCTGATACCGCTTGGTCTTGTCGCATACATGTTCTATTCGTGGTGGCTGAGCGGAGACGCATTGGCATTCAAGCATGCCGAAGCGGCCTGGGGCCGGCACCCCTCTATCTTTTTTCTGCGTCCGTTGATCAATTGGTTAATTGGGCCGCATGTGGTTGCCCAGCCGTGGAACGTGCAGTTGTTGAGCGTCGCCTCTGTGCTGCTCTGTTTTGTTTGTATCTATATCCTCGTGCGGCGCCGTGAATGGGCGTTTGCACTCTACACATTGCTGTCGCTCGTCCTACCGCTTTCGTCCGGCGTGTTGCAGTCGCTGGAGCGCTACACGATGGGGTTCTTTCCGATGTTCATAGCGTTGGGTATCGCAGCAAAGTCTGAACATTGCGATCAAACCATCAGGTTTGTGTTCGTGTTCCTGTTGGGAATCATGACGGCTTTATACGCTGCGGCCTACACGAACGCCTTGGTGTGAGTTAACTAATCTCCAGGTTGCAGACGGCGACTGAGAGATGGCGGTCGTCGCTGCTGTTTGGATTTGCGACGCACGGCTGCCAGGTTCGATCAGCGTGTATCTCGATTTTAAAATCAGTGGTATTCCGTGTTAACCCTTCGGGCACGTCAATCGTTAGATCGAGCCAGCCATAATCAAACAAACACAACTCACACACCTTCACACCGTTGAGTTGAAATTCCAACTTCATCGGCGACGTTCGCAATTCAGGTATATGTGTCGTGAGTTGAAGACGAATGCGAGTAAATCGGTCGGCTTGAAACCGTAGCCACGAACGACCACTCATCCAGCGCGCAATCGGCGGCAGGTGGTTCGCCGGATACCAGCCGTTGCCGAACAGCGCGCGTGAATGTTTGTCGAGACTTGTGCCGCGGGTTATCGAGATCAAATCGTCGCGATCGCGATGCGCATTATAAAACGGCTCGGGCACGGCATCTGTCGCCTTAACGAGCAGGTAAAGCCCGCTGCTGGGAAGCTGTAGATCCAGGTCGGAAATCCTGCCGAACACGTAGCCCATCGCCATATCGAAAGCGTGTCGCTCATCAAACGAGAGACCGCGCAGGTAGGCGATAAAGTCAGCCTCAAAGGGCGCGCCGTACTGATCGAACTGCTTGATAAACTCCGCCACACTCAGGCACAACGCGTAACGCGGCTCGGTTTGCACAGACGAGAAAAAACGCGCGAAACGATCGGCAATGTCTTCATCTACTTCGAGTCCGATGTGTCCATCGATGCCGATGAACTCGGGACTCATCGAGTGGTAATCAGGATGAAGCTTCGGATCCAACGACTCGATCCCGTGCATCGTCACACCGTCCGGGCACAGCACACGTTTGATCTCCCTGAGCACCGCATCCTTCTCGTCAAAACCGATGTGCCCGAAGACGTCGAGACTCACAACATAATCGAACGATGCTGTCGGAAAGGGCAGTTGGGTCAACACGCCAACACACGCCGCGTCATAACCATTGCGACGCGCCATCTCGACCAACTCCGGCGAGAGGTCAACGCCCGCGAGGTAAACGTCTTTGCGTTTGAGTAGCGCAAGTAAACCTTCGCCACATCCCAGATCCAGTACTGATGATCCGCGCCGAACGTTGTCGTAAACCCACATCGTGCGCGCAAACTTGATATCGAAGCGATCGAGCGCGTCGAAGTAGCTAGCTTCAAAGACGCCGCCGGTTAGAAAACGATCGCGGTAGAACGAGGCAACGTCTTTAATCCCGGCAAGCCTGAGCAGATCGTCGTCTTTCATGCCATGGTGGTCCAAACAGAGTCCAGCGGCTGCGTGGTGGCGGTTGCGTTGAGATTCGCGACACCTTCAATCGGAATCGCGCTGATCACACGAAAGAACAGTGAGCCGTCGAGCCAGTCGAAACTCACCGCTTCAGGACTATGAACCGCGATCGAGATCGAATAAAGATCCGGCGCCAGCCAGGAATTGAATGAGAAAGTTGTTTCAACGCGCGAACCGCTCTTGATGAGTCCACTCGTTATTCCCTGGACTCTCGTGTTGGTGCCATAAAGATGAATGCCGTGCCGATTGCGTATGATGAAACCATAAACCGGATCGACCACATCTTCGTGAAAGACAACCTGCATGCGCAGGTGGACCAGTTGACCCGATTCGACTATAGCGGCTGTTTCCTGCGACGCGTCCACCAGTTCAACTTTCAGAATCTCCGCAGTACCGTTGCCGTGTCGATAGGTGAACTGCGGCGCGTTGATATCTTCAATATCGGGTTGCGGCTTTTCTCGAACCAACTCCGCCTGCGCGTAAGCAGCTTCCTGGGCCATGATGACTTTCTGATAACGCGCCAGCACTTCTGCCGGTGGTCCATCTGCTTCCATTCGACCCTGATCGAGCAGGATAGCGCGGCCGCACAACGCTCTGATCGCGCCCGGGTCGTGCGAGACGAAGAGAATGGTCGTTCCGTTCTCCTGCATCTCCTTGATGCGACGCGTGCAACGATGCTGAAACACTGCATCACCAACCGCGAGTGCTTCGTCAATGATCAGTATCTGCGGCGAAACGGCGATCGCCACCGCAAACGCGAGCCTGACGTACATGCCGCTCGAATAGGTTTTCAATGGCTGATAGATGAAGTCGCCGATCTCAGCGAAGCTCGCGATCTCGGGAAGCAACGCTTCTGTATCCGCCCTTGAAAGACCGAGCAGCGAAGCGTTCATGAAAATGTTTTCCACACCGGTGAACTCTGCGTTAAAGCCGGCGCCGAGTTCAAGCAGCGCGGCCACGCGTCCTTCGAGCCAAACGCGACCGTGAGTTGGTTCGAGTGTGCCGGTGATGATCTGTAGCAGCGTGGATTTGCCGGAACCGTTTGGTCCAATGATGCCGGTAGTGGTGCCGGCTTCGACTTCGAAACTGATGTCTTTCAGCGCCCAGAACTCGCGGTGTGCTTTCCAGCGCCCGCGCGTGACTGTCTCCTTCAACCGGTCGGATGGACGGTTGTAGATCCGGTATTGCTTGGAGATCGATTCAACGCGGAGTGCAGCAGGCATGACAATTCCAAAAAATGATTTCACGCAAAGGCGCAAAGGAAAACGCAAAGGCGCAAAGATTAAGCCGGACTGCTTTGCGCCTTTGCGTTTTCTTTTGCGTCTTTGCGTGAAACATCTTCTGCTTTCAAATCCGAAGTAACCATCTCTTTAATCAGATCGCGGAACGTGTAAGTCGGTTCCCAACCCAACACTCGCCGCGCTTTCGAAGCGTCACCCACCAGCAGATCAATCTCTGCCGGCCGGTAGTATCTTTCGTCAACTTTCACAAACTCGCGATAGTCAAGATCGACTTCAGCAAACGCGCGCTCACACAGTTCGCGGACGCTGTGAGTCTGGCCAGTGGCGATGACGAAATCGCCCGCTTCCGGCAACTGGAGCATCGCATGCATCGCGCGCACGTAGTCTTTCGCGTGTCCCCAGTCGCGTTTCGCTTCGAGATTTCCGATTCTGAGTTCAGAAGCCAGACCCGCCTTGATACGCGCAACCGTGCTGGTCGTCTTGCGCGTCACAAACTCAAACCCGCGCCGCGGACTCTCATGATTGAACATGATCCCGTTGACGCAATACAGCCCATACGCCTCACGATAATTTCGCGTTAGGTGAAATCCCGCAACCTTGCTGATCCCGTACGGGCTGCGCGGCTGAAACGTCGTGCTCTCGTTTTGCGGCACTTCACTGACATTTCCAAACATCTCACTCGACCCGGCAAAGTAAAAACGACAATCGGCCCGAAGTTCACGCAACGCCGCGAGGACGAAATACGTGCCATTGATGTTCGTATTCATGGTCGAAAAGCCGTCAGCAAAACTTTCCGCCACGAAGTTTTGTGCCGCCAGGTGGTAACACTCCTGAAAATCATATTTGCTGAAGACATGGAAGATGCTGGCGTAACTCTCGAGATTCGCCGCATGCAGGGTGACGCGGTCCAGGAGATGACTGATGCGGCTGAATCTAGTTTCGGGAGTTTCGAGAGCCACACGGCGCACGAGGCCATGGACCTCATAACCCAGGCCCAGCAGATATTCGGCCAGATAACTCCCATCCTGCCCGGTAATTCCCGTAATCAGCGCTCTCTTCGTCACACAGCGACATTACCTCAACTGAACTTCTTTATCCACAGATTACACAGATTCTATAAACCCATCTGTGTAATCTGTGGATACGACATTGAAAATGTGCGCCACTGGAATACATCCCTGCTTGCGAACCGATGGGGTTGTGCTTAAAATGGCCGTTCTTTAACGCCGGTGCCGGCAATAATACTTTCACCTGTGCGGCTGCTCAGCTCCCCGAGGGCATCTAATCTGCTCGTATCTGCGTCTTTATTGCGGAGGAATTCGTGAAACAAGGTTTCTGGTTCTTGTGCGCCATCATTGTGGCTGTGCTAGTCGGTGGCTCGCTTGTCTCCATTACGGCCCAAACGTCCAGTCCAACTCCGGACCCATTCACCGCTCAAATCACTTCATCGCCCGCTGCTTTTAACTCGGTGGTGAACGACATCAGCGCGAATGGACGCTTCGTCGTGTTCGTCTCCGACGGCGACGTAGCAACGGAGAAGACGCCAACCAGAAATAATGCCGACGGCAACCGCGAGATCTTTCTACTCGATTACGCGCAACGACGTATCTTCCAGATCACGAACACAAAAAACGTCCCCAATCCGGTCGCATCGCCAAGCCCAACACCAACACCGAGTCCGACACCAACACCGAGCCCAACGCCGACTCCTGCTCCAACGCCGGCCGATCCGACCCTCGTAAAGATCGAGATCGACAACCGTGCTCCGATGATCTCTATGGCTCCGGCGCTATCGGGTGGACTGCGCGTTTACACGATCGTCTTCAGTTCAAACGCTCCAAATCCGGCAAACTTCGATGGCACTGAAGGTAATCTGGCGGCTGACGGCAACTCCGAGATCTGGATCTACAAACTGCCCGCCGTTGCAGACGTCGATTTAACGCTCGGCGCCGATTTGCCGTTGCAGGATCTCTCAACCGGAACATTCCAACAGGTCACCAACACGCCGGCTAGTCGCGTGCCTCGGGCAGGCTCATCTACGCTGGTGCCGTTCTTCGCAGATGACAATCGCGACGCTTCGATCTCAGACGACGGAAACGTGCTCGCATTTATCTCGACTCGCAATCTGGTTCCCGGTGTTGGTAATGCTGACGCCAATCCCGAATTATTCTTTTTCAACGTTCTAACGAGCACCTTTACTCAGGCGACAAGTACACAGGATGCGACGCCCGGCATTGGTTTAGTCTTTCAGGCCAGTCCATCTCTGTCTTCAGACGGCACGGTAGTGGCTTTTATCTCGAGTGCAAATCTGGCCAGCAACAATACTGACGGCAACGCGGAGATCTATGTCGCGAATTTTAGTGGCGGAGCTGTCAGTAATATTCGCCAGGTCACGCGTACGCAAAATGGTAATGCAAATACGAATGTGCTTAGTACCGGACGGCGTTTGAGTCGCAATGGAGCGTTGATCGCGTTCGAATCCAGGGCCACCGATCCGAAATCGAATGCAGTAGCGACTGCTCAGACTCTTGGCACATTCGTTTACACAATCGCGACCGACACTTTCAATGAAGTTGGAACGCGTACGCCTGTTACTGACATCGGTCGGTTCCCGATGTTCACTGACTACAATGCGTCTCTCGCTCCATTGAGTCTCGTATTTGCTTCGTTCTTAAACTTCCGGCCCGATGGAACGTTTCCATCCTCTCAAGCACAGGCTTCCGAGGGGATAAATACCGACAATTCACCCGACATCTTTCTGACGCAGGTTCCGGTTTCGTCGTCGAACACGTTTATTCGTCTGACGAACATGCCGATATTCAACGCCGGCGGCACGCGACCAATCGCCAGCGAGACTCGCAAACGAATCGCGTTCACGGTCGGCTTCGAGGAGTTGGGTGGCGGCAATGCCGATGGCTCGCCGGAAGTTTTCTATTTACTGACACCAACAATTACCGCGCAGTCTGCGGCAGTGCTTTCGTTCTTTACCGGCGCGAGCAACATGCCTGTGACCGCAGCCACGCCTGCGCCGAGTCCGCTACCGAGTCCAACGCCGACGCCCAGTCCTAATCCAGGTGCTCCGTTTGGTCTGGCGCCGGGTGAGTTGAGTATCGTTCGCTCCACCGTGGCTCTCGCTCCTTCGGATGTAACAGCGAGCGGAGCTTCAGAAACGAAACGTAGTCCCGCGTTGCCGATCGAGCTTAATGGCGTGTCTCTGAGTGTTAACGGAGCCGCGGCAGGACTCTATTTCGTCGGCAATACGAGCAAGCAGATCAATTTCGTGATGCCGATTGGATTGTCGGCTGGTGTTGACACTGTCGCGGTCAACGTGCTCGACAGCGGAGCGAACACTGACACTCTCTATCGCGGGTTAGTGCAGATCATAGTGGCACAACCTGACATCTTTACGACCACAAACGATGCCGCCGGGCGTGCAATTGCCTTCAATGTCACTAATCCCAACGCGCGTTCACCCGAGCCGTTTACCGTGACGTCTACTGACGCCAGTGGTGCTAGTGTTGCAACCATTATCGAGCTCAGCGTGACGGGAATACGCCTTGCCACACCGGCCGATATCACTGTAACGGTAGGAACTACGCCTATTACGGGGACTTCGATTCTCGCAGTGCGTCCAAATCCGGAGATGCCGGGGTTTGACATCATAAACTTTACTTTACCTTCGTCTTTGGCGGGCGCGGGAGATGTGCCTATCCAGGTACAGTTTTCCAGAACCGGTATCACGACGGTCAGCCGGCCCACTGCCACCGCGCCACACATAACGATTAATTAGTTTCGCCGCAAAAAGGCACAAAAGGCACACAAAAGAAAAGCTATGGTTCACTTCTTTTGTGTGCCTTTTGTGCCTTTTTGCGGCAAGAATCGCCTACTTTTTGTGCTGTTATGCGGCGCAAACCGTGATACGATGCCGAGGCTGGGCGGCTCCCCGGTTCCAACGTCCGCGTTCTTACTAAAACTCGTCCTCGCCAGGGAATTCTGATGCAGTATCCAGTTGCCCTCATCGTTAGTCTGGCAATGTTTTTCTCTCTCGGTTCCAGAGAGCGGCTGGAGATCCGCGATTCATTCGAGTTTGAACCATCAGCACAAACAGTTCGCAAAATACGCTGGCCCAGAAAGACCATCGAAATTGCACTCTCAAATTCGCTGCTCTCGCCCGGCAGTAACATCAAACCCGATAGCGATGTAACCGGCGCTGCGCGTCGCGCGCTCATGCGCTGGTCGAACCTGTCGAATATCAACTTCGTCGTCACGTGGTCGACTGCGACTTCGATCAGTCCCGCCGACGCGGGCGATGGTATCAGTCTTCTGACAATCGCCGACACCTCCGAAAACGAATCGTTCAACTCCGAAACAACCACTGGCCGCACGCGTGTCTTCTTTGATCCGCAAACAGGCAACATCGCCGAGGCTGACATCAGTATCAATCCTCATCCACGATCGGAGGACGGCACGCAGTTGCAGTTCTCCACCGACGGCACGCCCGGCACTTACGATCTCGAAGCCACTTTCACACACGAGATCGGTCATCTGCTTGGGTTGGATCATTCCGCCGTGTTGTCGTCGACGATGCAGACCCGTCAGGCTTTCAATGGAACGTTCGGCTTACCCGCGTTGACCGAACGCACGCTAACTGAAGACGACCGTCAGAAAGTGCGCAGCCTTTATGGACCAAATATCAAACTCGGCCGCATCGAAGGCCGCCTCGCTGACAACCGCGTTGCCGGAACCTTGACTCCGCTCAACGGCGTGAACGTTTGGGCTGAGAGTGTTGCGAATGGACGCGTGATCGCGAGTGATGTAACTGCCGAGGATGGCAGTTACAAGTTGGAGGGACTCGCGCCCGGACAGTATCGCATCATCGTCGCTTCCGGATCTGACACGCCAAAGTTTCGCAGCTTCGAACTGTCGAATCAGGTGGCGGTCAAAGCTGACGGCGCGACGCCGTTGAACTCGAACCTCGTGCCGCCGCAACCATCGGTACTCAACCCGAGAGCGCTCGGAATGAACGCGGAGCTTTCGACTGTCGCTCTGCCACTCGCACCGGGCAAACGCGTGAAGATTTATCTCGGCGGAGAAGGAGTCGATCAGGTTCCCGGCACCAGCATCGCCGTCAACTCGCCATACTTCACTATCGATCCAGCGAGTCTCACGCGCGAACAGATTGCAGCGCCATTCCCGGTTGTCAGCATCGAGTTGCAGGTGGCGGCCAACGCGCCGTTTGGTGATTACACGTTGCGACTGCAATCCAACTCCGGTGAGACTGCTTACGTGCCCGGCGCCATCACGATTGATCCCGGGGTCGCTTCAAGCGGTTCGAATCCAGTCGACGACTTTCGTTTCTTTGTCGCGCAGCAATACACGGATCTCACGGGCCGCGAGCCTGATCAAGCCACGATTGAGCGGCTGACTGCGCAACTCAGCTCGTGTGGTACGCGCAACGATTGTTTGCGCACGCGTCGCATAGAGATCTCAACGAATCTGCTCGTCGAGAATGAATTACCCAACACGGGAGTGTTCCTGTACGGGCTTTACACTGCCGGACTCGGCCGGCTGCCTCGTTACAACGAGTTTGAGACTGATCACGCATTGATCGCGAATCAAAAGGGTGAACTGGAAGCGACGCGCCTCGCGCTCGCGAATGCCCTTATTGAACGCGTTGAATTCAAACGTAAGTTTCCGGCAACAATGAAGCCGTCGGAGTTTGTTGATTCGATCCTGACTTTGTTGGCACAGGGCTCGGGCGTCGATCTCGGCTCGGAGCGTAATACTTTGATCAGCTTGCTCGACGACGCTGCGAATGGCCGTGCGATCCTGCTTGCCCGGCTCGCATCCGATCAGCGTGTGGTTGACGCCAATTACAACCATGCGTTGGTGCTTTTTCAGTATTTCAGTCTTCTGCGACGTAATCCTGATGACGCCAGCTATGCCGCGTGGGTTAACACGCTCAAGAGTAAACCGCTGCGCGATCCCGACGCCGCCCGCCTGGTCGTCTGTAATTTTCTGAACTCCGCTGAGTATCAAAACCGCTTCGGCATGGTAGCTACCCACCACAACCGCGAATGCAATTAGTGTATATTTGCTCGCTTGAAGCAGAAGCTACTCTCGTATCTCATTTGTCCATCGTGTGAAGGGTCTCTTGATCTCTCTGTCGCGAAGCTAGAGGAAGAAGAGATCATGGAGGGCGAGTTGCGCTGTTCGGCGTGTGCGTCATCGTTTCCGATCACCGGTGGCATCCCGCGCTTTGCGAACCTCGAACAGGTGGAGAGCGACAAACGCGACACCGCCGAGGGTTTTGGCTGGCAGTGGCAACACTTCACTCAGGAAGACGAGCGTTACGCCGAACAATTCCTCGGTTGGATCACGCCGGTCACGCCGGAGTTTTTTCGCGACAAGGTCGTGCTCGAAGGTGGTTGCGGTAAAGGACGTCACACGTTACTTGCCGCGCGTTGGGGCGCACGCGAGGTTATCGGCATCGATCTGAGCGTGGCGGTTGAGACAGCCTTTGCTACTACTCGTTCGCTGCCCAACGCGCACATCATTCAAGCCGACATATACCGTCTACCGCTGGCGCGAAGGTTTGATTACGCTTTTTCAGTCGGAGTGCTTCATCACCTGCCCGATCCGCGTGGTGGATTTCTGTCGCTGGTTTCAAAAGTCAAACCTGGTGGACATGTGTCGGCGTGGATCTATGGCGCTGAGAACAATGAATGGATTACTCGTTGGGTAAATCCAGTCCGCGAAAAGGTCACGTCACGAATCGATCAACGTGTGTTGCTGCAATTATCGAAACTGCCGGCGGCGTGGTTGTTTCTGGCGACCAAGCTCGTCTATGGACCACTAAACCGCAACGGGTCGTCGCTGGGAAAGTATCTCTTCTACAACGACTACCTGAGCGCGCTCTCGAAGTTCGGTTGGCGCGAGCAGCACACAATCGTCTTCGATCACCTCGTGGCGCCGACTGCGTTCTATATTTCGCGCGCGGAATTTGAAACGTGGTGGCGCGACATCGGCGCCAGAGACGTGGTTATCAGTTGGCACAATAAGAATAGTTGGTGCGGGCTTGGAGTCGTAGAATGAGTTTCACGCAAAGGCGCAAAGAAAAGACGCAAAGCTCGCAAAGAAGATTGTTTGCGCCTTTGCGTCTTTGCGTGAAATATTCTTAACGCATGCAAGTAGCGACACATCGCGCCATCTGGCGGCCTCTTTGGCAACTTCCTTCGCGTGCGGAGCTCATCTTCTCTTTCGCCAAAAGAGAACTGGTGGGGCGTTACAAGGGCTCGGTGCTCGGCATCGCGTGGGCCGTGCTGACCCCCGTGGTGATGATCGCCATCTTCACCTTTATCTTCGCCGGCATCTTCGGCGCGCGCTTCGGGGCCCACGATTCTCACTGGGACTACGCGCTTTATCTCTTCTGCGGACTGCTGCCGTGGTCCATGTTTCAGGAATCATTGCAGCAATCGGCAAACACGATTGTGGTCCACTCCAATCTCGTCAAGCGAGTAGTCTTTCCACTCGAGGCTTTGCCCGCGGCGCAGGTGCTGGCGGCGCTTGGCAATCAACTGTTCGCCACGATCGCGTTGCTCATCGCGTCCATCATCATTCGGCAGCGGCTCGAACTGACCGCACTCTGGTTGCCGGTGTTACTGATTCCACAGTTATTGTTTGCACTCGGCGCTTCGTGGCTCATTGCTTCGCTCGGTGTTTTTCTGCGTGACATCACACAGGGAATCACGTTGTTGTTGATGGCCTGGATGTATCTCACCCCGATCATCTACCCGGAATCGATCGTTCCCGATCGTTTTCGCGGCTTAATGAACTTCAACCCATTCACAGCGCTCGTGCGCAGTTATCGTCGCATTTTTCTGGAGGGAGCAGCCCCCGATTGGAGCGGCCTCGCCTACTTCGCCGCCTTCGCCCTTGTCATCTTTATCTTCGGCTACTGGTGGTTCGCGCGCACCCGCAAGAGCTTCGCCGACGTCGTTTAGCCCCAAAAAGGGCCACAAAAAGGCACATAAGGCACAAAGCATGAGTCAGTTCGGCTGATCTTTTTTGTGCTTCTTGTGCTTTTTTGTGGCCAAGATTTATGATTCTTGTCCCATGACTCAAACAAGATGTACGTGTGGCCTATTGCTTCTGCTGCTTGCGACAACGGCCGCGGATGCACAGGAATGGACGCAGTGGCGCGGGCCGGCTCGCGATGGCTCCGTCTCCGCGAAAAACGCGCCGGCGGCGTGGCCCGAGGCGTTGAAACGAACCTGGCGCGTGGAGATCGGTGAGGGCTATTCGTCACCAGTCGTCGCCGGCGGGCACGTCTTTGTTCACGGCCGCAAAGACCCGGACGAACTTGTCGCGAGCATCAACCTCGCTGACGGCAAGGTGCTGTGGCAGCAGAAATATCAGGCGACGTTTCAGAAGAATCAATATGCAGTCGAGATGGCCAAAGGCCCGCATGCAACCCCGCTCGTTGCCGGTAATCGTTTGTTCACACTCGGCGTCACCGGAATTCTCAATGCCTGGGACACCGCAACCGGCAAACTTCTCTGGACTCGCGATTTTTCAAAAGCAATCGACACCTCGAAGTTGTTCTGCGGTACAGCCGCTTCGCCACTCATCGTTGACGGACGTTTGGTGGTCCAGATCGGCAGCGATACTCAGGGCGGTCGGGTGCTCGCACTCAATCCGGCGACGGGAGCCACCGAGTGGGAATGGCGTGGTTCTGGTCCGGGCTACGCATCGCCGGTCGTGATCGATCTCAGCGGCAGCAAGCAGATCGTGTCGATGACTGAAGGTTCCCTTTTCGGTCTCGACGGCAGGACCGGCAAGGAATTGTGGTCCGTGCCGTTTCCTGACGAATGGCACGAGAACATCGCAACGCCACTGTGGACCGGCACGCATCTCATCATCTCCGGTACACGACAAGGCACACACGCTTACGCGTTGAAGCAGACCGGCGGCAAGTGGGAAGCGAACGAAGTGTGGAAGAACCCCGACATCGCGATGTACATGAGTTCTCCTGTCTATGGCGACGGTTTGATCTACGGTCACTCGTCGAAAAAGAAGGGACAGTTTTTTGCGCTGGACGCGAAGACCGGCGTGGTGCGTTGGACCACCGAAGGCAGGGAAGGCGAGCATGCGTCATTGTTGCTCACGCCGCAGCACGTAGTCTTTCTGACCAATGGCGCGGATCTGATCGTGGCGAAGCGCGACACCTCGTCGTTTACGGTAGAGCGCCGTTATGAAGTGGCCGAGGCATCGACCTTTGCAACTCCGGTGTTGCTTGGGTCAAACATTCTGGTGCGTGACGCGACCGGATTGATACTTCTCACAGGAAAATAATCCACGACTACACCGATTTAGCTAAAACCTCAGGAGCAGTTTTCAGCCCCCAATTGTCTGTGTAATCGGTGTAATCTGTGGACCAAGTTTTGGAAAAGAACTCCACACTCCTGCTTACCCGGCTGATCGATGCCAGCGTCGATGGTATCTTCGCGTTTGATCGCGACTGCAAGGTCATCGCGTGGAGTCGAGGCATGGAGCGCATCTCAGGTTTGAGCAGCGCGGCCGTGCTGGGTAAACGTGTGGTTGACGTGTTTCCGTTTCTACGCGAACCGGGCAGTGACGACTGCTTTGCCGCCGCGCTCGCCGGAAGAGGATCAGTTTCAGAAAGTCATCCTTACGGTCCTTCAGAGACGGGCGTATTCGAAAGTCATTACTCACCACTGTTCGACGAAGAGAACAACACCGTCGGTGGTATCGCTGTTATCACTGACATCACCGCGCGCAAACAGGCAGAAGAAGCGGCGCACACTGCTTATCGACAATTATCCTTTCACGTTGAGAGCTCACCGCTCGCGGTTGTCGAGTGGGACAGCGACTTTCGCGTCTCGCGCTGGTCTGAGTCGGCGGAAAGATTGTTTGGCTGGAAAGCTGAAGAGGTGATTGGCAAACACGTCAACGAGTGGCGCTTTGTTTTTGCAGACGACGAGGATGCGGTGGCGCTGGTGACGAACCGGCAGCGCGAAGGCGTGGAAGTGCAGGGCGTGCAGCGCAATCGTAACTACACGCGTGACGGCACGGTGCTGTTTTGCGAGTGGTACAACTCCGTGTTGCACGACGATCGCGGAAAACTTGTCTCCGTGCTTTCGCTCGTGCTCGACGTTACGGCGCGGAAGAGTGCGGAAGAAGAGAGAGCGGCTTCATTACTGCGCGAGCGCGACGCGCGCCGTCACGCCGAAGAGGCCGATCGACTGAAGGATGAATTTCTCGCCACGCTTTCACACGAGCTACGCACGCCTTTGACTTCGATTCTCGGTTGGGCGTCGATGATCCGCAACGGTGAGGTTGAAGGCTCCAACGCCTCGCGCGCGATCGAGACCATCGAACGCAACGCCCGCGCGCAAGCGCGACTGATAGATGATCTGCTGGACGTCTCACGCATCATCACCGGCAACCTCCGGCTAGATCTGCATCCACTCAATCTCGCTCCGATCGTTGACGCCGCGCTCGACGCACTGCGTCCAACCGCCGACGTCAAAGGCATCAAACTGCAAACGCGTTTCGTGCCCGAGGAATGCCTGGTGAAAGGCGATCCTAATCGTCTGCGACAAGTCATCTGGAACTTACTCTCGAACGCGATCAAGTTCACTCAACGTGGCGGCAGTGTAAACGTGGATCTCAACTGTGTTGAATCAACTGCGCGTCTGACTGTCAGCGATACAGGCGACGGTATCTCGCCGGATTTCCTGCCGTATGTGTTCGATCGTTTCCGTCAGGCTGAAGGATCGATCTCGCGAAAACAGGGTGGACTCGGATTAGGTCTGGCAGTTGCGCGCCATCTGGTTGAGTTGCATGGCGGCACGATCACGGCGGAGAGTGAAGGGTTGCGAAAGGGTTCGGTGTTCTCAGTCGATCTGCCTCTCACGCAGGAGCGAAGAGATCCGGCGCGTGCGGAGGAGCGGCAAAGTGAAGTTGACAGGCGGCGCAGTGGCAGCGGTGTGATCAGGCTTGATGGCGTTCACGTGTTGCTGGTTGAGGACGACGACGATTCACGCAAACTGCTGGGGACGATGCTCAAGCGCTACGGCGCGAAAGTGACTTCGACAAAATCTGCGGCTGAGGCGTTGGGTGTCTTCGAAAACGAAGTGCCTGACGTGATGATCAGCGACATCGGCATGCCGGACCAGGATGGTTACGAGTTGATCCGCAAGCTGCGCGCTTTGCCGGTTGAGAAAGGCGGCAAGATTCCGGCGATTGCGTTGACCGGCTACGCCTCGCGCAAGGACCGCGAGCGCGCGTTGAGTTCGGGTTATCATCAGCACATGGCGAAACCGATTGAACAATTGGACATGATTAATGCGATCGCAGCACTGGTCGGTCGCGGTGACTAACTCTGCGGTCCTCGGCGTCCTCTGCGTTAAATTGGCCTTTAACGCAGAGAGCCGCAGAGGACCGCAGAGAGTTCTTAACTTTGATTCGAGGTTAAACGATGCAACGACGAAATAGATTTCTAATCATTCCCATTTTTCTCCTCTTATTAGTCCCGGCGGTTGCGCAGGATCCATCGCTGCTAACTGTCGACTCGCTGTTTACCTATCGCACGCGGTTTCTTGGGCCAGTACAATGGCAGTCTGATGGCAGCGGTTATCTTGCGCTCGAGCCGTCGCCGACAAAGAAAGACTTCGTCGACATCGTCCGTTACGACGTGAACACGGGCACGCGTACCGTAAAAGTTTCCGCCGAGAAACTGACGCCGACTGGCGCGACCGATCCGTTATCAGTCGAAGAGTTCACCTTCACTCCCGACGAACAGAAGCTCCTGATCTTCACTAACTCCGCACGCGTCTGGCGCAGCAACACGCGCGGCGACTTCTGGGTGCTCGATCTCAAAGCGAACACGCTTCGCAAACTCGGCGGGCCCGACGCCAAACCATCGAGCTTGATGTTTGCGAAGCTCTCGCCGGACGGCCAGCGCGCCGGTTACGTGCGCGAGAACAACATCTACGTCGAAAATCTTTTCGGCGATTCGAAGATCACCAAACTCACCACCGACGGCTCGCGCTACATCGTCAACGGCACGTTCGATTGGGTCTATGAAGAAGAACTGTTCTGCCGCGACGGTTTTCGCTGGAGCCCTGACAGCAAACAGATCGCTTACTGGCAGCTCAACTCCGAAGGCGTGAAAGAGATGTTGCTGCTGAACAACACTGCCGGTTTGTATCCGGTTGTGACCGCGTTTCCGTATCCGAAAGCAGGCGAGACAAACTCCGCCGCCCGCGTTGGTGTAGTGGACGCTAACGGTGGTCCAACTCGTTGGCTCGAGATTCCCGGCGATCCGCGCGACCACTACCTGCCGCGCATGGAGTGGGCGGCGAGCTCGAACGAGTTGGTTATTCAGCAACTAAATCGCCGACAGGATACAAACGTCGTGATGCTCGCCGACGCGCGCACCGGAAAGGCGCATCCCGTGCTGACTGAAAAAGACGAAGCATGGGTGGACATCGCGTGGGGTGACATCGATTGGGACAAGACCGGCATCGCGCGCGGTGACGTGGAGTGGGTGGACGGTGGCAAACGTTTTCTATGGGCCAGCGAACGTGATAGTTGGCGTCACATTTACTCAGTCTCGCGCGACGGCAGCGACGTGAAGCTGATCACGCCGGGCAACTACGACGTGATCAGTGTCGAGCGAGTCGACGCGCAGAATGGCTGGGTCTACTTTCTTGCCTCGCCTGAAAACGCAACGCAGCGTTATTTGTATCGCGTGCGCATCGACGGCGCCGGCAAGGAAGAACGACTGACACCGGCGAGTGTTCCCGGTGTGCATAGTTACAACATCTCGCCGCGGGGCGAGGTCGCGATTCACGTTTACTCGAGCTTCAACAACGTTCCGGTGACGGAAGTGGTGCGTTTGCCGCAACACACTGTGGCGCGAACGTTGATCGATAACAAAGAGGTTCAGGATCGTCTGGCGAAGGTGAAACAAACGCCATCGGAGTTCTTCAAAGTCGATATCGGCGAAGGTGTTCAGCTCGACGGTTGGATGATGAAGCCGCCGGATTTCGATCCGCAGAAACGTTACCCGGTGCTGTTCTATGTTTATGGCGAGCCCTGGGGCCAGACAGTGATGGATAGTTGGGGTGGCCGTAACCGGCTTTGGCACGGGATGCTTGCGCAGCAGGGTTACATCGTGATGAGTGTCGATAATCGCGGGACCCCGGCGCCGCGTGGTCGCGCGTGGCGCAAGATCATCTATCGCAAGATGGGCATCGTGAATTCAGGAGATCAGGCAGCGGCGGCGCGCGCGATCGCGAAGTGGCCGTTTGTCGATCCGGCGCGCATCGGAATTTGGGGTTGGAGTGGCGGTGGTTCGTCGACGCTGAATGCGATGTTTCGCTATCCCGACACTTACGCCACGGGCCTGGCAGTCGCGCCGGTTGCGGATCTGCATTACTACGACACGATTTATCAGGAGCGGTACGGCGGATTGCCGAAGGATCATCCGGAGGAGTGGAAACAGAGTTCGCCGATCACCTTTGCGAAGAATCTGAAGGGTAACCTGATGATTATTCACGGCACGGGCGACGACAACGTGCACTATCAGGCGACGGAGGCGTTGATCAATACCCTGATAGCGGCGAACAAGCAGTTTTGGATCTTTCCGTATCCAAATCGATCGCATGGAATCTATGAGGGTCCGGGCACGCAGCGTCATTTATTCGGACAGATGACCAAATACATCAACGAAAAGCTGCCCGCCGGCCCGGCGACAACTACGACCAGTTCTGCGCGGTAAGGGACACAACGAACCGATAAATAGAACAAGTCAGGAAGAGGGGCTTGCCCCCGCTGTTGCGAGGGCGGGGGCAAGCCACCCTTCCTGACTTGTTCTATTTTCACGCGCCAATTGCCCTGCAGAAAATTCCATTGAAACGCCGCCTCGACTCTGTTAGCCTAACTCTCGGGTTGACGGCCAACCTGCTTGCCCACTACCTCCTCTCCGGAATCAGCGAAATCACTCTATGGACTCCAAAGTCAATGCAGCCCTGCGGCATTTGGTCGCGACAAATCTCGTTGCTGTCCTGTTCACTGACCTCTCGGGAAAGATTCTTAGTGCCGACGAGAGTTTCCTGAACCTGCTCGGTTATAACGCCGCGAACTTACCGCGCAGCATTCATGACCTTACGCCACCCGAGCACCACCGGCTCGATGAAGAAGCGTTTGAAAAGTTGATGGCCTTTGGCGCGTGCGCGCCGTTCGAAAAAGACTTCCTCAAACAGGACGGCACACCCGTGCCCGTGTTGTTTGGCGCCGCTCTGCACGACGAAGAGATCGCGTGCTTTGTCGTTGACCTCTCGCAAAACAAACAGACGAAGGAAAAACTCAATCACCTCGCCTATCACGATGCACTCACCGATCTTCCCAACCAGGTGCTGTTCAAAGATCGACTGAAGCAGGCGATCGCCCTCTCGCGTCGCAGCGATCAGTTGCAGGCTGTGCTGCTGCTCAATCTCGATCGCTTCAAAACGATCAACGACTCACTCGGTTACACCGCGGGCGATCGACTTTTGCAGTCTGTGGCCCAAAGGCTAACGAGTTGTGTGCGTGAGAGCGATACTGTCGCGCGCTTCGGTGGCGACGAGTTCGCGATCCTGCTGACACAGATCCCACGCGCGCAGGATGCCGCGAATGTCGCGCGCGCGATCAAGCAAGCGCTGGATCAGGCCTTTCTCTTCGAAGACCAGGAGATCTTCGTCTCGAGCAGTATCGGTATCAGTCTTTATCCACACGATGGACGCGATACTGCCGGATTGTTGAAGAACGCCGGCGCGGCGCTCGATCGCGCTAAGATGCAGGGTGGTAACAACTTTCAGTTCTACACTGCCGGCGGGACCACACGCGCGCTCAGACAACTCGTACTCGAAAGCAATTTGCGACCGGGACTCGAACGTTCCGAGTTCATCATTCACTACCAGCCGCAGGTCGACGTTCGTGGCTTTCATCTCGTGGGAATGGAAGCACTCGTGCGCTGGCAGCATCCGAGCCTGGGTTTGCTTTATCCGAATGAGTTCGTGCCGCTCGCGGAAGACAACGGCCTCATCATTTCGCTGGGTGATTGGGTGATGCGCACTGCCTGCGCGCAAAACCAGTTGTGGCAGGATGAAGGACTGACGCCGCTGACGCTCTCAGTGAATTTTTCAGCACGCCAGTTTCAGCAACCGACGTTTATCACCGACGTCGCTCAGATACTTAAAGACACGAACCTCGATCCGCGCTGGCTCGAACTGGAGTTGACCGAGAGTTCGATCATGAGAGATCCGGAAGAGGCGATCGAGAAATTGCACGAGTTGAAATTGATGGGAATCAAAGTCGCTATCGATGACTTCGGCACCGGCTACTCTTCGCTCAACTACTTGAAACGTTTTCCGATCGATACGTTGAAGATCGATAAGACTTTCGTGTCCGACATTTGCAAGGATCCGCACGACACCGCGATCGTGCGTGCGATCATCAACCTGGGCCACGCACTGGATCTCACGGTGATCGCAGAGGGTGTGGAGACGAAGGAACAGCTTCAGTACCTGAGCGCGCTCGAGTGTGACGTGGTGCAGGGATTTTTGTTCAGCAAAGCGCTTTCGGTCGCGGCTTTTGAAGAGCTTTTGGTGGAACAGCGGCGAGTGACATCAGGCGACACTGTGCCGTTATCGGCTATCGAGTCACTGATGCCAGCAAGTTAAAGAGAAATTTCACACAAAGGCGCAAAGGAAGACGCAAAGGCACAAGAATACCTCTTCGTTTGCGCCTTTGTGTCTTCCTTTGCGCCTTTGCGTGAAACTCTTCTTACCTCTCAAGTTCCGCGGATCAATTTGGCTGCGGCGTCTTTATCCAACATCCAAAGCAATTGCCCGTGCGTGGGCTGAACGGCCTGCGCCGGGTACTGTTTTGGCCCTTCGATCACTTCCTTCACTATCTCAGCCTTTTCCGCGCCGCTAATTAGAAACAGAACTGACGCGCCGTTGTTCAGTAATGGCAAAGTCATCGTGATGCGATGCGTGTTGAGTTTTTCAACCCAGGGCGCGGCGACGAGCCGCGACGTCTCGTGTAGCACTTCGGAGCCGGGAAAGATCGAGGCGGTATGACCGTCTTCGCCGAGTCCGAGCAGGATTAAATCCAGTAGCGGCAAGGTTTGTTTGGTTAACTGCAAGATCGTCTGCTCGTATTGGCTTGCCGCTTCCGCTGCATCCCGATTTTCGCCGTGCACGCGATGAACGTTGCCCTCCGGAACAGGCGCACGCGATAACATCGCTTCGTGAGTCATGCGGTAATTGCTGTCGGGATGATCCGGAGGCACGTGACGTTCGTCAGACCAGAAGAAGTGAGTTCGGTCCCAGGGAACTTGCGTGGCGAACGGCTCGTCGAGATTGGACAAAAGTTGGTAAAGAAGCTTCGGTGTCGAGCCACCTGAAAGTGCCACAGTGAAGAAGCCTTTCTGGGCCACTGCTTCGCCGCTCCGCGCCACGAAGTATTCAGCGGCCCCGCGAGCCAGCTCTTGAGCATTCGCAAAGATCTCGATCATAGAATTGCCACGATCCGCAACGGCCCGCCGCTGCCACCCTTGATTTTCATCGGGAGTGCAATCACCGAAAATCCTTTAGCCGGCAGTTGATCGAGATTGGCGACGTTCTCGAATGCCGGAATATTCTTCTCGAACAGAATGCGGTGACTCTCGAACAGAGTCGACTGGCCGTAGTCAATGCTCGCAGTGTCTAACCCGATCGCTTTGATCGAACGATTCTGCGTGATCCAGCGCGCGGCTGCCGGATCGAGACCGGGGAAATGAAGTTTTGCCACTGCATCCGCGCCGCGTTCCTCCGTCCCGAGATACTTCTTCCGGTCGGGGTAGAATTTGCCAAACCCGGTTCGCAACAAGACGATTGTGCCAGGTCTGATTCTGCCGTTACGCTTTTCCCACTCTTCAAAATCTTTCACGCCGACGAGGTAATCAGGATTCGTCGCGCACTGTTTTGTAACGTCGATGACTATTGCCGAACCGATGAGCTGGTCCAACGGGATCTGGTCCACCGTGTTATGACCCTTCGCAAAATGTACGGGCGCATCGAGGTGCGTGCCGCCGTGTTCAGCCGCGGAATAACGATACGCGGAGTAGAAGTAGCCTTTGTCAGTCATGCCTTCGAAATCGGTTTCGAGCTTGAACTGTTCGGCGGTGGGCCAGTAAACACTATTGGAGTCAAAAGCGTGTGTTAGATCGACGATGTGTCCGACAGTAAAGTCGCCGTGCCGCTGAGCCAGGACGGGAATCACCATTAACAAGACGAGCAGAAGTTGCAAACGCTTCATGCGGAGTGCTCCTTGGGGTTAGGTTTCTGTTATCTTCAGGTAAACAGCAAAGGTTGGCAAGGGAGCTATTGAATGCAAATCGGGATGATTGGGCTTGGACGCATGGGCGCCAACATGGTAAAGCGCCTCTTGCGCGGTGGTCACGAGTGTGTTGTTAACGATCGTAATCCGGAAGCGGTGCAGGCCCTCGTAGCCGAGGGTGCGTCTGGCGATGTCTCGCTCGACGTTTTTATCGCGAAACTAAAAGCGCCACGCGCAATCTGGTTGATGATACCGGCGGCACTGGTCGATACGATTCTCGATCAGCTTCTGAAAGTTGTTGAGCCGGGCGACGTGATCATCGACGGCGGCAACTCCTATTACATCGACGACATTCGTCGCGCCAGGGAGTTGAAGACCAAAGGCATACATTATGTTGACGTAGGCACGAGTGGCGGCGTGTGGGGACTGGAGCGCGGTTATTGCCAGATGATTGGTGGTGAGAAAGAGGTGGTCGCGTTCCTCGATCCGATCTTTAAGACGCTTGCGCCCGGACGCGACGCAGTGCCGCCGACGCCTGGACGCGCGGCCGATGCAGGCACAGCCGGCGAAGGTTACCTGCACTGCGGGCCGTCAGGCGCGGGCCACTTCGTAAAAATGATTCACAACGGGATCGAGTATGGTCTGATGGCGGCATACGCTGAAGGACTGAACGTGTTGCATCGCGCAAACGAAGGAAAACTCGAACGAGCGGCGGATGCGGAAACGTCGCCGCTGCGTAATCCGGAACATTATCAATACGATTTCGATATCGCGGAGATCACAGAGCTGTGGCGTCGTGGCAGTGTGATCGCGTCGTGGTTGTTGGACCTGACGGCGATCTCGTTTGCGGAACATCCACAACTGGAAGGTTTCTCGGGACGCGTTTCCGACTCAGGCGAAGGACGTTGGACTATCAATGCGGCAGTGGAAGAAGGTGTGCCGGTCCCGGTGTTGAGTGCCGCGTTGTTTCAGCGTTTTAGTTCGCGCGGCGAGGCGGATTTTGCAAACAAGATTTTGTCGGCGATGCGATTTCAGTTTGGTGGGCATAAGGAAAAATAGCCGCGGATTTCATGGAAGGACGCGGATAAAAGGAAATTGTTATGTCAGCAATAGTTGTAGAGCCGAATCCAGTTACGTTTGAGCACCCAACTCTTCCGAGTGCGAAACCGTGTGTGGTCGTCATCTTTGGCGCCACGGGGGATCTCACCAAACGCAAGCTCATGCCGGCGTTGTGCCGGTTGTTGGACCAGGGCTGTCTCGAGAGTGTGAGCATTCTCGGCATCGGTCGTAATCCGATGAGCGAAGATGAGTTTCAGAAGATGGTTCGCGAAGCACTCGAGGGTTCGAAGAAGATCGAGCACCTCGACGAGGAGCAGTGGCGCAGGTTTTCGGAACGCCTGCATTACATGGCCGGCGAGCTTGATGACGAAAACACGTACAACCAGGTCTCCACGCGTCTTGAAGAACTGGCGAAGGAAGGCGCCAGCAAAAATCGTCTCTTCTACCTCGCCACGCCGCCCTCGCTCTTCTCGATGATCGTAAAACAGCTGGGTGAATCGGGACTCGCTAACGAAGACGAGCAGTGGAGTCGCATCGTGATCGAGAAACCCTTCGGGCGAGATCTCGAATCAGCGAAAGCACTCAATGCCGAAGTCCTGCAAGTGTTCAAAGAAAGTCAGGTTTATCGCATCGATCACTATCTCGGAAAAGAGACGGTGCAAAACATACTCGTCTTCCGTTTCGGAAACTCGATGTTTGAGCCGATATGGAATCGCAACTACGTCGATTACGTCGAGATCACTGCGGCGGAGTCGGTCGGCGTCGGCTCGCGCGCCGGATACTACGAAGAGGCCGGCGCGTTGCGCGATATGGTGGCCAATCATCTTTTGCAACTCCTGACACTCACCGCGATGGAGCCGCCGGTCGCGTTTGATGCAGACAGCGTGCGTGAAGAGAAAGTACAGGTGCTGCGATCGATTCGTCGTCTGAAACCGGAGCAAATCGCCGAGCGCACGGTGCGCGCGCAATATGGACCAGGCGAGATCGATGGTGAAAAGGTCAAGGGCTACAAGGAAGAAGAAGGAGTCAAACCCGATTCACAGACTGAGACTTACGCTGCGATCGAGTTTCAGATCTCAAACTGGCGCTGGTCGGGAGTGCCGTTTTACGTACGCACCGGAAAACATCTGGGACGTCAGCTCACCGAGATTGCAGTTCATCTGAAGCGCACGCCGCAGGCATTATTCGCGCGCACGCCTGACGAGGAGATCGATCCAAACGTCATCGCGCTGCGTTTGCAGCCCAATGAAGGAATAACGGTAAATTTTGGCGCGAAGCGTCCCGGCTTCGAGATGCAGACCGCCACGGTCCACATGGACTTTTGTTACGCTTCGGGTTTCGGCGTCGAGTCGCCTGATGCTTATGAGATGTTGTTGCTGGACGTGATGCAGGGCGAGGCGACGCTGTTCATACGCAGCGACGAAGCTGAAGCGCAGTGGCGTTTGATTACTCCAATCGAGGAGGCGTGGGCGAGTCAGGGAGAACCGAAGTTAGCGACTTACGACGCCGGCAGTGATGGTCCAACTGAAGCCGATGAACTAATGGCGGGCAACGGCCACCGCTGGCGCAAACTAGCCGAGACAAGTGCGGGCTGCGAATAAAATCCGCATAAATCCGCGTTATCTGTGTCCGAGGCTGGTAACGACCGCAGCCAGTTCGAATCGATCGACAGGCTTCGCGAGATGTACCTGGTAGCCTTCGGACAGCGCGCGCACCCGGTCTTCCGTGCGTGCATAGGCAGTCAACGCAAGCGCCGGTGTCTGACCCCCACGTTCCTTCGGCAACGCGCGAATCTTCTTAATCAACCCGTAGCCATCCTCAACCGGCATCCCGATATCCGCGATCAGCACATCCGGTTTCCAACTCTCGAGTGACTCCAAACCTTCGTGCGCCGAGCCCACCGCGACGACCTGCGCGCCGCAGCGCTCGAGCATCGTGCTCAAGAGCGACCGTGCATCGACCTCATCGTCAACAACGAGTACGCGCAGTCCTGCGCACGATGAAGGCTGCCGGTCACGCGCTTCGACTGCCGCAACCGCCGGTTGTTTGAGGGCTTCAGGCGCATGTTCCTCGTTCGCCACCATCGCCGGCAGTCTGACAGTGAATCTCGACCCCTGACCCTGGCCGGCGCTCTCTGCCCACGCGGTGCCACCGTGCAACTCCACCAGATGCCGGACAATCGCGAGACCGAGACCAAGCCCACCATAGTTTCTCGTAGTTGAGCCATCGGCCTGCCGGAAACGGTCAAAGACGTGCGGCAGGAAGTCAGACCCGATGCCCACGCCGGTATCGCTAACCACGATCTCCACGTGCGAATTGATCCGTTGCAACGTGACCTGGACCAACCCGCCTTTTTGAGTAAACTTCACGCCATTCGACAGCAGGTTCCAAACCACTTGCTGCAAACGCTCGTGATCGCCGAACACTGGTTCAACGTGCGGCTCGAGCAACACCTGAAGCCGAACGCCCTTCGCCTCAGCGGTGGGCCGAATACTCTGAGCCGCCGCTTCGATCACGGAATGAAGTTCACAGGCGACAAATTCGAGTCGCAGTTTGCCGGTGATGATACGTGAGACTTCCAGCAGATCGTTGATCAACTGGCATTGCGAGTTAGCATTGCGAAAGATCGTCTCGAGTGCCTGGCGTCGATTTTTTGGCTCCACTTCATCGTGCAGCAGCAGATCCGCCCAACCCATGATCGCCGTGAGCGGCGTGCGCAACTCGTGCGAGAGAGTCGAAAGAAATTCATCTTTGACGCGATTCGCCGCTTCAGCTTCCATGCGCGCTTCCTTTTCGCGTTTCAGCGCCTTGCGTCGCTCGGTTGCGTCATGGGCCATGCCGCGCACAATCGGTTTCTCGACGCCTTCCGTGCGCAGCGTGTTGTAATACTCCCAGAGACGCGTCTCGCCGGTGGCGCTGCGCACTTTCATCACGCCGCGCGCAGATCCTTCCGTGATCACCGTGCGCATGTAATCGTCAAACTGAGCGCGATATTCCGGCAGCAGGCCGTCGCGAATGTTTATGCCAATGAGCGCTTCTTGCGGGTAGCCTAAAACTCGCGCCGCCCAGGGATTGACTGACAAAACGCGGCCTTCGAGATCGTGAGTGCAAATCAGTTCGTGACTGTTGTCGACGAGATCGCGATAACGGTCTTCACTGATGCGCAGCGCCCGCTCCGCTTTCTTTCGCTCGGTGACATCATGGACCAGGACAAATTCCGCCGGCCTGCCTCCGAAGGTCAACCGGCTCACCGTGATATCGACGTCGATAAGAGAGCCGTCTTTTTTCCGGTGGCGCCACTCGCCTGCGTTTTGAGACCCGGCGTTCTCGGAAGCAAGATACTGTTCCAGTAATTTCACATCCTCGGGCGGACGAATGTCTTTGATCGTCATCTCGAGGAACTCTGAACGCGAGTAGCCATAGTGGCGCACGGCCGCGTCGTTCACTGCGAGGAAGCGAAGCGTGGTCAGGTCGTAAACCCACATCGCCTGCGGATTCGCTTCGAATAATAGGCGATACTGCGCTTCCGACTTTCGCAGCGCTTCCTCGATGCGCGTCGCGACAGTGACGTCCAGCACGAGCGAAAGCACTGAGATCAGTTTGCCTGCTTCGTTGTAAAGCGCGGAGTTGTACCACTCGCAATAGAGGATATTACCGAGTTTCGTGTAGTTACGATTGCGCGAGATGCCGTGCTGTTCTTTGCCTTCGTTCTGACGATGACCCACCTGATCGACCACGTCGATGTCGTCCGGAACCACAAACTCCCAGTCACTGTAACGCTTGCCGAGAACTTCTTCCGCCTTCCAGCCGAACAGCTTCTGCGCGGCGGGCGACCAGCGCAGCACTCTGAACTCGTGGTCCCATTCGATAACCGCGAGTGGCGTGTTCTCGACGTGAAAAGCGAGACGGCTGTGATCGTCGAGAGCTGAAGCTTCCGCGATCTTTCGCTCAGTCACGTCGCGGACGATCGCGACGCCACCAACAACCTCGCCTTTTTCGTCGTGACGTGGCGAGTAGTAGCCGTCAAAGAAACCACTGCAACCGGATTGCGCGATAGTGTAAGGACGGTTTTCAGCCACTACACTGCGGCCGGCGAGGGCCTCAAAATAATATTTGTCTTCGCCGGTTTCCTTCAGACAGGGGAAGAGCTCGAAAGCGTATTTGCCGAGCACGTGCTCGCGCTTCACACCGGAGATGCGCTCCATGGCGCGGTTCCAGGTGGTGTAACGAAACTCGCGATCGAAGGCGATGATGCCGTCAACGTTTGCTTCGAGCAGGCATTTGAGAAACAGGTGTTGTTCTTGGGGTTCGTAAGACATAGGTTTTAAGGAAGACTCTCTGTGTCCGGTAAGAGGAAAAGTTTGGGGGACATTTAATCACCACCGGCGAAGATTCGCAAATCTTTTGTATTATCTCTGCGGCCCTCTGCGTATCTCTGCGTTTCTCTGCGATTAAAGTCTATTTCAACGCAGAGGCCGCAGAGATACGCAGAGGCCGCTGAGAAAACCATATGTTCCAGCAAGCGCCGCCAGCTTTGGGTAATCAGTATCACGACGATCGCGTGTTGCAGTCATATCTTGCCCGCGTGTTTCCCGCCGAAATGCTGCACGGGATTGAAGAATCGCTCGTTGAAATGGGGCGCCTCGCCGGCAGCGATCTCTACGAACTACAACTCGCTGACAGGTTGAACGAACCAACGCTGACTCAATGGGACGCATGGGGCAATCGCATCGACAAGATCGAACTGACGCCGCTGTGGCGTTTGGCCGAGCGTATCGCAGCCGAGCATGGTGTCGTCGCGACCGCTTACGAGCAACGGCACGGCAGTCTCTCGCGAGTGCATCAATGCGCGCTGGCCTATCTCTTCACGCCTTCAACCGATATTTACAGTTGTCCCCTCGCGATGACCGATGGCGCGGCGCGGACGTTGCTCACGTCCGGCAATCAGAAACTTATCGAACGCGCAGTGCCTCACTTGATTACGCGTGACCCGAAGGAGTTTTGGACCGCGGGCCAGTGGATGACTGAACTCACGGGTGGCTCTGACGTTGGTCTGTCAGAGACGGTTGCAAAGGAAGAGAATGGATCGTTTCGGTTGTATGGACGCAAGTGGTTCACGTCAGCAATCGGTTCTCAAATGGCACTGACGCTTGCGCGACCCGAAGGTAATCCCGGCGGCGGACGTGGACTCGCGCTTTTCTATCTCGAAACAAGAGACGAGCAAGGGCGCCCGCGCAATATCCAGATCAACCGGCTAAAAGACAAACTGGGAACGCGCAAAGTCCCGACTGCTGAACTGACGTTTGACGGCACGCCGGCTGAACTCGTCAAAGGATCGACTGACGGTGTGCGCAATATCGCACCATTGTTGAACATCACTCGTTTGTGGAACGGTATCAGCGCGGTTTCACTGATGCGTCGCGGCGTTGCACTCGCTTCTGACTACGCTCGCAAGCGCGTTGCCTTCGGCGCGCCGCTCTCCGAAAAACCTCTGCACCGCGACACCCTCGCCGTGCTGGAAGCAGAAACTGAAGCGGCGTTTCATCTCGCGTTCTTCATTGCGGAATTGACAGGAAAAAGCGAGACCGGGGAGATCTCAGCAGACGACGCGTTGCTATTGCGAGTGCTTACTCCCGTGATGAAGTTAACTACCGGAAAGCAATCGGTGATGGTCGCGAGTGAAGTACTCGAGATGTTTGGCGGCGCGGGTTACGTGGAAGACACGGGACTGCCGGTGCTATTGCGCGATAGTCAGGTGCTGCCAATCTGGGAAGGAACGACGAACGTGTTAGCCCTGGATACGTTGCGTGTCAAACATGGCTTGAAGCAGATTGAAGTAGCAGTTGCGCGTTGTCTTAAGAATATCAGTGACCAGCGGCTTGCAGATGCGGCACGCGTCGCGAGATCAGCATTGGACCACGCGACCAGTTGGTTAATAGCAGCGGAGCATGCAGGCCAACCAACTTTAGAAGCAGGCGCGCGACGCTTCGCGCTCACACTCGGCCGCACGATGGCGTTGGCACTGCTAATCAAACACGCTAAATGGACCAACGACCATCAATCCGCGCGTCGCTTCGCCACCTCGGCGGTCGATCTGATCACAGATTACGCAGATTAATCCGCGTCTTTAAATCCGCGTCATCCGTGTTACCATGCACGCCTGCGTCGCCTGAGACACCTCCAAAGAAAGGAATATTCTCCATGAATCGGAATCAGCGCATTTCACTGCTCATTCTGACCCTGATCGTCGCGGCTTCCAGCGCTGTTGCGCAGCCGAAGAAGGCGGCGTCCGTCAAGGAATACACCATCGAGCAGTTCATGAACACTGTTCGCATCGGCGGCAGTTCATTCTCCGCGGATGAAAAGTCGTTGCTCTTTCACAGCAACAAGACCGGCATTTTCAACGTCTACTCCGTCGCCGTGACTGGCGGCGCGCCGTCACAGTTGACCAGCTCAACCAAAGAGAGCACGTTCGCCGTCTCTTATTTCCCCAACGACGCGCGCTTCCTCTACACATACGATCGCGGCGGTAACGAGAACAACCACCTTTACCTGCGTGAGCTGGATGGTAGTGAACGCGATCTCACGCCGGGCGACAAAACGAAAGCGAATTTCCTCAGCTGGAGCGGGGATCGTAAATCGTTTTTCTTCTCGACGAATGAACGCGACGCGCGCTTCTTCGATGTTTATGAAATGCCACTCGACACGTTCAAGCCTTCGCTGATCTACAAAGACGAAACGGGCCTGGACTTCGGCACGATCTCAGACGACAAGAAGTTCATCGCATTTCAGAAGAATGGCGGCTCAACTAACGACTCCGATATCTATCTCTACAACGCAGCCACGAAGGAGTTGAAAAACATCACGACGCATACGGGCGACGTCGCTAACAGCCCCGAAACATTCGACGTCGCATCGAAGTATCTCTACTACCTGACTGACACGAGCAGCGAATTCAGATACGTGTCGCGGCACGATCTGGCAACCGGCAAGAGCGAGATCATCGAGAAAGCGCCGTGGGACGTCGCTTACACCTACTTCTCACGCAACGGGAAATATCGCGTAACGGCGATCAACGAAGACGCCCGCACGCGCATCAAGATCTACGACACGGCGAGCGGCAAGCTCGTCAGCCTGCCGCAACTCCCAAACGCGGACATCACCGGTGTCAACATCTCGCCGAGTGAGAAGTTGATGGCGTTTTATCTGAACGGCGATCGCAGTCCGAGTAATCTTTACGTTTACGACTTTGCTACGAAGAAAGCGACGAAGCTGACGGATAGTTTGAATCCGGAAATCAATGCCGCTGACCTCGTCGACTCCGCTGTGATTCGTTACAAGTCGTTCGATGGCGCGCAGATTCCCTCGATTCTTTACAAGCCGAAGCAGGCGAGCGCGGCAAACAAGGTTCCCGCGATCGTGCTCGTGCATGGTGGACCAGGCGGTCAAACGCGCGTCGGTTACAGCCCGCTGACGCAGTATCTCGTCAACCATGGTTACGTGATTCTGGGTGTGAACAATCGCGGCTCGAGCGGTTATGGCAAGTCGTTCTTTACGTCTGACGACGGCAAGCATGGTCGCGAGCCATTGTGGGATTGTGTGGAAGCGAAGAAGTATCTCGCGTCGCTTGGTTATGTTGATGAAACGAAGATTGGCATCGCCGGTGGATCTTACGGTGGTTACATGGTGCTGGCGGCGCTCGCGTTCAAGCCGGAAGAGTTTGCGGTGGGAGTGGATCTGTTTGGTGTTTCAAACTGGGTGCGGACGCTGCAATCGATTCCGCCGTATTGGGAGTCGTTCCGCAAGTCGCTGTACAAAGAGATTGGCGATCCGGGTACCGACCTGGAGAACCTGCGCGCGGTATCGCCACTGTTCCACGCTGACAAGATCGTGAGGCCGTTGATCGTGTTGCAGGGTGCGAACGATCCGCGCGTGATCAAGCCGGAGTCAGACGAGATAGTCGACAACATCAAGAAGCGCAATGGCGTTGTCGAATACGTTTTGTTTGACAACGAAGGGCACGGCTTCACCAAGAAGGCGAACGAGATCCGCGCATACAAAGCGATTCTCGATTTTCTGGATCGCTATTTGAAGAACGGTAACGCCGTTAGCAGCCGATAAGTTGAACCTAGCGCCAACGGCGCGGAATATGAAAGCCAGGGGCAAGCGCGAAGCGCGTCGCCCCTGGTTGCAAAAAAAATGAGGCGCCAAGGCCTGAAAGGCCGGAATAATATTTCGCCCTTTCAGGGCTGCCGCTTTTTGCTTTTATCTACCAGGGGCGACGTCCCGACAAAGTCGGGACTTGCCCCTGGCTGTCATATTACGCGCCTTCGGCGCTGCGCGTTTAAGGAGCAGCGATCTTGATGAACGCTTCGTTGCTGCTCGGGCCGCGCAGGGTGACCTTTATGAAGAGGTCTCGGGGGGCGCCGATGACGTTATCCGGTAATCGGACCACCACCTGCGTGACGTCACCTACTACAGGGGTCGTAAGGAGAGCCTCGACCGGCAAATTGTAGGTTCGTCCTTCATCATCCCGGGCTACGACTGTTACTGAAGCCGGAGGGTCGCTCACCAACGCTCCCAGGCGCCATACGAACAGCGACACGCGTCTGCGTTGGTCGTCGCCACTCATATTGAACACCGAAGTCAACGAAAACGGATCGCGCGTGAGATTCACGAGATCGAGCGCGATCGCATGCGTCGTAAGCTCTTCGGTGAGCAGCACCGGCACATCATCGTTGCCGATAGTTAACGTGGCTGTCGGTTGCGTCCCAAGAGATCCGGTGCCACCCGCGTCACTCAACGTCAGATTGATCGTCTCGTCGTCTTCGTTTGTTCCGTCGTTGCAGATTGTGACGGTAAACTGCCTGACGCTCGTATCACCGTTGTTCCAGGTGAACGTGCCTGATGCAGGAATGTAGTCAACGCCAGCGCCGCATGTCGCACCTGCTGTCGCCGTCCCATTCGAGGTTGCGTAGTTAACCGTTGCCGTACCAGCACTGCCGCCTGCACGCAACACAGTGATTGTGGAAGTTCCGCCGGTTTCGTCGACCGCATAGCTCGCGCTGTTGAAGTTGAACCTGCCGCCCGACAGCACCTGAATATTCACATTGGACGTAGCGGTCTTTGCTCCACCAGAGCCGTTGTGTCCCAGATCGTCCGTGATTATTTGCAGACTCGCGGATCCGCTGAACCCGCTGTTGGGTTTGTAAGTCAAACCATTCAGCGACGCGTTGATGTTGGTGATTGTTCCAGTGAACACAATCGTGCTGTCGTCAACGCCATCACCTGTTTCGAAGGTCAGCCCCGCAGTGGCACCAAGCGTAAGCGTACCCTGGGTTGCTGTCAGGCTGACGCGAATCGGATCACTTCCGGCGTCTACGTCAGAGACCGAAATCGTGTTGAGACCTGAGAACACCAGCGGGGTCTGTTGATTAGTTGTCGCGAAAGACGGACCGTTAGTAACCGGAGCATCATTGACCGCATTCACAGTGATCGTGAACGTATCGGTTAAGGTTCCGCCACCGGAAAGATTTACGGTGACAGTAATTGTCGCGAGGCCTGATTGATTCGCCGCGGGAGTGATTTGCAGACTTCGAACGCTGCCCGTGCCACTCACTACCAAATTCCCATTGGGTATGAGTACCTGATTATTGGAGGACGCTGTTACCGACGTGATGGCGGCTACATTGTCACCGACTCCGAAGCTGATAGTAAGCGGAGTGTCTTCATTAGTGGTCTGGTCGGAGATATCCTCGAGGGCTTCGAGAAATTCGAACGCCCCGATATCCACGGTCGCGGTCGTGTCAGGATCGGGAGAGTCTGCAATTCGCTGCACACCGCGCTGGTCAGTCAACAAAGGATCATCGGTCCGATTTTCGGCCAGGGCGTTATCCCCGGCATCGAGAGCGGTGCTGTTGGTGAGTAGCGCGTGGGTCAGAGTTGGACCACCATTATCGGCTAATGGTCCAAGATGTGGATCGAGCGGCGATGCGGTGCTCCCGGTTTGGTCCCCGGACACATTGAATGAAGAAACATCTTCGGCATTTCCGATAAGGTTGTGTCCCAGGGAGTCGTAAGTAGGAGGCGTGGATAAAACGTTCTTCAAATCCGGACCATTACCCGACGGTCCATTGCCCGCAATGATCGTATTCGCAACTGTGTAAACTCCCTGATGGCCCGTCACACCGTTACCGAAGCCATTAGGTGAGACATTCTTGGTTATGGTGCAGTTAATCAACGTCGCGCTGAGGGTAGAGAAAATGCCACCGCCCATGCTGGGTCCGCTGCCGGTAGAGTTGCCGCTTACGGTGGTGTTGATCAGCGTCACAGTGGCTTCGTTCCTGATTCCGCCGCCGGTGCTGTTGGCATCGGACGCGCTGTCGCCAGTCGTGTTGCCACTGATGAGACTGTTCGTCACGGTTAGCGTTCCGCCGTTGACGATGCCACCACCACTGCCGGCGGCAGCACCGACGCTAGGTCCACCACCATCTCCGGTGCGATTTCCGCTAATAGTGACGCGCGTAAGTGTAAGAGTTCCCGGCGCGAAGTAGATCCCCGCGCCAAACCCGCCTGAACCGCCGAAGGCGGTGCCATTCCCTCCATGTCCGGTAGTGTTGTTGCTGATGACGCAATCCGTCATCGTCAACGTGCCGGACGCGTAGATTCCTCCTCCGTAACCCCCGGATCCTCCAAACGCGGGACTTCCGGGTTTCATCGAACTGCCATTGCCGGTCGTGTTTCCCGTGATGACAACATCGTGCAGCGTGAGTGAGCCGCCCGTTTGCAAAATTCCGCCGCCTGATGGCGCGACGTCTTCGTTGACGCCGTCCGGTGTTCTGCCGTTAGTGATTGTTAAGCCGGAAATACTGGAGGCGCCGCTCGATTGGAGGATGCGGTAATTGCCGCCTGTATCTCTCCGCACAGTCAATAGACTAGAACCTGGACCATTGATGGTGACGTTGGAAGAGAGAACGGGCAGCGCGCCAGTGAGATTGATAGTGCCGGTGAGCGAGAAGTTTATCGTGTCGTCACCCGCTAAACTGTTCGCCTCCTCGATCGCAGCTCGGAGCGTGCACACGCCGGTGGCGGTAGCACAGGTTCCATTGCCGGGCGCTGCGTCAGGCGTGTCAGCGAGAGAATTGACTGTAAGCGTGGTCGCGGCCTGAGTTGTGGGCAACTCCCAGGCGGCGAAGATAGTAACAAAAACTGACACCATGAGGGTTATGACCGCACGGGCGCACACGCGCTTACCTGGGGGATACAAATTCATAAAGATCCTTGTGAAAAGTGGTTAACCTTTTTCTGCGGGAAAATTCAGTGCTATGGGCAGAAGGACTAGCGATCTTCGGCCGCCGGGGACGGGCAACTCGGATTCTACACAAAAGGCACATAAGGCAAAAGATGATTTTGTGTCTGATGTGCCTTTTTGTGGCTAAGACAGCATTTGCGCCAGACGAGTTGCCTCATTAGAGAAGCGCGGGGACTGGCACTCAGTGACAAGTTGTTGATAGTCGGTCAGTTTGGTGGCTGCTTCGTTATGTTTTTGAGCGGCGAGCAGAACTTCGATGTAGAGCGGCCCAAGCCATAAACGGCTCACACGCGATTCGGTCGGTGCAATCAGCTCCTCAGCCTGGCCGCAGAGTTGCACCGCTTCATCTATTTCAGCACGACGAAAACGAACTTCCGCGAAACATCGCAGCGCCTCGAAATGCGAATACAACAACGCCGGCGATGAGTTTTTTAAATTGTCGGAAGCGGTCTGCAAGGCCCCGTCATAACGTCCCAGCATCGCCTGCGCGACCGCGAGGCTCGGTCTGAATAACGAAAGCACACGATTCTCTCCGATTGATTCTGCGAGAGTGATGCCATCGAGAAACTCCTGTTCGGCTTTTTTAACCTCACCGAGAAAGAGCCGGCACTGAGCAGAATAGAAATGAGTCCACGCCCGGCGTTCGCGCGAGTGCAGCCGCTCTGCAATCTCGATTTCGCGTTGCGCATACTCGAGACCAGTCGCGAAGTTTCCAGTATGAACGCAATTTTCTCCGAGAAATTCATAGCCCGCGGCTTGCGCGAACAAAACGTTGTGCTTCTCACCAAACTCGATCGCGCGTCTGGCCCATCGATTCGACTCGTCATAAAGACCGTAATGTTGATAACCGCCTGCTGTGTACGCGTAGATCTGCGAGATCATCGGCGCCGCAAAGGTGCTGACGGTGTCGCCGTCCGCTGTCGGCGCAACAAGCTCACCGGCACGCAGCAACAATTCAATTGCTTTCTTGTGACGACCGGCAAGATGATGGAAGCGCGCTTCAGTCGAGAGCGCGTTGGCTGTTTCAAGTGGATTCGTTACTGGATTCAAAACCTGCAGCGCTTCACGCAGATACTCGCTGCCACGCGGATCGCCAGTGGTGACGAGCGAGGCAGCAGCCTGACACTGTAGACGGACGCGTGTCGTGGGTTCGGTCGCCAAAGCGAGCGCGCGTTCAAAATGTTCCGCGGCGAGGATTGTGTCGCCGTGCAGCATGAATGCTTTACCAATCGCTTCTTCCTGGGCGAGTTGCTCTTCAGTCAGTCCCAGGGCTTCGGCGCAATCACGCGCGCGACCGTAAGCCGCAATGGCCTCGTCAAATGCGAACACACGCACTGCTTCCGCGGCTGCGTGCTTCGCATATTCCAAGCCCTGCTGATGATCCCCAGCCTGGATGTAGTGATGGGCCAACTTTTCCACCGCACACGCATTCTGTGTACACCTCAGCTTCAGACCTTCGGCGACATGGCGATGCAAGCGGCGACGGCGGATCGGATTCAGCTCTTCATAAAGAACTTCGCGAATCTTGTCGTGCGTGAAACTGAACGAGTCGCCTGAGCCGGCGGCGATCAGTTGCGCGCCAACCGCTTCATCGAGCGCGTCAAGCAGCACATCTTCAGTTTGTTCAGCCACGGCCGAGAGTTCTTCGAACGTGAAGACTTTCCCGAGAATCGCCGCAACACGCAGCACTTCGTTACAGTTCTGACTGACACGATCGAGACGATTGCCAATCGCTTCCTTGACGCTTTGCGGGATCAGCATCTGGTCCATATCGCAACGGCGCCAGCGTCCACTCTCGCGTCGCACCGAACCACGCTCGATCAAGGCCTTCAGGACTTCTTCGACGAAGAACGGATTACCTTCAGTCTCACGATGCACTGCAACAGCAAACTCGCCACTCACGCGTTCGCCAAGCAACGCGCCGAGCTGGTCTTCGGTTTCCGATTCGTTGAAACGACGAAGTGCGATGCGCGTGATCAATCGTTCACGGTTCCAGTCGACAAGTGACTTGGCAAGTGGATGCGCGCGATCGAGCTCTGTTTCGCGGTACGCACCGACGATCAACACGCGTTCGGAACGTAGTTGGCGGAGCAGATGGCCCAACAACCAGAGCGTGCCACGATCGGCCCAGTGCAGGTCGTCAGCGTAGAACAGCAGCGTTTGGCGGCGCGCGATATTTGAAAACACCTGGACCACCTTGTCGAAGAACAGCAGGCGTTCCTCGTGCGGAGCGAGTTCCTGGCGTTCGGGAAAGGGACCGAGACGCGTTTGGATTTCAGGTGCGAGCTTGGCGATCTGAACGGCAGCATCGCCGAGAATCTCGCGTAGTTTGTCGTCGCTCTCTTCTTCGCGTACCCAGCGTCGAAACGCTTCTACAAAGGGCAGGTAAGGCGTTGCTGCTTCGTATTCGTAACAGCCGCCCGTTATGACTACGGCGCCATCGACGGCCGCTTGAATCGTTATCTCGCGCGCGAGTCGGGTCTTACCTGCGCCAGGCTCGCCACTGAGCAACACGGCATGTCCGCGTCCTTCACGGGCTCGTTGCCACAGTTCGCGCGCTTCGGCAAGTTCAGCATTGCGACCGACGAGGTGACCGCGCGAGAGTGCGTCGAGAATTGCGACCGCGGGTGCGCCGTCGGTCGTTACGGCTTCGTGTTCGGCTGCCAGTGACGCGAGTAGCGCTGCTCGGGTTTCCGCCGCCGAGTTGAATCTTTGCGCGGGATGCTTGGCGAGCAGCCGGACGATGATTCTTTCCAGCGCGTGCGGTAGATCCGGACGAAGTACACGCGGTGGAACGACGGGCGCATGTACGTGTTGCGAAACGATCGTCAACGGATCATCACCGGTGAACGGCAGGCGACCGGTCGTCAGCTCATAGAGCAAAACACCGAGCGCGTAGAGATCGGTGCGGCCGTCGATCGTCTGGCCCATCGCCTGTTCCGGGGCCATGTACGAAGCTGTTCCGACAATGATACCGGCGCGCGAGATGCGCGCATCGAGAACCGGTAAGGCGAGACCGAGATCCGCGAGTTTCACCCCAGCTGAGTCGCCGGTTGTGGATAACAAAACGTTGTCAGGTTTCAGATCACGATGAATGATGTTGTGGCTGTGTGCATGTTCGAGCGCGTCGCAGATCTGCACGGCGATCGCAATGACGCGCGCGAGATCGGTTGGGCGTGCTTGTGAGAGACGCGGTCCCTGGACCAGTTCCATTACCAGAAACGAAAAGCCGCTTGCTTCGCCGACGTCGTGAATCGTGACGATGTGTGGATGATTCAGTGCCGCGGCTGCGCGCGCCTCGCGCACGAGACGTTCGCGACCATCGGAAGTCTGGCTGGTTGCCGAGAGAATTTTGACTGCGACCTCGCGTCTGAGCTCGAGATCGGTGGCACGAAAGACAGTGCCCATGCCGCCGCGACCGAGCTCGCTATCGAGCCGGTAGCGTTCGCGCAGGATTGTGCCGAGAGCGGGGGCAGCCGTCGCGCGCAAATCATCCGGAAGGATGCGCGTCTGCTGGGAGTCGAGCATGTGTTAAGGATACCACCACGAAGCACAAAAGGTGTTAGCCACAAAAAGGCACATAAAAGCGGAGCCAGATCAATGAAAAAATTTGTGCCTTTTTGTGGGCTAAGGAATTTGTGCCTTTTTGTGGCTAAGGTTTGAACGTATAAATAATCGTCCCTTCGGTTTCGCGGCCGCGGAGTTTGTCGCGTGAGAAAGTTGATTTCATCGCCGCTTCGTTCGCGGCGCCGCGCATCAGCCAATCGCCTCCCGAGCCCCGGGCCCGGTAAACTTGTCCGTTCTTATCAACCGTGACCTGCACTGTCACGACTCCTGATGCAGGTTCAGGTTCTTTCACGGGACACTCAGCCTCCGGTAAATAAACGGCTTTACCTGCCAGATCTGGTCCAAGCTCCGGAGCGCCCTTGATTATTGTTGCCGGTTGGGTCGCCGCTATACGTGTCTGCTCCTGATTTGATCTGTAGAAATACCTTGTGATCAATGAGCCGATGACGATCGATCCGACGAGGGTGACAATTATGAGGATCCAAAACAACGGCGAATTCGGTTTTCGCGGTTCGGCGATTATCGGTGCATCTACATCGACAAGCGGACTCATATCAACTGCGCAATAAGACACGAGATCGCCATTGTAGACCGCGTTGCATTTCGGACATCGTTTGCGGTTTCCGGTTGACGTTGACATTGGCGCCGGCGTCAGAATCCTCGTTGAGTGTCGAGGTATCGCCGTCTCGTGTACAGCGTCTGGTATTTTCGGTTTTTCCGGCTCCGGCTCTCGCTCTGGTTCGGGAGGTTTAGTCGTTCTCACTTCCGGAGGAGGCTCATTCCGATTTAGACGCCGCAACTCCTGCTCATCCAATCTCTGCTTGAACCCGGCGATCCAGCGGCGACTCTTTTCTTCTTCAGAAACCGCGTCACGACCGTCAGGCTCGGGCGCGACGGGTTTGACCTCAGGCTTTTCAGGCTCTTCGAAGTTGATGATTATCTTTTTGGGTGGCGTACTCGTTCGCTGACGGGGATTGGTGAGAATGTCGAGTGCTTCGGACAGTCCTCTGCGTTGCGCCCATTCGATGGCGTTCAGGCCGAGATCATCGCGTTGTTGGGGGTCGGCGCCGGCGTGAACCAGTCGCTGAACAATGTGCGTGTGACCGTAGATTACGGCGAGGATGAGCGGCGTCCGGCCGCCGCTCGTAGTTTCATTTACGTCAGCGCCGTTGGCGAGTAATGCCGATACCGCACTTTCGTCGCCGGAAGTAACGGCGCTGGTCAATGGAATGGTAGAACTCACCGCACGATCCCTTCAAAATTGCCTCGTATAACGAGAAGGTTCGTGCACTATCTTACAATATTCGGTCTAAAAGGGCGGCGGCACGAATGCCGGGTTGAATCCGAGCGCTCCGGGGAACTGGGCGGCGGTCGGCTTCAGACCGGTGCGTACCCATTGGTCAATCGCGCCAATCGAGGTCAGGATCTGCGGTCCGGTCAAATTACAGTGCCCGACTCCGGTGGTGTAGGTTTGAAACAGTAGATCCTGTTTGCCGGCCGCAGCATTCAGTTCTGCATACGCAGACTCATTCGCAACCACCAGCAGCGGATCGATGATTGTGTGTACACTCAGTATCGGATTACGAATCTTGCCGTTGTAGTCGGTGTTGTTACGCACGTAGTTACGTGCTGACGGTTTTGCTTCGATGTCTCGACGCGCGTTCATCTGCGCGAGCCATGCATCAACTACGGGCGTAGGCAGTCCGATTCCGGCGAGATAAGTTTTCTCGGCCGCAGTCAACGTGTACTCCTGATCGAGGTTCTGCACGATTGGACCACCGGCGCGTCGTTGCAACTCAGCACGCGCTTCAGTGAAGAAGAAGAAATCAGTCAGCGCCCAACCGGGATAGAACGCGGGTGGCGGTGGCGGCGTGATGCCGCGACCGGGGTTCTTTGCTACGAGGCGAATGAATTCAAATTTCGGAAAGTTTGCGATGTTGCTGAGCTCAGGCGCTAACTTCGCGAGTACTTCGGTGTCGAAGTCGATGTCGTTTCTGACTTCGCCGACTGTTCCCCACGAAGCCGGAATTCCAAAGACTATGTCGTAAGCGAGATAAAGCGGTACACCGCTGTCCCAAAGGCGAGTGGCGCCCGCGCCTGCACTGCACAGACAGAGCGCACCGTCGTAGATGCCGCCAAATTGTTCCATGCTCTTGTAGCCGACGAACGTTCCTAGCGAAGCAGCGACGAGGATCGTGCGTTGTGGCCGGGCGACATTGTCGCGGAAGAAGACGGCGAGGTTTTTGACGTCCAGGATTGCGTCACCGATGGCCCAGCCGTTGTCTTTGTATGCAGTGCCGGCTAGTGCGAAACCCTGAGCCAGCAAAGGCGCTTCGAGGGCCGGGCTCGGGGCGACGTCGGCGTTGCGGTTGTCGGTCTCGCCCGGATGATCTGCTTTGTCACGATAACCGTGCGCGAAGATGAGCAGCGTTCCGTTCCAGACGTCCGGCACGCGGATCCGGTAAGGCGCGCCGTTGATTTCACCTGACAGATCGAGAGTCGCAGCTTTTGTTGCTGGAATCAGTAAAAGACTGAGGGCTAGAGTGACAAGAATTCTCGCGGTGATTTTCATCTCGAATGTCCCCTTTTGTTGGAGCTTGGAAGGTGGACGGGAGACTATCACGCAACACCCGGCAGGGCAAATTTTCTCCGCGGCCCTCTGCGAATCTCTGCTATCTCTGCGTTTTTAGACGCTCTTGAACGCAGAGACCGCAGAGATACGCAGAGGGCCGCAGAGAAGATCTTTACTTTTTCTGCTTCGTCGTGTCGATGCGGGCGTAGAAGATGTTGGTGTCGGGTAACTTTTCGTCCTGTGCGATCACGATCGCGAGCATCTCTTCTTTGTCGGCGGCCTTCTTCACGAACAGACAAACGCCGCCGTGATTCTGTGAATCTTCAGTGTCGCCGATACAGCCTTTATCGTGAGGCGTCCAGCCGCCTGTTTTCATTCGATCGTTGGTGTAGAAATCTTTGACTTCCTGCGCGGTCTTGTTGGTGCGGAAAGAGATGAAATTGATCGTGCCCTGCGAGAACGCACGAATCATGAGACGCGCGCCGAGTGGAATCTCCATGTCAGACTTGGTTGCGCCTTCGAATGGCGGCACATCGGGCCAAAGCGTGCTGACAGTGCCCGCATTCTTGTCGCCTCCAAGCCGTTCGGCGAGTCGACATGAAAGGCCAACACCAAGAACAAGAGCCAGAGCGAGGATAGAACCCGTTACTCTCATACTTGCCTCCGGATTATCGCGTGACGATTGCTTTGACCTGAGCGGCTTTCAACAGCGTGACCATCCCGTTGCGCCTGTACCATACACCATCTTTTGTCCGCCAGGCTTCGTCAGCTTCGATTTTTCCGCCACTCACCAACACTATTACGGGTTTGCCACCCTGCCGGGTTCCCATTCCTGGTCCACTCGTTGAAACCGGATCGCTCGTGGCGCGCGAGTGCGCGGTTGAAACGCCGTTCGCAGCAGTCTTTGGCGATGAGGAAGGTGACGGTGAAGGCGATGGTGAACTCTCCGGCGAGGGCGAAGGAGTGATGACAGGAGAAGGCAAAACCTGGGGCGCGCTCTGAGTGGTTTCAGTGGCGGCAGTAGCTTTTCTGGTTTTGTAACTGACGGCGTAATAGGTAGCGAAAGCGAGTACACCAACAATCAGGCCAATCGCCGCCGCAATCGGCAGACTGCGCCGTTTGGCCGGACGAGTGGCGGCTTCGAGCGCACTGTCATCGACGACTTCGAGCGGAGTTTTGTCGAAGTCGCAGTGTTCGTCCGAATCAGGATAGAGGAAGAGACATTCGGGGCAGCGTTTCATTGTGGGACAGAACTTTCAGGGATTCACCCTAAAACTTGAAAGGTTTCTTCAGGATGCGCCCGGTCTTTTTGAGGATCGAGCCGACCTTTGACTCGTCTTTCTTCGGTTCAGGGTCAGTTTTGGTTTGAGTACTCGCAGTCGTTTTTGCCGGCAGTTTCTTAGTGGGCCTGGTTTCCGGTTGTTTGGCTGGTTCCGGCCTGGGTTCTTGCGGCGCCGGAGCTTTCACTTCCTGCGAAGGCTCCGGAGTCGGATTTACTACGGGTGCCACCGGCTCTGGTGCGGTCGCCGCCGCGGCTGATGGCGTGTAGACGTTTTGTGCGGCCTGACGATGTATCGAGACGTAATAGACCATGCCGAGCACGAGGGCGAGAATCAGGGTCGCAAAGGCTGGTACCGCCCGGCTTCGCTTTGGCTGAGCTTTGGCTCGCTTCGCTGGTATGGGCGCGAGTGCGTGTACATTGGGCAGATTTCGGTCGTCAAAAACCAGCAGAACGCCGTCCATATCGCAGAGGCTTTGGTCGTCCTCGTAAATGAACTCACACTGGGGGCACCTTTTCATGCGATCTCCTGAAATGCTGGTTATTGATGGGGCCTGCGGATGGTGGAAGTCGGAGTGAGTAGCTCTCCGCAGGGTTTTAGAGTACACCCGAAGGTGTTAATAAGACAAGATCCTTGTTGAACAAGAGATTACACAGATTACAAAGGCTGTTCTGTGTAATCTGTGGATAAATACTTGTGCTTCAGGACGTTAACGTGATGAGTGACGTGCCCGGCGATGATGTACGCGATGGCCCGAACCGTGACCGGATTGTCACTGGCCACCCCGCTCCGTGACCACGCCTCCTCCGGCATATGGTCGAAAAACGAGATAGTCGCCGCCCGAACTGTCTTGAACTCATCGACCAGACTCGCCCACGAAATCGCATTCGCGTTCGAGAACCGGGCAGCAACGTCCTGGTCAAAACTCGGCATCGCGTCCTGAAAACCCCGCGCGAACCAGAACGCTCTACTCAGGAACAGCCGCTCACCATCGTTCACATGGTTTAAAACCTCGCGAATCGTCCACTTTCCCGGAGCGTATGACTTAACGCTCTGGTCCTCCGAAATACCCTCGAGAAATCGGACAGTTTCGCCAAACTGCTCCTTCATCGCGGGCACGATCTCGTCGCTGGTTATCAGGTCAATGTATTGCGAATAGTACGAAGCTGCTTCAGTTGGTTTTGGTCGTGTCATTTGGCTCGAAATCGTAGCAAAGATTCGCCATTTTCGTAACCAACGTGGCCCGCCAGGTGTCTATCAAATTGCATAGACAAGAGGTATGAAGAACATGAAGAGACGAATTTCGCAATTTACAATCAGCATATTTGCGATGCTGTTGCTGGCGATCGCGCCGGCAGTGGCATCGGCACAAAGGGCACAAGAGGTAACCAATCCTCAACTGGCAAAGAAGGTTCGGCACGAGTTGGTGATGCTGCCGTATTACGGTGTATTCGATAACCTCGCTTACAGCATCAACGGTGGCAATGTCACGCTTTACGGGCAGGTCGTGAGACCGTCAACACGTTCTGACGCTGAACGTAGCGTGAGGAAAATCGCAGGGGTGACGCGTGTTGTGAACAACATCAAGGTGTTACCGCTTTCGTCGTTCGATGACGACATTCGCCGGGCGACCTTTCGCTCGATTGCACGCATGGGTGGACTCTATCGCTATTTGCAGGGCGTGAACCCGTCGTTGCACATCGTGGTAGACGGCGGGCACGTGACGCTGGAAGGTGTTGTTTCGCACAGTGGCGATCGAAACCTGGCGTACATCGCAGCCAACCGAGTGCCGGGCGTGTTCTCAGTGCAGAACAACCTGCGGGTTGAGGGTGGGGAAGCACGTTAATCCACAGATTCCACAGATTACACAGACGAAGAATCTGTGTAATCTGTGGATACAACACCCATTAAGAACCAGAACATCATCGCGACTTCCGCGTCGCCATAGTTGTAATTCACCAGCGAACTCGCCAGAAATCCCGTCAACGCTCCGAGTGTTCCCAGCAGAATGCCGTACGAGTGAGTGTCACTCAAATCACCCGCTTTCCTTTCAGCACGTGCGATAAACAACCAGAACGCGATCATCATCCACGTCCATAGCGCGAGCATCGGCAAGCCGCGATCAAACGCGAGTTGCAAAGGCGTGGAGTGCAGGTGAAGCATGTCGCGGCCGGGAAAGCCCCACTCGTTCCAGTGTCGCTGCATAGCGTCCATTCCATGACCAAAAATCGGATGAATTGCGATCCGCGAAAGTCCGACACTCGCCACCTGTTTACGCAACGATGAACTCGGATCGCCGAACAATAAAGCATTCCGATCTCGTGTTTGCCACACCACGGCAGCCGCGAACGCAAGTACAAAGAACAGCGCGAAAGTGAAAGCTACTTTCGCTGTGCCGCGCAGCGATCTCAACGCCACTACACTCGCGCCGATTACAAATGCCACGACAACTGTTCTCATCGCCGTGAACACGACTCCGGTGGTCAGAATCGCCACCGCCAAAATGGCGATCCGGAAATACTTGTTTGGTCCATGGTTCCTGAGATGGGCCAGCGCGAGACCTAAGGCGAGTTGCGCAATCATTTGCATCAACTCGGCAAACGTCTCGTAATGTCGCGTCCATCCTGATGCGCGAAAGCGATGATTATGCTCGAGGCCGGTAAGACCGGACGATGCCGATTGACTAATGGTTAAAGGCCGCTCGATCTGTTCGCCTCGCGAGATAATGCCAACCGAAAACGGAGCATTTACCGGAGTCGACCGGAGTTGTTTGTCGATATCTTCAACCGAATACACACGCCGGCCTGCGACACGCCAGATCGTGTCGCCAGGTTCGACGCCAAGCTGATGAAACGGACTCTCCGGCGCGATCGATTCGATCACAACACCGCGCCCGCGCACGAGATCAAAAGCACTGTAAAGCGCCCCTGCTGACCCGGAAACAATGAGCAAAGCTATGAGCAGGAACGATGTACGGCGATTGAGTGTCGCGCGTGTGAGGTAGAAAAGAAAAACACACCACGAAGCCTGAAGCTTGGCGATACTGATGCGCGGCTCTTCCGAAAGCAGCGCGGAAGCGACCGTCCAGAGCAGTGACAAAACGATTATCAGGTCGAACCGCGAACGACTCAGGCCCAGGCTTCCCGTTCTGACGCTTCTGATGACCCAACCGAGCCCTGCGATCCCCACTCCGATGGTGCTCGCAGCCACGGAGTGCGGTGCAAACAAAACGTAGATTACGAGCCCTGTTAGAGCAATCTGCTGTCCCAATTTCCCACGCGGACTTTCACTGTTCGTCAGCATCGTTATCGTGCCGAAGTGCTTGCGTTGACACCCTTTATTTACGCATGTTAGCGTATCTCGCGGCTGTTTGCCGGAAGTTGGAAAGTGGAATTGAGACCGCGCCCGCTGCCCGCTGCTACGATTAACGCCGCCGCGAACCGTTTTAATATACAAGTTTCCTGATGGCCTTCGAAAAAGCTAAGGTCCTTAAAGCCGCTGAGAAATTTCTCTCTCAGGGGAAGATCAACTCAGCTATCAAGGAGTATCGGCAGATCGTCGATAACGACGCTGACGATCTCACAACCTTGAATATGCTCGGTGATCTTTACGTGCGCGCCGGCAAGAAAGAGGAGGCCGTTTCCTGCTTCGAACGCATTGCCCAACACTACGGCGCCCAGGAATTCAATCTTAAAGCAATCGCGATGTACAAAAAGATCGAGCGTATTCGTACGCGCGATCCGATCGTCGCAATGAAACTTGCCGAGCTCTACGCCGCCGAGGGACTGGTCCATGACGCCCGCGCGCAGTATCTCGTCGTAGCCGATGCGTACACGCATTCCGGCGACAACAAGCGCGCGCTCGAGATACTTCACAAGATTGCCGACCTCGATCCGAATAATACCGAAATCCGCTTAAAACTCGCTGACGGTTATCTGAAAGAGAACATGCGCCGCGAAGCCGCGGCTGCGTTCGTTCAGGCAGCCAATCGTCTGCATCAGATCGCGTCGGAAGACAAAGCGCTCGACGCTTACAACAAAGCGTTGCAACTAGTGCGTGACGATCGCGAAGCGCTACGCGGCATGTTGGAAAGTCACATCGCGCGTGGCACTGCGGACGAAGCAGCCGAAGCCCTCGAGCGTGTGGTCGAAACCAACGAAGACGATAACGAGCTCGTCTCGATGCTGGCGCGCGCATATCTCGAAGCGGAAGATCCGAAAGGCGCCGAGCATGCAACGTCGCTGCTGATGAAGCAGGACGGTTCGAATTATCCTCAGTTTCTGCCGGTCACTCGTCTTTATCTGAAGCAAGGCGAAGTTGACGAAACGATTCGCATTCTCTCGACGATCATCGAGCGCATGCTCGCTGGTCGTGAAGAACGCGAACTGCTCGAGATCGTTAACCAGGTTTTGGATCGCAATCCCGATCACGTCGCTGCTCTGAAAATGCTCGTCCGCATTCACTGGTGGCAACGCGACATGGATGCGCTGCGCTCTTCACTCGAGCGTCTCGCGGAAGCAGCCGAAGCTTCGGAACTGGTAGACGAAGAACGCTATGCGTTGACTCAACTCGTGCGATTGGCGCCGGACGAACAGCGATATCTCGATCGTTTGAATCTGCTCGGCGGTTTGCAGGAAGAAACTGCGGAAGAATTTTTGGCGCCGCAGGAACAAGAAAGCGACGTGCCGCAGTTTGAAACGTTTGCGGTGGTGGAAGACGAGGAGGAGCTTGCGCCTGCCGCGGCGGTTACGTTTGAAGAGTTTGAGACTAACGAAGCTCCTGGTTCGACGACGTTCGATCCTTCGATGTCGTTTGCGGATCTCAACGACGACGCACCGTCAGCGGATTTTCAGGAAGTCGACTTCAACATCGTCGCGTCTACCGATACGCCGGATGTCGCTGGCGAAACAGGTCCCGCGGAAGAAGCGCGTCTCGAAAACATAATGCGTCAGGAACTCGAGAGCGTCGATTTCTATATCGCCCAGGGTTACGCCGACATCGCAATCGACACGCTCGAGATGCTCGAACGGCAGTTTGGTTCTAATGCTGAGATTCAGTCGCGTCGTGAAAAACTCGCGAGCAGCAGGGAGCAACAACCGCCCGTAGCGGAAGCTGCTGTGTTTGAGTTTGGCAATATTGAAGGGGTCGAAGAAGCGCCGGTGTATGCAGCGCTGGCCGATGATGATGGCAACAATATCGCGACTGCCAAGCCTGTAGCGGCAGGACTGGACGCCGGGCTCGCGGAACTCTTTGAAGAGTTTCGCGTCGCCGAAGAAGGCGACGACGTTCGCGAAGATTTTGAGACTCATTACAACATGGGTACCGCCTATAAAGAGATGGATCTCATGGACGAGGCTATCCAGGAATTTCAGACTGCGGCTGCTTTGGTGAAGCCCGCCGACGGCACTTCTCGTTTCCTTCAGTGTTGCAATATGCTTGGGCACTGTTTCATTCAGAAGGGCATGCCGGAAGCCGCGGTGCTTTGGTTTAAGAAGGGATTGCAGGCGCCCGGACACAGTGAGGACGAGTATCAGGCGTTGCGTTATGAGTTGGCATCGGCGTACGAGCAGTTGGGTGATTTGAAACAGGCACGCGAGTTTTATACTGAAGTTTACGGCGTCGATGTTTCTTATCGCGAAGTCGCGCAGAAGTTGAGCCAACTGAGACAGAAGCAGGAATAAGAATTACATGTCGGCCAGATTAAGCGTCATTTTCTACATCATCCTTTGTTTCGAAATCGGCCTCTTTCTGACCGTGTTGCCGTGGTGGCCGCAGGGCATGTGGGGCATCAGCGATTGGGGCAACAACTATTTTCTGTTATATGCTGCGCGCACGACGGGTATGCAGGGTTTGCAGGCGGTGGTTGCGTCGGGTTGGGTGCGAGGCGCCGTGAGCGGCGTCGGACTTTTGAACCTCGGAATCGCGTTCTGGGAGATCTTCAACTTCAAACGCACCGTCGCTGCTTTGCAAAACCAGACGAGTTCAGCGAAACGATCTGATGCCGCTCCATCTTCCACGTCCGATCATCTATCCAATAACGAGCGGCAGGACGATAACTCCTGACATCCTGCGCTTTCTTCAAAATGTCGTAACGGCACAGTTTCCCCTCGTTCAGATACGCGAAAAGTCTTTGCCCGCGCGCGTGCTTTACGATATCACTGCGCGCGCGGTGGAGATCACGCGCGACAGCAAGACGCGATTGCTTGTGAACGATCGTGTCGATATCGCCCTTGCTGCTGGCGCTGACGGTGTACATCTAACGTCGCGATCGTTGCCGGCGGATGTAGTGCGAAACATTTGCGGACCGGATTTCCTGATCGGTGTATCGACTCACTCGCTCGCGGAAGCGCAAGCTGCTCAGGCTACAGGCGCGGACTTTGTCGTGTTTGGTCCGGTATTCGATACTGAGTCGAAGCGTGCGTTTGGTGAGCCGCAGGGATTGGATAAGCTGCGCGAGGTAGCAAATGCGCTCGAGGAGTTTCCGGTGCTCGCGATAGGCGGCATCACGCGTGAGAATCTCGCAGCGTGCATTGATGCAGGCGCGAGCGGCATTGCGGGGATTAGTTTATTTGAACACTTAGCCAATGACAGTTGTACTGACAATAGCTGGTCTTGATCCTTCAGGCGGCGCGGGGATTGTTGCCGACATAAAAACGATCGCTGCGCTCGGTTGTTTTCCGGCTGCGGCATTGACGTCAATCACGTTTCAAAACACGACCGGAGTGTTTGGCGCTGAACATCAGACGGCAGCGACGTTACGTTCGCAGGTCTTGCCAATTGTTCAGGATTTTACGGTGGCTGCGGCCAAAACCGGAATGTTGCCGACGGCGGAGATCGTTGCTGAAGTCGCGCGACTATTTGCTGAAGAGAATTTGCCTGCGCCCGTGGTCGATCCGGTCATGGTGGCGACATCCGGTGACGTTTTGATTGACGACGACGCTTTTCAAATCCTCAAGATGAGACTGTTTCCACTTGCTCGAGTCGTCACACCCAACATTCCCGAAGCCGAAAAGCTGACCGGACTTTCAATCCTAACTGAATCAGACATGCGTCGCGCGGCAGAAGCAATTCAGTCACTCGGCGCACGCGCAGTGCTCGTAAAAGGCGGTCATAGGAGTTTAAATGGCGTCGCATTGGATCTGTTACTAAGTGAAGGGATGTTTACGGAATTTCGCAGTGAGTATCTCGACGTCGGTGAAGTACACGGCTCCGGCTGCACTTTGTCCGCGGCGATCGCAGCCGGACTAGGTAAAGGTATGAGTCTCGAAGCGGCAGTCAGCGCCGCAAAAAAATATGTGACCGATGCGATCAGAGCATTGCAAACATCCCCGCGCATCGGTCACGGCGCGAAACCTATTTAACACGGATTACGGATTACTCGATC
>Ga0070700_100000069_pt1 | contig 73818 bp, 43 predicted proteins | sample KBSK5101metaG_FD_65456 | JGI IMG/M metagenome (GOLD analysis project Ga0070700, IMG submission 65456) | Corn, switchgrass and miscanthus rhizosphere microbial communities from Kellogg Biological Station, Michigan, USA - KBS K5-10-1 metaG | ecosystem: Host-associated > Plants > Roots >...
ACCTTGGGAGTTTCGTTTCCAAAACGCACGAACTCATTCAGTATGTCGTACGCATTCTCAAAGTATTCGAAACGGATATGAACGATTGCAGCGTGATACCGAACAACAGCAGCCAGCTCCGATTTGTCATTCACGCCCAGCGATCGTCCGCGCTGTAATGAAACTCCGGCACGTTCATATTCACCTGTCTGAAACTGGCACAGACCGAGCATTGCCCACGCCGGCCCTCTTTCGGGCTCGAGCGCGACGAGATTCTGAAAAGCGTCGCGAGCCTGCGCGTAAAGATCCTTTTGATAGAAGATCGCGCCAACGTACCACCAACCATCGGGCCACTTCGGTTTGATCTTTAAAGCTTCGCTATAGAGCGCGACTGCATCTTCGAAGCGCTCCGCTAAACGCGCTTCATCAGCCTGCTTCACGAAACGCTCAAACTGTACCTCGGCATTAACCTGGGGTTGAACGCTTCGTTGTTTTGGTTTTGCTTTACGAGTGGACTGCGCGAAGCTCGGAGCCGGACCCAACAACAACATGCAGCATAGTGAACAAGTCAGGAAGAGCGGCTTGCCCCCGCACTTGCGAAAGCGGGGGCAAGCCACCACCCTTCCTGACTTGTTCTTTTCTTGAATGATCAATTCCTCTCCGGTGGTTTGGCCTGTTGCTCGGCGTTCGATTTTTGGATTAGCGCCTTTTCCCGGTCGCCGTCTTCTTTGCGATTGAGCCGGTAATAAACCGATGCGAGCAGCACACGAGCTTCGACAAAATCGCCATGCTCCTTCAAAACGCCCTCGAGCAACGGCAACGCGTCTTTTGGTTTGCCGGCCGCCGCGTAAACCGCAGCGAGGTGATAACGAGCGTATTGCTCTCGCGGACGGAGTTGAATCGCGCGCTGCAAGTGACCGAGTGCTTCATCCAACTGTTTATCCTGTCGCAGCAACACGCCGAGATACAAATTTGCCTCGAAGTCGTTAGCGTTGGTCGCCAGCTCATTCTTGAACGCTATCTTGGCTTTTTCCGTATCACCCAAACGCATCAACACACGACCATACCAGGCCTGCACCGCCGGCAGTTTCGGATTCAACTCGATCGCACGCTGGGCTTCTTTAAGTGCCGCTTGCGCATCATCCGCCAGCAAAAGAATCGATGCCATCAAGAGATGCGCTTCGGGAGAGTCCTCGTGACGAAACAATCGATCGATGATCGCCTGTCCTTTATCTAACTGGCCGTCACCGATGAGCGCGCTCCCGAGCAGGTAAGCAAGTGTACGGTTATCCGGATCTGCTTCAGCGACCGGCGAGAGCGATTGAATGACTTTTTTGTACTCGCCGAGACGCACCTGACAATCAGCCAATACCAGACGCGCATTCATCAATTGCGGACTGTCCGGCGTCGCGGCGATGAATTTTTCCAACTCCGGCACTGCCTCCGCGAACAACGCAGCCTTGTAATAAGCCAGCGCGAGATTGAAGCGAATGGCAAGATTTCCGCTGTCGATGATGAGGGCTCGTTTGTACTGCTCGATCGCGTCTTCATAACGCCCGAGAGCGGAATACGCCGCGCCCAGATTTGAGCGGACGTCGACGCGCGCCGGATACTTTTCGAGTATTGCGAGATAGGCCCGAACAGCGCCTTGCAGATCGCCGTTTTGATGGTGTTGAGTGGCGCGTTCAAACTCCTGATCGACCGCAGTTTGCTGCGCCGAAACCCGGGCAGCCAACACCGTCCCCAGGGCAAAAATAGAAATCAGGACAACAGCTCCGCGCCGCATTTTTTCGACTGCCATTTAGGGAAGAGTATACAAGATTTGGCGGGGAATTTTCGCGAATGAACGCGGATTAATCGATGTTCAGGCGCACAAATATGTGGCATACTCAGGCATAAAAATGAAGTCGTTTCTAAGCCTTCTACTCACCGTCGCGATCGGTCTCCAGGCTGTCTCGCAAGAGCAGGACGACGTGATCCGTGTGCGCAGTAATGAAGTGCGGTTGGACGTGGTGGTGAAGGATAAAAAGGGACGCCCGATCCGGGATTTGAAGGCGGCGGATTTCGAGATACTTGAAGACGGTGTGCCACAGAAAGTCGAGTCGTTTCGCTTCGTGTCGAGGGAGGCCGGTTTGGTTACCGCGGAGTCAAAAGACGGCAAGTCACCGGATGGTACCTCAACAACAACGACTGCGGCAGCGCGGCGATCCACACCGACAGTTACCGCCCTCGTCTTTGATCGACTCTCACCGGAAGCCCGAAAACTTGCTCGAAAAGCCGGTTTGGCTTACGCCCAGGAAGGCATGGGCAGTGGAAGTTATACCGGTGTCTTCGGAATCGATCAGTCGCTGCGAACAGTTCAGTCATTCACCGACGACGCGCAACTGATTACAGACGCAGTCGAACGAGCGACGGGCACTGCGACGTCAACCTCTGCTTCAGGCGGCGTGAAGATGCGTGAGGGCAGAGACCGAAGCGTCGCGTTAGACCAGCAAATGCAGTCGTCGATGTCTGACGCTCAGGCGGCCGGTGCTTCGCAGAACAGTGCAGGCGCGTCCGCTGCCGGGGAAGCGGCCGGTCAGGCTGCCACTGAACAAAAGTTCCTCGAGATGCAGAATCAGATGATCGACCACTACGAGCGCCTGGAACGCGACCAGGAAGGCTTCGCCACCATCAACAGCCTGCTCGCGGTGATCAGTCCAATGCAGAACTTGCCGGGACGAAAAACGATCATCTTCTTTTCCGAAGGTCTGAAGTTGCCGCCTTCAGTGCAGCAGAAGTTTCCCGCCGTAATCAACGCCGCGAATCGGGCGAATGTAAGTATCTATTCAATCGATGCCGCCGGCTTGCGTACGGAAAGCGGAACGGCGGAAGCCGCTCGCGAACTCAATTCCTTAGCGGCGGCACGTATGGCGCAACAAGGTCGCGGTAACGATCGAGGTAGCACCGGCCCCTACCTTAGATCGCTCGAGCGCAATGAAGATCTCCTGCGCTTCGATCCGCGCAGCGGTCTCGGCTCCCTTTCGGATCAAACCGGCGGCTTCCTGATTCACGACACCAACGATCTCACGTCGGGAATGCGTCGCATCGACGACGACATGAATGGTTATTACTTCCTCACTTACGTGCCGCAAAACAAAGAGTACGACGGACGCTTCCGGCGCATAAACGTTAAAGTGACGAAGTCGAATGTTGAAGTTCAATCGCGTCAGGGTTATTACGCGGTCGACTCCACCGGTCAACTGCCGGTGCTCGATTACGAAGCGCCGGCGATCGCGGCCGCGAGAAACGGGAGAGGCAGTTCAAATCAAACTGTGTTGCACAGTAGCGCTCTCAGTTATCCGGTCCCTGGAAGAAACGGATTGACGTTGATTCTGGCCGAGGCGCCGATTTCCGCGTTCAAGTTTGCTCCCAACAGTGACTTTTCGATCGTGGCATTAATAAAGGACGAAACTGAGCAGGTAGTTCAAAAGCTGAGTCAACATTACGCTTTAACGGGCGCGGTCAAGGGAGACGTCCTTTTCTATCGTGAAGCGCAACTTTCGCCGGGGAAGTATAAGGTTCAATTAATCGCGTATGACGCTGCGACGGGTGACGTCAAAGTCAGCACCACGCCTTTAGAGATCGGCGGCGTCAATGAAACGAAACCGCGGCTCAGCAGCGTGGCCGTACTGAAAAGGGCTGAGCGTCTGACGCCGGAAGAGCAGAAGCGCGATCGACCGCTTCGCTTTGGAGAGTTGCTTGTTTATCCGAATCTCGGTGAGCGGATCGATCGCCAGACGACCAAACAGCTCGCGTACTTCTTCACCGCCTGGCCGGTAAAAGGCTCAACAAAACCGCTGCAAATGACTCTGGAAATTCTGCAGAATGGCCGTCAGCTTGGAACAACGACCGGGGATCTTCCACCGGCTGACGAGCGCGGTGAAATCAAGTATGCCGGGTCGTTTGCGATCGATAAGTTTGCGCCGGGTGTTTACGAATTGAAGATCACGGTCGCGAACGTCAGCCGCTCTACCCACTTCGTCATTGATTAAAGCCGCAGATGAACGCAGATAAACGCGGATTTATCTATCCGCGTTTATCTGCGTTCATCTGCGGCTTATTTCTTGTGCGAGGTCCTTTGCTTCTTTTATAAACTCACCATGCGGAGCCATTTGAATGTATGCCTGGACGGATCGCGCTGCTTCAGCCAATGCGCCACGATTCAGGTAGATGCGAGCGAGGTGATAGTGCGCCGCAACGCACTCATCTCCACCCATTATCAAAGCTCGCGTCAATTCACTTTCCGCAACTTCCAGATCGCCCAGCTCCAGTTTCGCAATTCCAATCCAGAGTCGTGCTACCGGACGCGTACTGTCGATCACGATCGCCTGGTTTAATAACCCAATCGCTTCCGTGTAATTGTGCCGCTCAACCTGTACCAATCCCATGTTGAACTTCGCGTTGAAGTTTTTCGGATCGTTCGTCAGCACGATCTCAAAATGCTTCTGCGCCTCGTCGAGTTGTTTCAACTTCAGATACTGCGCACCCAGATCGTTACGCGCCGCGAGATACTCCGGATAAATCGAGAGCGCTTCCTGAAAGTAATTCGCAGCTTCCTGGAATTTACCTTTGCTCACTAACTTCAGCCCGAGCTCGTACTGCTTCTTCGCCGCAGACGGAACTGATTGTCGCAACTCAGCCGCAGAAACAACCTTGCCCGCCGGACTACCACCGGGGTCGTTCTTCGCCCTGAGCTCCATCACCAAATCCACCGTCAGGCCACGGCCCAGTTCAACCCTGCGCGTTACCGGCTCAAAGTTACCCTTGGGAAGGTCGGCCTCGACAAAGTAAATACCTTCACTCAGATTTCTAATTTGAAATTCGCCGCTGCTGTTGGTGTAGAGAGTAGAGAGAATGCTCTGCTGGGTTCTTAAGGTGATTCGTGAATAGGTTTCCGCGGCAAATCCGGATGGAAGCGTAACACGCCCGCGGATCACGGCATTATTCGTATCGGCGGTTTTGTACTTAGGTTCGACATCCTGAGCTTGAACACCCAGGACGAAGCCGCAAAAAAGCACACAAAGCACAACGAACTTCATACGTTTCATTGTGCATTGTGTGCCTCGTTGCGGCAACTTCTGAGTAAAGCTTAGAAATAAAACTTCAAGGCAAATTCGACTATTCGCCGGCCGTGCTTGTTCACGATCTTGCCGAAGTTATTGATCGTGTCACTTCTGTCACCCGCTCTCCCATCCGTGTAGCGGAACCCACCAGTCGGGTCGCAGGCACTTGCGGTGCTCGTACCATTCCCGGTAGGAACAGTGACTCTACGCAGACAAACGGTATCCAACGCCAGGAAGATATCGCTTGACGTGAGATTTACCGCTGTAGTGTCGAATCGTGTGGGATACGCCTGGTTGAAAACATTGAACAGCCCGGTTCGGAACTGGAGCTTCTTCGACTCTGTGATATTGAAGTTCTTGAAGAACGAGACGTCGAAGTTGCTGCGCCCCGGATACCGGATGTAGAACGGCGGTTGCGATGGTCCAGTATTTGGGAACGATGGGATCGCGAGTTTGCTGATGTCGAGTGTCTTGGCTCCTACGGCGGTGCTGCCGTTGACCAGAGGATTTCCGAGATAGAGCGGCGTGACTGCGCCCAGGCTCGCGCCGGCATTGGTGCCGTTGAAGGCGTCTGAACCGTACCAGCCCGTCGCCATGCCGGCGGTTGCAATATCGCCGGTGAACTTCAAACGAATTGGAGTTCCGCTCTGGACAGTCGTGATTCCGGAGACCTGCCATCCATTAAATATCCCTCTGGTTACAGCGTTCTCGAAATTACCGCGCGCAAGCCTCGGCACGGTCCAGTTGTACGAGAGATTGAATACGTGCGTGCGATCGAAAGGCAACACGCCCCAACTTCTATTTCTCGTATCGATCGGATCGGCCCATGCTGCGCCGTCACTTTCGTTAGTCGCTACAGTTCCCAATGCTTTGCCGAAAGTGTATGTGGCAAAGTACTGGAGGTTCTTCCCGTTGTGGGTCAACGTTGCCTGCAGCGAGTGATAACTGGAAGTACCGGTGAACTGGTAGACACCGACTGAGTTGAACGCGTCGAATGGTCTGAATGTTCTCAGCACTGAGTTATCAAGAGCGACGCGATTTACCGGTATGGATAGGTCAATGGAGTTAACCCCGTTGACAGTTCCACTCAACGGTATCGAGCCAGTCAACAATCTGCCAATCGGAATGATGTTGATATTCCTTTGCTGCGGCAGGTGACGTCCCTGCGTACCAACGTAAGCGACCGAAAGGACATTGTCGGCAGGCAGCCGTTTTTCAATCGTGAAGCTCATGTTGGCGACTCTCGGGAGGTCGTTTGAATTGAGATCACGAGAACTGACGTTGACGTTTGAAATCGTGGAGAACGGGTCAACATTTATCAGGTCACCAATGGTGAACCCGTTTCCGTTATTTCCCCAGGGCAGACCAACAGTCGCGCTGTATGTATTCGGCAATTGACCGCTCGAGTAGTAGTCGTAGTTACCCTGCACGCGATTGTAGAAGAGTCCGGCGCCGGCACGGAGAACCAGATCTCCCTTGCCGCCGACGTCCCACGCAAAGTTTAAGCGCGGCATCCACTGCACCGGAGGGTTAGGCATAACGCCTTTGGGAATCTCATCCCGTGCTGCCAACTTGAAGCCATTCGGGTTATTGCGGTTGCCATTCAGGAAAACACCCTGCCCGCGCACGTATGAAGAAGGATCAAATAAAACGCCCAGACCCTTTCTCTCGAAGTTCTGCGGCAGGTAAGCGAAACGCATTCCAGCTTCAACGGTGAAATTCGGACGCATCTTCCAACTGTCTTGAGCATAAAACTCGTAGTTGTAGTAGCGGAAGTTGTCGATTGGTCGCTGGGTGGCCTGCGTAAATTGGATCGGACGGCCGGTAAACAAATCGCCATAGTTGTTGCCCGTGGCATTGTTTTGGCCCCATTGCGCAACCTCGATGTTGGTATCACCGTTGGACTGTTGCCGCTTGTTGGCCTGTTCGATGAAGGCGCCGAATTTCAGCGTGTGCGTATTCTGAACCTTCACGAGGTTGTCGGTGACGGCAAAACTATCGTTCCACGCCAGGATGGGGTAACCATAAGCAGTGTGAAAATCACCGTTGCCCCACGTCAGCACACTGATCGGAACGTACGGATTTTGGCTGGCGTTGGCGAAGAAACCGACTCGCTGTAGACCGAGACCCTTGTAAGAAACTTTATCCGGCTCGGCAAAATCATAATTTAACTTCAGCTTGCTGGCGCTGAAGAGAATTTCGTTCGTCATCGACGGGCTGATGATGTTTGTCAGGTTCACCACTACCGACCGGCCAAGGTTCTTGCTGGTTAGCTTGCCCGGCAGTTCGTAGTTTGACGAATCCCACCACAACCCGCGCGGGAAGCCCTGCTCTTCGTACTCGCGTGCGAAACGAACATACAACTTGGTCTTGTCGCTGACGGTATAGTCAAAGCGCGACGTAAACTGATTTCTGTCGTTCGGCCTGAGAACGCTGTACACGTAGTTATTCTGCCCGAATGCAGCAGTTCGATTCGGCAACGGGAACAGGTTCAAAAGAGCCTTGCCAAACGGGTTCGCGCACGGCCCGAGATTGTTGCCGGGAGCCGCGTCACCCGCATTATTATTGTTGGGGTCACCGGCAACGCCGTTTGCGGTGCAGCCCGCCGGAACATGGATTGAGCCCGCGGGTGACTCACTGAAATCGCCCTGCCGCTCTTTCAGAGTAGGCACGCGAAACAGGTTCGAGCCTTCGTCTACCTGCTGGTAGTAACGCTCGTAGCCCACAAAGAAAAACAGCTTGTCGCGATTGCGGTTGAAGTTGGTCCATGGCAGGAGCACCGGTCCGCCGATGTTACCGCCCGGATAGTTGTACTTGCTGTTTGGCCGCACCACGCCGTTGATGGTGTTCGAGCGATCGTTTGCCTGGAAACGATAGTTGCGCAGGTAGTCGTAAACCGAGCCGTGGAAATCGCTGCTGCCGCCTTTGGTCGTGGCGCTGATTTGCACAGCGCTCGTGCCATGTTCGGCCGCATAGTTGCTGGTCTGGATCTTCACTTCCTGGACCATGTCCGGGTTCGCAGTGATGACGGTGCCGTTATTGGAGCCGATGTCGATCATGCGCGATCCGTCAATCGACACGTTGTTCTGTTCACCACGCAGACCGTTAACGTGATACCGGCTGTTGGCGTTTGCGCCATCGCCAAACCCGATGCTCTCCAACGAAGTGTTGTCAGGCGCGACCACGCCCGGAAGAACACGCAACAGTTCGAGTGAACTGCGGCTGATGATCGAGAGGTTGTCGATCTGTTTTGCGGTGATGGTGTTTTCGCGTGCGCCCGTTTCTGTTTGCAGTGTTTCGCTCGCGGCAGTGACCACTACCGTCTCGGTCGGCTGGCCGATCTCCATCGAGATGTCGAGACCCTTTGTGTCACTGGTCTCGATCGCGAAATCGGTTTGGGTCATTGTCTTGAAGCCGGCGGCTTCAACTTTGACGGTGTAGTTGCCGGGCGAGAGAGCAGTGAACGTGTAGGTACCGTCTTCGCTCGACTTGGCCTTGCGCTCGTCCCTGGTGCGGGTGTTGGTGATGGTCACCACCGCATCACGGATGATTGCTCCCTGCGGATCTTTTATGGTGCCACGCAGCGTCGCGCTACCGGTTGTCTGAGCGGCAACAGGCTGCACGTTAGCCAGCATTGTCAGGGAAAACACAAAGGCGGAAAGGATTAGCGTCGCGTAGAGCCTGCGCATGCTTCGTAGAGTCATACTCTCCTCCAAACAGCTTTGGCGAACTTCGGTCAAAGAAGTTCGCGAAGGGCTCGCTTCACAATGTCAAGACTGGACCAAGTTTGTTGTACGACCGGACAAAAGGGTCACTAAACCCCGGCTCTGGTCTAATTTCAACTAGCCAAATACAGCTTTCAACTCAAAATTTCGTTTAAGAGGTTTGTTGCACGACCGGACAAAAGCCTTAGTACTACCGGACGAACTCTTTGTCAAGAGTTTTTTATAGCCAGGTTAGTTTTCTTTAATGCTTTCGACAGTCGAGCTTACAGGGGTTGCAGTTCCCGAACTCGTCTAGGCAACAGCGATGCCGCGATTGTTCGGGACGCGTACTTGCCCGAAAAGCTGAGTAATGCGAGTAGCGCGTCTTTTCCCTGGCGATCAGTTTATCGAAATTTTCGGGAAGCTCTTCAAAATTATGGAAGAGATCTCTCGCGCAAAGGCGCAAAGACGCAAAGAAAACCCTTTGAGGCGCGGCAGCGCTTTGCGTCTTTGCGACTTTGCGCGAGAGATCTTTTTAGGCAGGCACAACCGACGCGAACTTACTCGCAAGCACCAAACTCAACGCGCCCATCAAACGCGTGTCGTCGCCGAGGGTGGAGGCGAATACAGGAGCCAGAGGTAAACCACTGCAAATCGTATTAGCTGCGAGGGTGCTGCGGAGTTCACCGGAGATCAACGGCCACGCGCGGGCTATGTCGCCGGCAAGGATCACAACTTCCGGACTCAACCCCTTCGTGAGATTTGCGATCCCGAGTCCAAGGTAATACGCAGTCTCGAGCAACGCTTCTTTCGCAGCCTGGTCCTGTGTGAATGCCTTGTCGATCAACTGCAGAAACGTAATCGCATCGCCATCAACCCCGCCGCGTCGCTGCTTGTAACGCACCAGCGTGGCTCGCTCGGACGCAAACGCTTCCCAACACTCTTCGCTACCTGCCGCACACGGGACCGGCGCGCCCTTGCCAATCGTCATGTGACCAAACTCACCAGCCGCTCCCGCAACTCCCTGATAAACCTGACCGTCGAAAATGATCCCGGTCCCCAAACCCTCTTCAACCAGCACGAGAATAAAGTCGCGTACGTCACGAATCTCAGGCCGGCCCAACCACAACTCAGCCAGTGCCGCAGCATTCGCGTCGTTATCAACGGTCACCGGCAGGTCGGTAGCTTTGCGCAACTCAGACGCGAGCGGCCAGTTGCGCCATTTGAAGTGCGGAATAAACAGTGCCGTGCCTGTTTCCGGATCGACCAGGCCCGGCACACACACGCCAATGCCTTCAATGTTCCGGTGAATCTTGATGAACCTCTGCACACTCGAAGTCACGCGGCGAAACGTCGCTCGCACGTCGGGGTCAGTCGGAAATTTTTCTCTGTCTACGACGCGCCCGACAAGATCAGCAACCGCGATGGTTGTTTGGGCCGTACCAATGTCAACGCCGATCGCCATCCAACCCGCCGCACGCAAACGAAGCAGAGTCGGCGGACGTCCGCCAGTCGACTCACCTTCGATCTCGTAGATCAAACCACGCTGCTTCAACTCATCGACGATGAGCGAAACGGTCGATCGCTGTAGCTCAGTTTCCTGTGAGATCTCGGCGCGTGAGATAGGCTCCTTCTCACGCACGTAGTTGAGTACGATTTGACGATTGATATAGCGAATGGTGTCTGCGCGGGCCACATTCGCTTTTTTGAGGTTAATGCGTCGCAACGGCTTTGTCCGCGGTCAATAGTAACACCTTATCTCTGCGGTCCTCTGCGTATCTCTGCGTGCTCTGCGTTTATCGGCTATTTCCAACGCAGAGAACACAGAGATACGCAGAGGGCCGCAGAGAGAATTCAACGCGTGTTGATGACAACTGAAGCAGACTGCAAATTGTTTGAACTTGCTTTCAAAACGATCTGCCCGCGTTTTTGTTTCGCCTGCACGATCGCGAGGGCCATACCGTGAAATGCTTTGCGCTGTTTGCCTTTGAACCCCTCGTGACTGATCTGATTCCCGTTATCCACAGCGGCAATCGACCCCGCTCCAGTTAGTTCGAATTTGATAAGGTTATCAGCCGCCGGCACGAGTGTTCCATCCCTGTCGACGACTTTCACCGTCACAAACGAAAGATCAGTACCATCAGCTTTGATCGTTTTTCGATCGGGAATCAAAACAATCCGCGCCGGCTCCGACGCGGTGCGCACCTCTTTCGTGAGCACCACCCGCCCACTCTTTCGCGACACTGCTTTCAACACGCCCGGTTCGTAAGGAAGACGCCAGAACACGTGCATGTCGCCGCCTTGTTTTCGTTTAGTCCCTTGCGAACGGCCGTTCAAAAATAGCTCCACTTCATCGGCGTTATTGTAGTACGCAACGATATCTACTTTCTCGCCCTGCTTCCAGTTCCAGTGGGGGAACACGTGCAACATCGGCGTGTTGGTCCATTCACTCTGGTAAAAATAGAACGGATCTTTCGGAAACCCGGCAAGGTCGATGATGCCGAAGTACGAACTAATCGCGGGCCACGGAAACGGCGTCGGCTCTCCGATGTAATCCCAGCCGGTCCAGATGTACATGCCCGAAAAGAAGTCGTGGTTTTTTACGAGCTTCCACGTTTCTTCATGCGCTGAACCCCAATTCGCAGTCGAGTTGTCGTAAGCGGAACACTCGTAAGTGGGCGAGATATTGAGAATGTCTTCGTCTTTCCTGGGCCAACGCAGGATCTCGTCGGAAGGCATCCGGTAACTGCCGCGCGTGTGAACCGACGAATTCGTTTCGGTGCCGAGGATCACGCGTCCCGGAAACATGTTCGCAAACTCCGGAAGTTTCCTGTGAGCGTAGTTTGTGCCGACGATATCCAGGTCACCCTCAGTGAGCACTTTGTTGTCGCGGCTCACACCATTGCACGCGGAGGTGATCGGACGAGTCGGGTCGAGCTTGCGAACGATAGCGCCTAACTCTTTCGCGATCGTGCCGCCCGTCGGATTTTTATCCCACTGCTCCATCACCTCGTTGCCGATACTCCAGATGATGACGCTCGGATGATTGCGATCGCGCAGCACCATGTCTTCGAGATCCCGTTTGTGCCACTCGTCCCAATCGAGGTGATAGTCGAACTTCGTCTTCGCAATCTTCCACATGTCGAACGCTTCATCCATCACGATGAAGCCCATTCGATCGGCGAGATCCAGCAGCTCAGGAGCCGGTGGATTGTGCGACGTACGAATACCGTTGACGCCCATGTCCTTCAATATCTGCAACTGCCTCTCGATCGCGCGTGTATTCACTGCAGTGCCCAGCGCGCCCAGATCATGATGATTGCAAACGCCGCGTATCTTCACCGGCTTGCCGTTCAGGAAAAATCCCTTGCTAACATCGAAGTGAAACGTACGAATACCCAGCGGCGTCTCGTAGCGATCCACCATTCTTCCGCATTGGTCCAACTGCGACACAACCTTGTAAACGTACGGTCGCTCGTCTGACCAGAGAACTGGCGACGACACTTTCAATGTTTGACTGACTTCCGCATGCGAGTCTCTCGCCGCTACTGCTTTTGCGGTGTCTCGTACCACTTCCCTGCCGCTTGGATCCTGAATGATCGTAGTGAGACTCACCGGCGCTGCACTATTCGAACCGTTATCCACCTGAGTCTTAATGACGACTGTCGCTGACGAAGTGTTAACTTCAGGCGTCGTAACGTATGTGCCCCAATGTTCGATGTGAACCGGGTCGAGGACAGTAAGCCAGACGTTGCGATAGATGCCGGAACCGGAATACCAGCGTGAATTTGGTTGTTGTGAGTTGTCGACCTTGACGGCGATCACATTTGGCCCACCACCGTAGATCAGGTGCGTGGTCAGTTCGTATTCGAAGGTGCTGTAACCGTACGGACGTTTGCCGAGATAGTGACCATTGATCCAGACCTCGCTGTTGCGATACACGCCATCGAACTCAACAAACACAAGCTTCCCTTTTGCGCTTAATGGCACGGTGAAAGTCTTGCGATACCAACCGATGCCCCCAGGCAGCGCGCCACCGCCGGTGCCGGACGGCGCGTTCTCACTGAACTCGCCTTCAATACTCCAATCATGCGGCAAGTCGAGTTGTCGCCACTGAGAATCGTTCAGATCAATGTCCTGTCCGTTGGCAACCTCGCCGAGGTTAAAGCGCCAATTCTGATTGAACGAGACTCTCTTTCCCGCGAAGCAAAGTGATGACGTGAACAACAGCACACAAAAGGCGATTCCGATTTGTTTCATAGTTTTAGATCCGCGTTTTAATCCGTGTCATCCGTGTTACTTCATTCCAAGCGCCTTCAACAACTCCGGATCCTCTTGCGCCTGTCCGTTCGTCTTATTCACCGCCGCAAACCCGCCCGCATAGTCCCACATGGTCCAACCGATCCCATTCTTTTCGAGCGCCACGCGCATATCATGAACCCACACCACTCGATCTGCGCCGCGCGCGAATTTTCGAAACGCGCCAAACTCATTACACGTGATGAACACATGCCGTTTTGCGGCCCACGCAGCCGCCACCCCTAATTCACGATCGATGCGCGCTGCATTCCAGTTATCCTCACCATAACGCAACAGGTTATACCTTGCTGGTTCATCCTCAATCGCGTTGAGCAAAGCTTGCACAGCTTCAGGCGACGACGGATAAGGCACGTTTTTGTAAAACGGCAGATTTGGACCAGCCCACGTCGCGCCCTGATGCGTGAACGCGAAAGGCTCGTAGAAATGAAAGTTGTAAATCACGTTCGCATCGGCATACGGCTCGAGAAAAAGCATTTCCGAAAGCCCTGACCAACGATGACCACTGGCGATTATCGTGTGATTCGGCGCCGCGGCGCGGACCGCTGCGATCAGCTTTCCCTGTATGCCGTACCAGCGATAACCGTCCTCCACCATCGGCTCGTTAATCACTTCCAGAAACACGAACTCCGGATCTCGCTTCGACAAATGCGTCGCAAAAGCACGCCAAAACTTCGCGAACGCTTCAACGCCGCGCTCGTCTCGATTCATCCTCAGTTTGAACTCGTCACTCGGATGAATATCTATGACGACCGCCAAACCCGCGGCCAAAATCATGTCGAGCGCGCGGTCAACGTACTGAAGATAGGTGGTGTTGAGTATCGACGGATCTGGCGTATCCGCAAGTAAAGGCACGGGTTCAATCGGAAAGCGCACGTGGTCGAAACCCATCGATTTGATGAGCGCAATGTCCGCGGCTGTGGTATGAGTTTCGAGACGTTCTTTCGTGTAATTGGGCGCTTGGGAGAACCAGTGACTCAAGTTTACGCCGCGACGCAAACGCCCGAATCGCGCGGCGAGATTCAACGGTTTTTGCGGGGACAAACTCGCCCGCGAGTTGTTAAAAACCGCTGCGCCAGTTGCGACAGTTGACAGATGAGTCACAATAGCGAGCGTCAAAACGAGCGTAGTTGATCGAGGGGTTCGCTTCAGCACGCGCATCTTTTATCAGGCGCGAATTCAGAAAGCAAAATAAAAAATTTTTGGAGAAGCATAGCATTGAGCACAAAACTCCACCGGTCGCTTTGTCCGATCCTGCTCCTCATGGTACTCGTTACAGCGAGTGCGCAACAGGCGCGCGTTGCATCCGATCGCGGCAAAACAGTCATGCAAATTAACGCCGGCTGGCAGTTTCGCGAGGCCGGAAAAACCGACTGGCACAACGCTACCGTGCCCGGCTGCGTACACACGGATCTGCTCGCAAATAAGTTGATCGAAGATCCCTTTTATCGCGACAACGAGAAGAAGCTACAGTGGATCGACAAGAAAGACTGGGAGTACCGGACGACGTTCAAAGTCACGCCGCAGACTCTCGCACGCGAGAACGTCGAGCTTGTCTTCGAAGGTCTCGACACTTACGCGCAGATCTATCTCAACGAGCGATTGGTCCTGAGTGCCGATAACATGTTTCGCACCTGGCGAGTCGATGCGAAACCGGCGCTGCAAGCTGGCGACAACAGCTTGCGAATCGTTTTTCGTTCGCCGATCAACGAGATTCTGCCGTTGATGGCGAAGGTAAACTACGAGCTTCCCGCATCGAACGATCAAGGCGAGAAGACCTCACCCTACACGCGCAAGGCTCCGTATCATTACGGCTGGGATTGGGGACCACGTTTCGTAACCAGCGGGATCTGGCGTCCGGTGGCTTTGGAAGCGTGGGACCAGGTCCGCATCAATGATCTCCAGATAGTAGTCAAGAGCATTACCCCAACCGCGGCTGACCTGACCGCGAACATCGAAGTCGAAGCGAGCGCCGCGGGCACAGCGACGATTTTGTTGGAGAACCTGCGGGATAAACTCGTCGCAGAGAAAAGACAAGTCAACCTCACCCCGGGAACTAATAAAGTCACATTCAATTTCTTCGTCACTCATCCGGCGTTGTGGTGGCCCAACGGTCTCGGCGCTCAACCACTCTACAGTTTCCGCGCGCGCAGTCTTGTTAACGGACAAGTCGCAGACGAGCGAACCACACGCACCGGCATACGAACGCTCGAACTGCGGCAGCAACGCGACGAAGCCGGACAGAGTTTCATGTTTGTAATCAACGGTATACCCGTGTTCGCGAAAGGCGGAAACTGGATCCCGTCCGATAGTTTTGTAACGCGCATAACGAAAGAAAAATACCGCTTCATGATCAAATCAGTTCACGACAGCAACATGAACATGCTGCGCGTCTGGGGCGGTGGCATTTACGAAGCGGACCAGTTTTATGAGTTGTGCGATGAAATGGGAATTCTTGTCTGGCAGGATTTCATGTTCGCTTGCAGCATGTATCCGGGAGATCAAAAGTTTCTCGACAACGTGCGCGCCGAGGCAATCGACAATGTGAAGCGGCTCAGAAATCACCCCAGCCTCGTTCTTTGGGCCGGTAACAACGAGGTCGAAACAGCGTGGATGAACTGGGGCTGGCGAAAAAATCTGCCGGCATCGTTGTGGGATGATTATAAAAAACTCTTCCACGGCGTGTTGCAGGAGGTTACTGCTCAATTTGATCCGTCGCGACCTTACTGGCCCAGCTCGCCGCACGGCGGACTCGAGGACGATCCTGATTCACTGCGCAGTGGCGACACGCACTTCTGGCGCGTCTGGCACGCGGCGGAACCGTTCAGCGATTATGAAAAACAGACGCCGCGATTCATGAGTGAATACGGATTTCAATCGTTTCCGAATATCGAAACGGTGAAGGCGTACACGGTTCCTTCTGACCGTGACATCGAATCGCCCATAATGCTGGCCCATCAACGACACCCGCGCGGTAATCAACTGGTGCGCGAATACATGTTGCGCGACTACGCGCAGCCGAAAGATTTCGAATCGTTTCTGTATGTCAGCCAGGTTTTGCAGGCCGAGGGTATACGCATCGGCGCCGAGCATCTGCGCCGCATCATGCCGCACAACATGGGTTCGCTTTACTGGCAGATCAACGATTGCTGGCCCGTCGCTTCATGGTCGAGCATCGACTACTTCGGACGCTGGAAGGCGCTGCAATACTACGCACGGCGATTTTACAGCGAGATGCTGATCAGTCCGACCGTGCAGAAGGGATATTTGAAACTGTTCGTTGTTTCCGATCGACCAAAGGCTGTTCCGGCAAAGATCAAAGTCACACTCATGAATCTTGATGGCGCGATGTTGAAGAGTTTCGAGCGCGATGTGACTGTCGTGCCGCTGACGAGTCGTTCGTATTTCGATATGCGGGTCGCGGAACTGCTCGAAGGAACTGATGATAAGAATGCAGTGGTTTACTGTGAATTGCTGGTGAACGGCAAAGCAGTCTCCACTCACGATTTCTTCTTCGCGCCTTTTAAGGAACTGAAATTCTCGAAGCCGACGATCAACTCGGAAGTAACACGAACGCGCGGCGGGTTCAGCGTCAAGCTAACGACCGATAAGTTTGCGAAGGCGGTTTATCTGGCGGTTGCGGAAAAGGATGGGTTCTTTTCGGATAACTATTTCAATCTCGCACCAGGAAAAGAAGTGACAGTGGAGTTTCACTCGCGCGGGCCGTTGTCGTTGGAACAGTTTAAGGAACGACTACAGATCCGATCGGTGTTCGATGCTTTTTAACGCGGATTACACGGATAATGGCGGATAAAGTTCGTTGGGGAGTTTTAGGTACTGCGAAGATCGCGCTGACGAAAGTCATACCGGCGATGCAGCGCAGCCCCTGGTGTGAGATCGTCGCCATTGCTTCACGTGATTTCGCAAAAGCCAACGACTCTGCGGAACGACTAAACATTCCGAAAGCGTACGGTAGTTACGAAGAACTGCTCGCAGACGTCTCGATCGAAGCAGTCTATAACCCACTACCAAATCATCTGCACGTTCCCTGGACCATCAAAGCGGCCGAAGCCGGCAAGCATGTATTATGCGAAAAACCGCTCGCGCTCAATGCCGCCGAAGCAAGAACGCTCATAGACGTACGCGATCGCACCGGCATGCGGATTCAGGAAGCATTCATGGTGCGCACTCACCCGCAGTGGCTGGAGACACGCAGGTTGATCCACTCGGGCCAGATCGGTTCGTTGCGATCCATCACCGGCTTCTTCAGTTACTTCAACCCTGATCCCACAAACATTCGCAACCAACTCGAGCTCGGCGGCGGAGCGTTGATGGACATCGGCTGTTATCCGATCACCATCTCCCGCTTTATCTACGAGACAGAACCTCGCCGCGTGCTTAGTATGATCGAACGCGATGCGGAAAACGGTACTGATACTTTAACAACAGCAGTGCTCGATTTTCCGAATGGTCATTCAACCTTCACGTGCAGCACGCGTCTCGCACCCTATCAACGCATGATCTTTCACGCCACCGAGGGACGAATCGAAGTGCTCATTCCGTTCAACGCACCGCACGATCACCCCACACAGATCATGCTCAATGACGAGACGATCGAGTTTCCCATTTGCGATCAGTATGAGATTCAGGGAACGCTATTTTCTCGCGCGATTCGTGAAAATCGTGAACAGGAGATCCCGCTCGAAGATGCTATCAACAACATGAACGTGATCGATGCGGTTTTTCGATCGGCCAAAACAAATCAGTGGGAGGAGCCACAAAAAGGCATATAAAGCACAAAACAGTTTACTGAATGAGAAAAGCATTTTTGTGCCTTTTGTGCCTCATTGTGGCTAAGGAGAATCCATATGAAAGCGATTGCTTCTTTGATCATCGTTGCTTTGCTTTCTCTCTTCTCGCAAGAGGGTGGCGACAAGTTTGTCTACGCAGACTTCGAGAAGATCGAGAACGGGAGACCCGTCAGTTCTAATGGCGGCCTCGTCCAGATCTACACAGCTCAGGAATCCGTGCCCGTGAAGTTCAAAGGGCTCGCAAATGCTTCTCCCGGCGCTCCGGAGCTGATCGTTCTGAAGGACGCACCGCAAAATCATCTCGCGTCGTTTGAGTACAATCTTGTTGGTCCAAACCAGTGGGCCAACGTGACCCTCGAGGTTCAGGGACGCCCGATGAAAGACGGAAAACCCGTTGCGGATGACGTCAGCGGTTACAAACAGATGGCGTTACAACTTTACGCAACCGGCGTAGATTCGTTGCGCGTGGAGTTTATCAGCCATGGACAAGGCATCAACCTCACCGCCGGCTTTCCGCAATTGCCCATACGTCTCAAGTCAGGACTCAACACCTACGTGATTCCGTTGAAAGGGTTGTCACAACCTTCATGGGTGCAGGAACGCGTAGACTCCAGGGAAGTGTTAAAGAAATTAACTGCAATTAGCATCAGTGCTTACTGCGAACAATGCACCCCGAAGAACGGCATGGTCCTGGTAGACAACATCGTGTTCCAAAAATAAATGAAGAGATCAATCTGTGTAATCTGTGTATTGCTCCTGTTCGCTCTCGTAGCTCACGCACAGGAGCAACAGTTCGCAAACATCGGCGACCTCAAACTTCAAAATGGCGGCGCCATTCGCAACTGCCGTATCGGCTATCGAACTTTCGGCACGCTGAATCGCGACAAATCGAATGTCGTCGTGTTTCCTACCTGGGCCGGCGGAACGACCGAACAACTGAAAGGCAGCATTGGACCAGGCAAACTGGTCGACAGCACGTCGCATTTCGTTGTGGCGATCGACGCACTCAGCAACGGCGTCTCTTCGTCGCCTTCAAATAGCCGGCTGCAACCGCGTATGAGGTTTCCGATCTTTTCGTTGCGCGACACAGTTGAATCCCAACACGAGCTGTTGACTAAAGTTTTGAAGATTAATCATGTGAAGGCAGTGGTCGGCATCTCGATGGGCGGGATGCAGGCGTTTCAGTGGATCGTGTCGTATCCGGCTTTCATGGACAAGGCGGTTCCGATTGTCGGTTCGCCGCGCCTGGCGCCTTACGACCTGATGCTGTGGGCGGCGCAGATCGAAGCGCTGAAGCGAGACCGCGATTGGCGGGGTGGGAACTACGTTACGAATCCTGCGCGAGCACTGGATTTTGCTTTCGGTGAGTTACTGCTGACCACACCAACCGACTACAACCGCCGTAAGACACGCGAGCAGGTGTTCGCGGATCTCGAGAAGGCGCGCACCGATGCGAAGCGCTTCGATGCCAACGACAAGATTCGTCAGGTGCAGGCGATGATGTCATTGGACGTTTCACGCGACTTTCGCGTAGTGAAAGCGAAGGTGCTGGTCGTGGTCGCGAAATTCGATCACGTCGTGACACCTGGACCAGCGACTGAGTTTGCGAAGTTACTTGGCGCGAAGCTGATCGATCTTGAAGGCGACTGCGGCCACCTCGCGACCTCCTGTGAATCTCGTCACTTGAACGAAGCCGTTACTCAATTTTTGAACACGGATGACACGGATCATTTAAAACCGATCCACGCGGATACTGCTGCCACGTTTGAAACGTAAGTGTTTCGTTTCTTCGCGATAGCGGACGTGGCATTCGGTGCCGGTGATGCTTTTTATCCTCGCGTGGTCCAACACGCCATTCTTCCATTCGATGTCGACTTCAAAACCACCTCGCGCGCGTAGGCCTGTGACAGAGCCGTTGGGCCATGCAGACGGCAGAGCAGGCAGGAGTTCGATCTCGCCCGTGTGGCTTTGCAGAAGCATCTCGACGATGCCCGACGTCGCTCCAAAATTTCCATCAATTTGAAACGGCGGGTGCGCGTCGAACAGATTGCGATAGACGCCACCGCCGCCACCAAACTCTTTCGCATAAACGGGCGTGAGGGCTTTCCGTAGTAACACGTATGCGCGATCACCATCACGCAGTCTCGCCCAGAAGTTGATCTTCCACGCCAAACTCCATCCCGTCCCGACATCGCCGCGTAGTTCGAGTGTTTTTCTCGCGGCCGCAAAGAGATCCGGCGTGTTTGGGGTGATTTGATTGCTCGGGAAAAGACCGTAGAGATGCGAGACGTGACGGTGTTGGCGTTCCGGTGCTTCGAGATCCCAATCGTCAAGCCACTCCTGCAACTGACCGGCTTTACCAATCTGCATTGGCGGCAGACGCTGTCGCGCGGCTGTCACTTGTGCAGCGAAGTTCTTATCGATTCCCAGAATCTCCGCCGCCCACACACACTGATTGAACAGGTCACGAATGATCTGCGTGTCCATAGTTGGACCAGCACAGATCGCAACGTTAGCCGGGTGCTTGTTCTCAGGCGAGATCGACGGACACGTCACCAGCCACTTATGCCGCGGCTCTTCAACCAATGTGTCGAGAAAAAACTCCGCCGCGCCCTTCATGATCGGATACGCGCGCGCAAGAAATCCACGATCATTAGTGAATTGATAATGATGCCAGAGATGCGTGCAAAGCCATGCGCCCCCCGTGGGCCAGAAGCCCCAGAGTGGTCCATCGATCGGCGCCGTCTGTCGCCATAGATCCGTGTTGTGATGGCAGACCCAACCACGCGCGCCGTACTGAACACGCGCCGTGCGCGCGCCGTTCTCGACGAGTTCCGACACCATGCGCAACAACGGCTCGTGACACTCCGAAAGGTTCGCAGTTTCGGAGGGCCAGTAGTTCATCTCCGTGTTGATGTTGATGGTGTACTTGCTTTCCCACGGCGGCGTCATCAAGTGGTTCCAGATGCCCTGCAGGTTCGCGGGCTGTGTGCCGGGTCGCGATGATGAGATCAACAAGTAACGGCCGTACTGAAAGTAGAGCCCCGCGAGATGCGGATCGCGACCTTGCAGAAACTGCGCCGGCCGCTGATCCGTCGGGAGAGTTGCCCGGGTAGTTCTTCCGAGATCTAATTTGATGCGATGAAACAGTCGTTGATGCTCGCGCACGTGTGCGGCACGTAAGCTGAAAAACGTTTTTTGGCTGGCCAGCTTTACTTGTTCGCTGACGATCGCATTCGGGTCTCCGCCGGTGTCTTTGTAACTGCGATAACTCGTTGCGGCTGCGATGAACAGCAATGCAGAGTAGGCATTGCTGACAACGATTCTTTCTTTTTCGGCGACAGTTTGCCCGCCTTGCGCCTGGACCAACACACGCGCCTTAAACTTCAGGCCGCCTTTGATGCCGGATGAATCTCCATTGACACCACTCAGGACCAGCGTGTCCTTGCTTTCAGTTGAGACTGTTGCTGTTTGCGGCGTCTCGAATGTCACGGTGAAGTTCAACTGCCGCAGCCGGTCGGCGATCAGGCAGATGACAATGACCTGGTCTACCGGACTGGCAAATATTTCTCGCTTGAAAGTGGTTGCGCCGATCTCGTAAGTCGTCGTGGCGATGGCCGTGTTGAGATCGAGTTGCCGTCGATAGTTAGTCACGTTGTCGTGATCGGGGAATAAGAGTTTGAGATCGCCGACTGGTTCGTAAGGCATCTGCTTGATTGGTTGGGCCATCATTTTCGCGTCAACCAGATCGTGAGCTTCTTTGTATTTGCCTTCGAAGATCAAACGGCGCGCTTCGGGTAACGCTTTCAAGGCTTCGGGATTGTTTGGATCGTAAGGCGAACCGGCGTAGAGCGTGTCTTCGTTTAGCTGAAGCTGTTCGCTTGCCGGGCCACCGAAGATCATGGCGCCCAGGCGTCCATTACCAACCGGCAGCGCTTCAGTCCACTCAGTCGCAGGCTTGTCATACCACAGAAGGAGAGATTCATCAGTGGCAGGTGGGAATGCGTTCGCGAGCGGAAGACTCGCTACTGCAAACCCCGAAGCTGATAAAAACTCACGACGAGTTATCTTCATAAAACCTATCCACAGATTACACAGATTTTTCTATGTAATCTGTGTAATCTGTGGATAAAAGCTTTTATCGGGTGAGAGGTTGCACGTTAACTGTCCACTTCACTTTTCCGGCCTGCGGATCTTCGCGCAACGCAAACGTTCGTCCGCGCGGGCTAAGAGACAGAGTTTGCACATCGCTGTCAGGTCGCGTGAAGAGTCCACTCACGTTTGCGGCGTCAGTGCTGAAAACGCGCAGCTCGACGTTGTCCCAGTCCATATCTTTCGTGCTCTGCGCAACTTTGATGTGCGGCAACACCGAATGATTCTTAACGAGCAGCACAACTGGAATTGCTCCTAACGCGATGTCGTGCCACTTCGCACCTTCATAAACCTTCCCGCTCTGATAATCAATCCAAACTCCGGGCGGCAGGTAAACCTTGCGCTGCGTGCCGCTCGCAAACATCGGTGCTACGAGCAGATCCGATCCAAACATGTACTCGTCGTCGATGGTCCATGATCCCGGATCGTTCGGGTACTCAAAAAACAACGGCCGCACCATCGGAAACCCGCGCGCGGACGAATCCTTCGCCTGGGCGTAGATGTACGGCATCAACGAATACCGCAGACCCAACGCGCGCTGAAAATCTTTCGTCAATGCATCATCGTATTCCCACGGCTCACGCGGCGGCGCGCCATGCGCCCGCGTGTGCGAAGTCAACACTCCCCACGCCAGCCAGCGACGATAAAGATCTCGCGGCGCCTTCTGTACAAACCCGCCAGCGTCGTGGCTCCAGTAAGTGAATCCGGATAATCCAAACGAGAGACCACCACGCAGCTCCCCCGCCATTGCGGAGTCGGTATTCTCCGCATCGCCACCCCAGTGCAACGGATAACGTTGACTGCCGGCCCACGCACTCCGCGCCCAAATTACGTTCTCACCAGTGACTTCTTTCGTGACTTCAGCCACAGCCTTGTTGTAACGCAACGGATAGAGATTGTGTTCGTACCAACCGGTTAGACCCGAAGAGTATTGCCCGGTGATTGGCGCGCCCTCGCCGAAGTCGACTTTGATCGCGCCGACACCGAGCTTCAGGAGTTCCCGGAGTTTCCCCTGGTACCACTTCACTGCCTCGGGATTACTCACGTCGAGCGTCGCGTCTTCGAACGGAAGCTGCCCGCCTTCATTCTTCACCTCGTATCCCTTCTCGACCATCTCTTTCCATAGATCGTTTTTGCTGGTGAAGTAAGTGTATTGCCAGAGACTGATGTGAAAACCCTGCTGCTTCAGGTCGGCAATCATCTTTGCCGGATCGCGGAAACGCGAAGTCGAGAAACGATAATCGCTGCGCCAATCAGTTTCGAACCAGCCGGTGTCGAGATGAATCACGTCGGTGGGAACCTGGTGCGATCGCAGTTGTTGGGCCACTTGGCGCACCTGGTCTTCAGAGTTGTAAGTAATGCGGCTCATCCAGAAACCGAACGACCAAAGCGGCGGCACCGGGCTGCGGCCGGTCAACGCCGTGTACTCAGAGAGAATGTCTTTTGGTTCGCCAAGGAAGACGAAGAGATCGAGGTTCTCATCGCCTGAGTAAATAACGTTGTGTGCGTCGTAGAACTTGCCGAAGTCGAACGTCAACGGCGCGCTGGTGTGAACGAACATGCCATAGCCGTTGCTGCTCAGGAAGAATGGTATGGGCTTGTACATGTACTCGTTCTGAGTGCCCATGCCGTCGCGCGTCGAGACCAGAACTTTTTGACCGCGCTTGTTGAAGCGTGTAAACGATTCACCGCAACCGAAGATCTTTTCGTCGTGCTGCAACTCGAATGTCGCCGCGATGCGACGCGACAGATCGCTCGAGCGCCTCACGAAAGAGAACGGAATCGGCGTTATGAAAGTGGCTGGATCGCCGATGTTCTGTGTGCGTGTCAACAAACGGCCGCGCTCGTCGTAGATTTCGATGTGCCATGGTTGCTTGATGATTCGCACTTTGCCGTGCGCGCCGGTGTAAGTGATTTCTCGATCGTTCTGTTCGACTCGCCATGAGTTGTCTTTCGGAACTGGTCCAGCGAGCATGAGCGATTGGCCATCACTCAGCGGCACGGCTCGCGTTGAGAAGCGCAGACGCACCGTGCGCGGACTAACGAACGTAACTGCAAACGGGAGAGCCGGATCCTGATCGTACTCGGTGCCGGGAAACTCAGTCGCACGGCCGCGCATGAAGCCGACGTCGATCTTGTTGAATGAGAGTGTTGTATTGCGCCAGTAACGATCCCATTGCAACGTGCCCTGCCCGGTTGTCGTGTCGAACGCGGTAACGCGACTACCGATGAAGTAGACGTTCTCCATCTTTTGAAAATCCTGACTGACATCTGCCGGATCGCCGAGCACCTGTGCGTGCGATACCGCGGGAATGAAAAGGATTATCAGAAGAAAAATGCGCATTGGCATCCTCTTTAATCTTGATTTTGGATCCGCGTTATTCCGCGTAAATCTGCGGCTTCTTTCCGGAAAGCACAAAACGGCCAGTGAGACCGCCGATATGAAGACGAAATTCACCAGGCTCGATCACGCGCTTGCCATCGTTATCGATCAACGACATCTGGCGCGGCGTGATCGTAAACGTTACGGTGCGTTTTTCGCGTGGGCGGAGCGAGATGCGCTCGAAGCCAACGAGCGTTCGAATTGGCACGGGCGCGGATGCCGCCACGTCGCTAAGATAGAGTTGGACCACTTCGTCGCCTTCTCGCTCGCCCGCGTTTGTCACATCGACTACGACCTTAACCGGTTCGCCAATCTTTACTGACTTAACACGCAGATTGCTGTACGCAAACTTGGTATAACTCAATCCGTATCCAAACGGATAAAGCGGCTCGCCTTTGAAGTAACGATACGTGCGGCCTTGCATGCTGTAATCAGTAAACGGCGGCAACTGGTCCACCGATTTATAGAACGTCACCGGCAAGCGCCCCGCGGGGTTGTAATCACCAAACAACACATCCGCAAGCGCCACTCCGCCCTCACCACCCGGATACCACGCCTGCAATATCGCAGACGCGTGATCGTTGGCCCAGTTCACCGCGAGGGCACTGCCGCTGAGCAACACGACCACCACCGGCTTACCCGTCGCAACCACGGCTTTCAACAACGTTTCCTGAGCCGCCGGCAACGAGATGTCAGTCCGATCGCCGCCGCGAAATCCGGGAACCTCCACCTTCATTTCCTCGCCTTCGAGCCGAGCGGAAAGTCCGAGGACCAAAACGCTTGCGTCCGTCTCTCTGGCAGCTTTAACAGCCTCTTCGATCATTGCCTGGCGCGATTCGCCTGCGAGTGTCGAACCAGCCGCGTAAACGACTTTCGTGTTTGCGGAAACCGCAGTCTTGATACCGGCAAGCGGCGTGATCAGGCGCGACGGGCGGCCGTTGTAATTGCCCCACAACACTTCCGGCGCATCGGCGTTCGGCCCAATCACGGCGATGCTCTTCAGATCTTTTCGCAACGGCAATGTGCCGTTAGCATTCTTCAACAGCACGATCGACTCACGCGCGCTTTGTAGCGCGAGTTGGCGATGCTCGGGTGTGTCGTTCTCAGAAAACGGAATGCGCGCGTATTGGACCATCTCGGGCGGATCGAACATCCCGAGACGAAACCGCGCGGTCATGAGTCGTTTCACAGCGGTATCAATCTCGGCCTCAGTAATCAATCCCTGTTTCACAGCCTGGAGCAACGTCACATATTCTTTGCCACACGTCAGATCGGTTCCCGCGCGCACCGCGACCGCTGACGCTTCCGCTTCGGTCTTAACAAACTTGTGCCCTTCCCAGATGTCTCTGATCGCGCCGCAGTCAGAAACAACATAACCGTTGAAGCCCCACTCGCCGCGCAAAATGTCAGTCATCAACTTCTTATTCGCGCAACACGGTTCCTCGTTCGTGCGATTGTAAGCACACATCACCGAATACGCTTTGCCTTCGACGATCGTGGCGCGAAAAGCGGGCAGATACGTTTCGCGCAGATCGCGTTCGTAGGCTTTCGCGTCGAAGCCGTGGCGTTCCGGTTCCGGACCACTGTGGACCGCATAGTGCTTCGGTGTCGCGATCACTTTGAAGTAACGCGGGTCATTACCTTGTAGTCCCTTGACGAATTCAACACCAAGTCTTGCGGTGAGGTAAGGATCTTCGCCGTACGTTTCCTGTCCGCGACCCCAGCGCGGGTCGCGAAAGATGTTGATGTTCGGACTCCAGAACGTGAGTCCCTGGTAGCGTGCGTGTTGATTGTTACGAACAAACTCGTGGTGCTTCGCGCGCGCTTCGGTGGAGATGACGTCGGCGACTTCGTGCATCAACTTCGTGTCCCAGGTAGCAGCGAGACCGATGGCTTGCGGGAAAACTGTGGCGTAACCGGCACGCGCGACACCGTGCAGGGCTTCGTTCCACCAGTCGTACGCAGGAATACCGAGGCGCTCGATCGATGGCGCGGCGTTCTGCATCTGCAGGACTTTCTCTTCGAGCGTCATGCGCGAGACGAGATCGTTCACGCGCGTTTCGATCGGGAGGTTGGGGTTTTTATAAGGTGGTAGAGATTGAGCGTGACCAAGTGCCAGTAGGACGATCAGCAAACAACAAATTGTTTCACACAAAGGCACAAAGATATAAAACAAGGCACAAAGGAAATCTTCTTTGTGCCTTCGTTTACTCCTTTGTGCCTTTGTGTGAAATTTCTTTGCCACGATTAGCGCACGCCGAACAGGATATCAACCGTCAACTGGTCCAAACGCTCGTACGGCAGAGGCTTGCTTGCTAACTCAACGCGATCGAGTGACATCTCCTTCACCTGCTTCGCCTTGTCCGCACTGTATCGCCCAAGCGGCTCGATAGGTCCACCGTTACGTATCCCGGCGAGCAGCGATTGAACCTCCTGATCCTCATCGAACTGCCGCGCCTTCTCTTTCAGAATCAGGTAGTTGCGCATGCATCCCGCCGCAAACGTCCACACCCCTTCTTCGTCTTCACTGCGATAAGAATGCGCATCGAAATGCCGTGGTCCATCGTAGGCACTCTCCAGCAACCGCACGAGGAAGAATAAGTTTTTGATCGACTCCGAACCAAACCGCAGATCCTGATCGAACCGCGGACCTTTTTGATCGTTGAGATCGATGTGAAAGAGTTTGCCTGCTTCAACTGCCTGGGCCACTACGTGATAAAAGTTGAGCCCTGACATCTGCTCGTGCCCGACTTCAGGATTGACACCAACCATGTCGGAATGATCGAGTGTGGCGATGAAACCGAGCATCGCGCCCGTCGTCGGTAGATAAATATCGCCGCGCGGCTCATTCGGTTTGGCTTCGAGCGCGAAGCGATAGTCGTAACCTTGATCGATTGAGTACTCGCAGAGGAAGTTGAGCGCTTCGCGATTCCACTTCAGCGCTTCGCGCGGATCTTTCGCCGCGTCGACTTCGGCGCCTTCGCGACCGCCCCAGAACACATAGATCTTCGCGCCGAGCTCCGCGCCGAGATCCATTGACCGCATCGTCTTCTGCAACGCATACAAGCGCACGCGCGGATCACTCGAAGTGAAAGCGCCGTCCTTAAAAACCGGATCGTAAAAGAGATTCGTAGTCGCCATCGGTACCTTCATGCCGTAGTCGTCGAGCGCCTGCTTAAACTCGCGCACGATGCGATCGCGTTCGCTCGCGTTGGCGTCGATTGGCACGAGGTCGTTGTCGTGCAAATTCACACCGTAAGCACCAAGCTCACTTAAACACTTGACGATCTTTACCGGACTAATACTCGGTCGCGTCGCATCACCAAACGGGTCGCGCCCGCGATTGCCAACTGTCCATAGACCAAAGGTGAACTTGTGTTCCGGTTTCGGTTGATAATTATTGCTCTGATTAATCATTGGTACCTCTTGTGCCTGTTTGTGGCTTAACGTTAACGGCGATGACCGCAGCCAGCGCGGGCTTGGGTCTGCCGAGACGATCGAACAGCAACGGATAGTTCGTGCGGCCTTTCATGGGCCAGTTGTTGAGCCATGAATCGCCGTCGGCAACGCCCCAGAAAGTTACGCGCTCAATCGCGTCGCGATGTTTTAGATAAACTTGAAACAGTTCAGCATAACGCTTCGCGAGAGCTAACTGCTGCGCGTCTGGCAAGCGATCCGCATAAGGATTCAACTGCGGAGTTACGGTTACGTCAACTGCGTAATCTGCTCCCGGCCTGGTTGTACGGGGAAGCACGTCAACGTCGAGCTCGGTAATATGAATTTTAACGCCCAGCTTTTCGAACGCGGTGATAGTCGCGTCTTCATCTGCAACTGATGGCCAGTCCATCTGGTTATGGTTCTGCAAACCGACCCCGGAGATCGGCACGCCCGCGGCTTTCAGTTTCTTTATCAGTTCAACACCGCCGGCACGCTTCGCGGGAAGTTCCAGATCGTAATCGTTGTAGTAGAGCTCAGCATTCGGATCCGCTTCGTGAGCAAATTGAAAAGCCTTGACGAGGTAGTCGTCACCGATGATCTTGAACCACGGCGACTCGCGCATCGTGCCGTCCTGATTTAGAGCTTCGTTGACCACGTCCCAGCCCTTGATTCGCCCTTTGTAGCGTCCGACGACTGTGAAGATATGCTCGCGCAGTCGATTCAGCAAAACCTCGCGACCGACGGGGTTTCCCTTCTCGTCCTGGAAAACCCAGCGAGGCGTTTGATTGTGCCAAACGAGAGTATGGCCCACGACGAACATGCCGTGCTTTTCGCCAAACTCTACAAAACGATCGGGAGCCGCGAAGTCGTAGCGTCCCGGTTCGGGATGAACCAGCGCCCATTTCAAAACATTTTCCGGCGTGATCGAATTGAAATGCGTGCGCACGATCGCGACGCCGCTCGTATCTTCTTCGAAGATCTGGCGGCGATTCAGTGCGGCGCCGATCATAAAGTCGTTTTTGAAAACGTCTTTTAAGACAGCCGTGCCCGCCGGCGCGGCCGGTACCGGCTTCGACTCTACGAAGAAACCCGAACCGATTAAGAGCACAAACAGCGCCAACGGCGCGGAATATGAAAGCCAGGGGCAAGTCCCGACTTTGTCGGGACGTCGCCCCTGGGTAAGAATTAAAAAGATGTGACGCAGCCCTGAAAGGGCGGAATACGTGTATTTCGGCCCTTCAGGCCTTGACGCCCTGGGCTTTTTGCTACCAGGGGCGACGTGCTCCGCTTCGCTTCGCACTTGCCCCTGGCTTTCATATTTCGCGCCGTTGGCGCTCTCCTTCAGGCTATTTCGCAACGACTTCGAGTTTAACCGTTTCATACTTTACCGAACTCGTACCGACCATGATGTCGAACCATCCCGGTTCAACCACGCTCTTCATATTCAGATCGAGAAACGAAAGCTTATCAGGCGTGATCACAAACTCCACCGTCTTACTTTCACCCGGCGCCAGTGAGATCCGCCTGAAGTCTTTTAGTTCCATGATCGGTCGCGTAACGGAACTCACCAGATCGCGAATGTAAAGTTGCACAATCTCATCCCCCGCGCGCTTTCCGCTATTGGTGACAGTTACGCTAACCTTCGCATTGCCGCTCGCCTCTATCCGTGCCGGGTTAATCTTCAGATTCGCGTAAGAAAACGTCGTGTAGCTGAGTCCAAATCCAAATGGGAACAGCGGCTCCTTGTTCGCGAAGAGATACCCCCTGCGCGCCGTTGGCTTGCGGTTGTAGTAGAGCGGCAGTTGGCCCACCGAACGCGGAAAACTGATCGTCAACTTGCCCGCCGGATTATAATCACCAAACAGAACATCAGCGACGCCGACGCCAGTCTCCTGTCCTAAATAAAAGCCTTCTAGAATGGCAGGGCTGTTCTCGGCTATGTAGTTGATCGAGAGTGGACCACTGTTAATCAACAGCACAACTACCGGCTTTCCGGTCTCGAGCACTGCCTTGACGAGCTCATTCTGTCGCCCCACTAAATCGAGATTATCGCGATCCCCAAGGTGCGTATCGGCCCAACCTTCCTTGTTCGTGTCCTCATTGCTGCCAAGCACGAGCAACGCCACATCGGCAGCCTTCGCCACTTGCACTGCTTCCGCAATCAACTTTTGATCTTCCGCCGGGTCTACGAGATGGGCGGTGTCGGCAAACCAATCGCCGCCTTCTTTAGTTATCTTGCACCCTTCCGCATAAGAAACCTTAACGCGGTCACGAACCTTGTCTTTGATTCCCTGAAGCACGCTGACACCACGCCCGGGTATATCGCTATAACCACCGAGATGCACCTGCGCCGCGTTTGGTCCAATCACCGCAATCGACTTCAGCGTGCTCAAATTCAGTGGCAGCAGATTGTTTTCATTCTTCAGAAGGGTGATCGATCTTCGTGCTGCTTCAGCCGCGAGCGCCTGATGCTCAGCCGAATTCGTCACACGCGCCGTGCGCTCGACGTCAACGTAAGGATTTTCAAACAGTCCGAGCAGAAACTTAGCGCGCAGATTTCTCGCGACTGCCTGATTGATCGTCTCCTCCGGCACTTTTCCTTCTTTCACGAGCTGTACGAGCAGCGGAAACGCATCGGGATCGGGAGTCTCGGCGTCAACACCAGCTTCGATTGCGAGCTTCGCAGTTGTCGCCTTGTCCGCCGCGAGGTGATGCAGATCCATCATCTGCGGAATCGCGTAATAGTCAGAGACTACATGTCCCTTGAATCCCCACTCGTCACGCAGCACTTTTTGCAGCAACCACTTGTTTGCGTGCGACGGAACACCGTCGATCTCGTTGTACGAAGGCATCACGCTCATGATGCCGCCTTCAGTCACGGCGGCTTTGAAGCTCGGCAGGTAATACTCGCGCAAAGCACGTTCTGAAAAGTTGACTGGGCCGATGTTCGTTCCGCTTTCGGGCTGTCCGTGCGCTGTGAAATGTTTCGCAGTGGCGATGACGTGGCTTTCGTCAACACCTGGACCGGGGCCCTGCAAGGCTTTAACGATCGCAACCGCCATGCGCGAAGTCAGATAAGGATCTTCGCCGTACGTTTCTTCAGTACGGCCCCAACGCGCATCACGCGCGAGATCGAGGTTTGGACCAAGCACCTGATGACTGCCGCGCGCGCGTGTCTCGAGTGCGCCCGCAGTGAAGACCTTAAAGATGAACTCCGGATCCCAGGTGGTGGCGAGCGCGATTGGTTGCGGAAAGCTGGTGCTGCCCTGGGCCATGTGACCGTGAAGGATCTCGTCGTGAAGGATCGCGGGAATGCCGAGCCGCGTGTTTTCAAGCAACCACTTCTGAACGTCGTTGGCAAACTTCGCGCCTGTACGCGGATCCTTTCGTTCGCGTTGTCGCGCGATCTGGCCGATGCCGTATTTCATGACTACCGCAGCCTTCTCAGGAGAGAAGTCGCCGCGATCGGTTGCGAAATCAGTCTGCGGGTTGACTTGCGGTCGATTGCCCCAGAGACAGGTCAACTGCGCGACTTTCTCTTCGAGCGTCATACGCGACAACAGGTCAGCGACGCGTCGCTCGACCGGTAAACGCGGGTTCTTGTAATCCGGACGATTCTCCTGTGAATTCATGTGCGCTACGGGTAAATAAAAAGCCGAGATGATGAACGTGATGCTGACGGTAAGTCCAACGGTTCTCTTTTTAGTCAAGCAGGCGTCCCTCTTTTTGACAGGATTTTATCCACAGATTACACAGATTAATTTATAGAATCTGTGTAATCTGTGGATGAGCGATCGATCCATTCCTTGAAATTACCGGAAAACATGCGACTCACATCGCGCGAGATCTCGTCCGCTGTAACAGCACGCCCGCTGAGCAACAGTTGCTCGTACGTATCGCAGAGCGCGTGCGCGATCTCCTTGCGCGCGTGTTTCCATTTGTAAATTAATTGTTCGAGCACGCGCGCATCCGAGTGTTGCGGGATGAAACTCGTGCCCAACAACTCCAACCGCTCGCGCGTGATCTCGGAAACGATTGAGGGATTATTGAGAAACCACCAACAACCAAACGGCATCAAGTTGTTGAACTTTCGCGCCGCTACACACAACTCATGCTGATTCTCACGCGAAAGAAACGTCGCCAGGAACTTCACATCCGGATACTCACCACACATTCTTTCGACAGCGGTCACATCCGCCTTGCCAACCCCATCACCCGCCTCGCGCAGGTTCGGGTTCACACGACGCCGCACACCAACCATCAAGGTCAATGCAAGTCCATGCTCCTTCGCGGTCGGCAGAACAACTTCGCGCAACAACCGGTCTCGCGTGTCTTCAGCCGGGAATTTAAAGCTCGCCGGCAACGACACGCCCATGTAAACGGGACGCATTCGCTCGATCCACTTGTCGAGATATTGGCGCAGCTCAGCGACAGGCGCCGCATTCAGATTTGGATCGTTGAGCAAACGGTCCAAACGTAACGACGATTTAAAACGATGGTCTAAATCGACGCCGCTCTCCCATACCCGACCTTCCGCTTTATCGAAAGGATCGTTCGTCATCACCACACCGCTCACGCGTGCGATGTCGAATACGTGGTCAATGTGTTCAGCCAACCGCCGTGAATTGAAGAACGCTCTCGCTTCTTTCAGGTTATCAGCGCGTGTGTCGAGTCCAAAAACATCGAGCACTGAAATAATTCCGCGCGCTGCTTCCGAAGTCGGAATGTTCTCAACGAACAACGTCTTCCACACCAGATCCGCTTGATCAGTTTTCGGCATCCGCCAGAACTCGTCGTAAGAAATTCGCGCCGAGCGAAACGTTTCGGCAGTCAGGTAGTGATAGGTCAGCAGTTCATCGATGCCGTAAAGACAGAATTCATTGAACCCGGGCGGAAAGAGGTGTGTGTGGACATCAGTGACGGGGGTTGAATTCATGATCAATTCAACTTGCGCACGCAGCTCTGTCGTACTTGTAAGTAACTGACTTTCGGTTGACGTAACCATAAGTTTAATACGGAATCTTCGGCACTCTCGCGTCCGTCGGATCCGCCCAGCGATCGTTGGGTATCATCGGAGTCCAGCCAGGCCGTAACGGATCGCGATCGTAAGCATACGAGCCGAGACGACGATACAGATCACGATACGCGCCGACTTTGTCGTGATCCAACTTAACGCCGAGACCGGGCCCGGTTGGCACCGCTATCGTACCCTGTTCGTACTTCAGCTTGCCGCCTTCAATGATGTCGTCAGCCAGATGATGGTAATGCGCATCCGCCGCAAACGACAGATTCGGAATCACCGCGCCGAGATGCAACATGGTGGCGAGCTGAATGCCGAGTTCGCCTGAAGAGTGTACAGCGACATCGAGCTGAAACGTTTCACAGACGCCGGCAGCTTTGATGCACGGACGAATACCGCCCCAGAACGTCGTATCCAGCAGCACCACGTCAACCGCCCTATTCAAGACATTGGCCGCAAGCTGTTCGAAATTTACCACGACCGTGTTGGTCGCGAGCGGCATGTGGACTTTCTCGCGAACGCGACGCATACCAGCCAATCCATACACCGGATCTTCAAGATAATCGTTTCGAATATTTCTGATCTCGTTGCCAAACCAGATCGCCGTTTCGGTGGACCACACGACATTAGGATCAAACCTGAAGCGATCGCCCTCAAGAGCCTCGGCTAATGCGCGATAGCACTCGAGTTCATACCACGGCGGGAACACTCCGCCTTTCAACTTATGAGAAGTGAAACCATAACTCTCTTTCAGGGATTGCGCCGACTCGACGAGCTGCTCGATCGTTCTCACTTCGCCTTTGCCATCCTTCGGATTCGCATAACGGAAGAACAAGTACGAAGCGAACGGCACGCGATCGCGCAAACGTCCGCCCAGAATCTCGGAAACGGACACACCCCACTTTTGCCCGAGGATATCGAGACACGCAAACTCGAGTGCGGCCAACATGAGCGTGCGATTGTTATAGAGCGACGCTGTCGGATTTGAGATGAGGAACCTTAGTTCTTCAAGACGCGCGGGATCATGCCCAACGAGATAACTTTTCAGGGCGCGAAACGCCGCCTCCGCCGACTCACCGCCACCACCCATCTCACCCAGTCCAATGATGCCTTCATCGGTCTCGACTTCGACGATCGTGCGCACGAACCGCCCCCAATGACAGCCGTTCGCATGACGCAACGGCGCCTCAATCGGAACAGTCACAGTTGTGGCTCGAATATCCGTGATTTTCATCCGTGTAATCCGTGGCTAAAAAACTAACGCCTTCTTCTTATATTCCGCCAGCGGATGCGCCGCATGTTCAACTCCACGCGGCAACGGCCGCTTCGCAAACGTCTGAAAGTAAAGCAGACACGCATCACGCCACCAGATCGCGTCGCGCTCCTGAATTTCCAGTTTCTTCGCAATCGCAGCGTGGCGCTCCGGATCGATTGCCCCGTCCAACGCGGCCCACGCGGCGCGCGTCGATCTAACCCAATCGACACCGCGTTGATAGTGCAGCGCCATTTCATCCCAGAGCGTTCGGCCTGACTTCATCCTGTGATCCCACGACACGTGATGAAACCAGAGCAGAAACTTTTCCGGACAACTTTCGACATCCGAAAACGTTTGGCGCACGGGCAGATGATACTGGCTCACCGTGTTGCTGCCACTCTTCGTGCGATCGAAGCCGATACCGAATGCGTCTGCTTTGTGATAGTAGACCGGGTTCCAATCGTCGCGCTTTTCCGTGTCCCACCATGGTGCTGGTCCATAATGATGTCCGCCCCAGAACAGGTGATGAAGTCCGAGCGGCGTCATGTAATTCACCACCGCCTCGTGCGAGCCGAGCATCAGTCGCACGATCGTCGCAACGGCGCTCGCGTCGTGCGTCAGCGTCATCTTCGTCCATTCCGTCGCGATCTGTTCAGCCGAGAGATTCGGATTCCACGCGAGCCGGCCGAAGGCGTACCAGTTTGCCTGTAACATGTCATGTCCGGTCCAGTTTCGAGCGGTGCCTGTATTTGCGACTCCGGCGATCCCGGTCAAACGCTGACGATACAACGTGCCATCAATTACTTTGGCTACCGTCGAGCCCGTGCCGCGAGCAAACGTGTCCGAGTGGAGAAACTCGCGCCACATCGTCGCCAGAAAAACAAAATGGTTTGAGAAGCCGAGATACTCCTGCGTGATCTGCAACTCGGGCATCACTTGCGTCCGCGGCAGCGCTCCGAAAAGCGGATGAAACGGCTCCCGCGGCTGGAAGTCTATTGGACCATTCTTCACTTGCAGCAACACGTTCGACGCAAACTTTCCGTCGAATGGCTGAAGATTCTCGAAAGCAGCGCCGGCACGGTCGTAGCCGGGCTTCATGTCGTAAACAAACGCGCGCCACATGACGATGCCATGATGCGGCGCAAGTGCGGCTGCGAGCATATTTGCGCCGTCGGCGTGGGTGCGATTGTAAGTTCCTGGACCAGGCTGGCCTTCACTGTTTGCCTTGACGAGAAACCCGCCGAAGTCCGGAATCACTTTATAGATTTCATCGGCTTTTCGTTTCCACCACGCGATTACTGCTGGATCGAGCGGATCGGCAGTCGGCAAGTGGTCCAAGTCCATCGGCGCTGAGAATCGCGCCGAGAGATAGACGCGAATTCCATAAGGACGAAAAACGTCAGCGATTGCCGCAACCTTAGCGAGATATTTCGTGGTCAAAAACTCTGAATTTGCGTTGACGTTATTCAGGACCGTGCCGTTGATGCCGATCGAAGCGTTAGCTCTGGCGTAGTCGCGCAGGCGTGGGTCGATCCGATCCGGGAGGTCGTCCCAATTCCACAAAGACTCTCCCGCGTAACCTCGTTCGATGCTGCGATCGAGATTGTCCCAGTGATTAAGTAGTCGAAGTTTCAAACGCGGGCTTTGATCGATCTGCAAGCGATCGATTGGCTGGTCGGTCTGGAGCAAGCGCAGGAAGTGAAAGGCGCCGTAGAGTGCGCCGATATCGGTCGTTGACGCAATTACAATGACACCGTCTTTAAGCGTGCGAATGCGAAATCCTTCTGGTCCAAGTTTCTTTAGCTCCGGTTCCCATTGCAGTTTGCGAATCAGAGTTGAAGTTTGCGGCAGCCCAACGACGACTGAGGCATCGTTACGATCGCCAACTTTGATCTGACTAAGCTCGCCGCGAATCAGATCAAAGGTGGCAGAGTTACCTTGCACCGTAATGGACTTAACATGCCATGATGAAAGCTGGTCATAGCGCAACCACAAATGATGACCGTCATCCGCTTTCACCTTCGCCACAAAGAGCCACAAAAGGCACAAGATTAAAAACCGCAGTTTTGCCTTTTGTGCCTCTTTGTGGCTCACAATAGACCTTGTTTGCGAAGAAACGCTCGAATCGCCGCGTAGCCCTGCAGCATTTCTTCACGATTGAAACCGCCGTGCTTCCGACCACGTATCGTTACCAACTCGTTCGGCACCTTCGCCTTGTCCAACAATGCATGCAAACGAACGGAACCGCTATACGGCGCCACGTCGTCATTCTCACCATGTATGGTAATGATCGGCGGCAAACCCGGGCGCACGTTGTTGACAGGTGAAAGTTGTTTCGCAAGCTGCTCGGCGTTACTCATGCTTCCAAACCACTCGCGTGCGTAGTTCTTCGCATTTGGACCATCGAGCAACTCCGCCACGTCACTGATCCCGAACCAGTTGATGATCGCCGCGACTTTCGGCTCCGGAACAGTTGCCGTATTCCAACGATCACCTCCCTCGACGACACACTGACGATCGAAGACGTTCCCAGGCGGCAACATGCCTGTGATTAACGATAAGTGTCCACCGGCTGATGTTCCCGTCAACACAAACCGCGCCGGGTCGAGTGAGTAATCACGAGCGTGATACGTAAGCCAACGCAGCGCGCAGCGCGCATCTTCGACCGCCGCGGGCGCCGGCGCCTGATGTCCGTTGCGATACTCGACGTTGACCGCGGACCAACCCATCTCGAGGTACGGCAGCAGGAAGAGCACGTTGCGTTCTTTCTGCCCGTCAACCCAACCGCCGCCATGAAAAAGTATCAACGTCGTGTTCGGACGCGTTCTGTTCCTGGGAAGATAGAGATCGAGTTTCAGTTCGATACTGCTTGCCTTCGCGTACGTGACATTCGGGAAAATGTCGTACTCGCCGGCGACGTAGTCGATCCAGCGATCAGAAGTAGTTTGACCGTATGCAGGTCCGCAGATTACACAGACTACACAGATCAAAAAAAGAATCTGTGTAATCTGTGGATAGCTCTTTTTGGTCATGAACTCAGAAACTAAGTCGCATTCCGAAACGCCACTGGCGCGACTGGTTCGGCCCGGTCGTCCCCGTGATGAATCCGAAGCTCGCATTATTAATATCAGCCTGCGGATTCGCAAAGTTTGCGTGGTTCGTCGCGTTGAGCGCCTCCGCCCGGAACTGCAACTTCACATTCTCCGAAAACGAGAACGTGCGGAAGATGCTCAAGTCAGTCTCAAAGAAACCGGGACCACGCAGATTATTCCGCCCCGCAGATCCAAAGCGCGCGCCGGTCTCGGGCGCCCACGCGCAATTCGCGGTGCAGTTTACTCCAAGCACCGTGTTGTCGAACCATGGTCCAGCACTTGGGCCACGCTGCGCGGCAGTACCGATTCCGCCAAAAGTGTTGATTGTCGGATTGAGTTGATTCGGCACTTGCTGGCTTCCGCCCGCGAGCAGATTCGGCGCAGCCCCTTGAATTACATAGAACGGCAGTCCGCTCATCAGACTCACTACACCGCTCACCTGGAAACCGCCAAACACCGCACTGGCCCAACCTTCACGTGCGAGCCGTTGCCCTTTTCCGAAAGGTAGATCATAAACGCCATACATCTGTAAGTTGTGCGTTCGATCGTAGCCGGCTGGTCCGCGGTTCCGCTCTTTCTCCGGCAGGAATGGAATCCTCGGGCCTTGATCGTTGTCGGCATAGTTGATCGTCTTGGACCACGTGTAAGCTGTTCCAAACACGGACCTGGCCCAGCGACGCGTGAACAACATCTGCAGACCGTCGTATGTCGTCGTCCCGAAGGGCTCAATCGAAACGATATCCCCTTGCAATCCGAACTTAATGAAAAGCGGACGACCGGCAGTTCCAGTCCCCGGCGGGCCTGAATTGATGTTAATGAAACCCATCTGATCCACTGCGCGCGTGCCAACATAACCGACCGAACCCACAAACCGCCACGGCAGCTCGCGTTCGACGAAGAAGTTGAACGAGTGTATCTCCTTGCGCCTGGGCTCCTTCGGGAAGGTGGTCGTGCCGGTGTTTGCCGGGAGCGCAAGAATACCCTGACTGAGATCGGGCGGAGTGCTCGTGTTAATTAATCCCTGACGCAGAGTGGTCACCGGGATGAACGCGTTGGTTGTGCCGTTGAAAGTGATCGAAGGCATGGACCAGATGTTAGCGATCGGGAAAGCATTTCTGACATCCTGGAACGGTCTGGGATCAGCAGACTGGCCGTAACCGCCGCGCAGCACGGTCTTGTCGTTCCAACGAAATGCGATGCCGACGCGCGGCAGAAACTGACCCGTTCCCGATTCGGCGCCGCTGTTGAATGGCACTCCGCTCAAGCCGCCCGTGAAAACTGTCCCTGTGTCCGGATCGAAACGGTTGATGCCAGTGTGGTCTTTTCTTGGCACACCAAAAAGCTCCCAGCGTAGGCCATAAGTCAGTGTTACCCTGCGACCGATCTGCCAGTGATCGCGCGCGTAAATTGCATACTGCTTCCACCAAACCGAGTTTGGATTACGAAGTTGGTCCACCTTGCCTGCTTGCGTCGGCAAGCCGAGCAGGAAGTCGGCCCAGCTATGAAAGAGTTGACTTTCCGCGATGCTTGCCGTGTTGCCTTGCAGGCGCGTCGCGTTGCCGCTAAAGCCAAACGTGCCGCGCACCGTCTGGAAGTTGCCGCCTTGCGGTTGGAAATGGTTGAGCTGCGGGTTGAGATAATCGACGCCGAACCGGAACGAGTGAGTTCCCTTCAGCCACGAGAGATTCGCCGCGCCGACATACTGGTTATCGCGGAACAAAAACGGATTGCCGGTGTTGTCATTGCCGATGTTGGTCCAACCGCCATTGATCTGAAACGCGGGCACCCCGCCTTGCAGGTGATCGGGACCATTGGTGCCGGGGATGCGCAAAACGTCGAGACCGAAGTTTGAGTTGATATCAAAACCTTCAGCGCCGAGTCGTTGTCGTGTATAGCCGACGTTTGCGTCCAGAACAACGTTGGGAGTGAATGTGTAAGTCATGCCGACTCCGAAGACATTGATCAAACCCGGAGCTGTACCGAGTTGACCGCCATTCAAAGCCGGACCACTAACTTCGCCGAAGATCGGCGGATCGACGATCAGCGTAGGCGAACGGCTGTAACGACCAAACAAGGTGAGCTTACCGCCGTCGTAATTGATCTTGACGTCCATGTTCGTTCGGTTGAACTCGCCTGTGCCGGCGGTAGCGAAGTTGTTGGTGAAGCCGGGCTGGTTCGGGAGGGGCAGGCGTCTCAGGATTTCGATTGCCGCGATGTCAATCCTGTTTCCCGGAATCGTGTTATTTGGAAACGGCGTGCGCAGTGCCGGGTTCGTGTTTGAAGCCGGGTCAAAGACTGTGATGCCAGTGCCGGTGAAGTTCACGTTGCCATTGGCGTCAGGACGCAAACTTGCCGGCGCAACACTCGCCGTTGCGCCCGCTGCATTTCGCTGTGTCGTACGTTCGAGATCGGTGAAGAAGAATAGTTTGTTCCTGCCGAGCCAGGTCGATGGTCCACCCTCACCGAACTTCGGGAGGACGATTGGACCACTGAAGGCATAACCGAACTGCGCCAGTATATCCTTCGGGATCTTTGCCTGGTTCGTCGGTTGAAAGAAGCGGCGTGATCGGAAACGGCTGTTCGTGTCGTACCCCCACCCGGCGCCGTGGAAGTCGTTACCACCACTCTTAAGACTGACGTTGATCGCGGCGCCGCCCGCGAGTCCCTGTTCCGCGTCGAACGCATTCGTAACGACGTTTACCTCCTGAATCGCTTCCGCCGGAGGCACGTAAACGGTGTTTGTCGGCAGCCACGGGTAAATGACGCTCGCGCCATCGATACGCGTGTTGTTTTGCAAACGCGAGACGCCGTTGACGTTGTACGAGATGGATCGTTGCGGATTGCCGGCGGCGGAGTTTTCCTCGCCACTACCGTTGCCGACGAATCCCTGGCTTCTCGAGGTGCCCGGAATGAGTTGCAAGAGGCTCTGATAGTTTCGACCCACACTACCGAACAGCGGCAGGTTATTGATCTCACGCGTTGACTGCGTGACGTTCACATCCGCACGATCGGTTTGCAACGTCGCTTCCTGACCGGAGGTGATGAGCACTGTCTCTTCTAACCCGCCGATCTCCAGTTGTGCATCGAAACGAAAAGTCTTATTCGCCTCGATCCGCACGTCTTCCTTGACCGTTGTTTTGAAAGACGTGCGGGAGATTGTCACCTTGTATACGCCGGCTTGCAGATCGGAAAACGAATAGGCGCCACGATCGTCGGTGGTCGTGGTAGTTACGTCTCCAGTGGCCACGTTGGTGAGGTCGACCTTCGCGCCTGTAACAGCGGCTCCGTTAGGATCGGTAACGTTGCCGACGAGAGAGCCATAGAGCACCTGCGCCCACGCGGCAGCGGGCACAAGCAGAACTGATAAAACCAGCAGCGCCAGGTAGCGAGCAGATCGCTTTAATGCCGCGGACGACTTTTCAGATAGATGTGCGTTGCGTTTGGTTAGCTTCGGAAAGGCTGTGAAGGTAAACATGACTCTCTCTCCTCTCACCATTTAGTTCGGGGGCACAACAAAATGTACAAATAAAAAGCGCTTACGCGATTGCGGGAGCGCCGAAGTGTTTCAGTAAGACCAGTGCGATCGTGCCGCGCAAACGCGGCTGAGTAATTGGATCACTCGGAACGATCTGCGTTTCTGCACGCGTGAAAGAGTGTTGCCTGACTGTTTCCTTGATGATTGGACCGACCTGGTGCCAGGCACGAGTGACTTCGCCAACGATGACGATCATGTCCGGCGCGAGACCTGCAACCAGGGGCGCGATACCTCGTCCCAGGTAATTTGCCATTTGCCGCAAGGCATCGACCGCTTTGCCGTCGCCTTGCTCGGCGAGTCGCAGGAGATGATCGAAACTGATCGTCTTTTCAGCGGTATTGGAACGGCGTCCACGACTGGTCGAGCTCGCCTGCGAGTAGTAACGAACAGCGGCGGAGTTGGAGGCATACATTTCCCAGCAACCGCGATTGCCGCAACTGCACTCGAGCCCGTCCTGAACGAGTGCGGCGTGTCCGAATTCACCGGCCGTACCGGTCGAGCCCTGGACTAGCTGGTGATTCAGTATCAAGCCGCAACCAATGCCTTCCGACACCGTGACGACCACCAGATTACGCAGGCCTTCCGCGCGACGACCGAAGCAGATCTCAGTAAGCGCGCAGGAATTTGCGGCGTTTTCCAGTTCGACCGGAAGTTTTGTCGCTTTTTCCAGCGGCGTTTTTAAATCGAAATCTCGCCACCCGAGGTTGGGAGCAAATACCAGTTTTTTGGTTTTGAGATCGACGCGTCCGGGGAGACTCACCCCGATACCTTCGCAGGTCAGTTCCGGACGTGTCTCGATGAGTTTGCGCACACGCGGAACTAATTCAGCAACAAACTGTTTTGGATCTGCCGGCGTCGGCAGTGAATCCTGAGCGAGAAAGTTAGCGTCGAGATCGGCGAGCGCGAGCGTCGTGGTGACTGGGCGGATGTTGATGCCGATGATGCCGACACGTTCCCTGTTCAGGTGCAGGAATGTCGGACGTCGACCGCGCGCGGTGTGTCCGTTTGCACCCTCAGTAATCCATCGTTCTTTGATGAGTTGCTCGGCGATTACCGAGACGGTGCTGCGTTGCAGACCCGAGTGACGTGCGAGGTCGGCGCGCGAGATAGGTTGGTGCGTGCGGATCAGATTGAGCACGATACGCCGATTGATATCGCGCGCGGTCTCGCTGGTAGCAACCTGAAAATTGGACAGATCGATTCGTCGCACGGTGACTTTGCCGTTCTCTTTTACACTATTGTCCCTGTTGGTGGCGATTTAATTCGTGGCGCGAACTAATACCACGACGGCAGGAAGCTAGTCAATAAAAAAATCGTTCTGAAAATCCGTCTAATCCGTGGCTACGGTTTGATGATTTGGTCCAGGAAAAGATAACGCGGGCGTGTTTGATCCTGCTCGACGCGTGATTCAACATCGATACGAATCACTTGCACGCTATCACCACGCATCGCCGGCCACTGCGGCAAGCCGGGACCATTCGGATCAAATTTCTTGATGAAGTTCGCAAAGTAATTCTGCATCGACGCTGAGACTTTGTAATCGTCCGGAGTCCACGCATAGACATCGTTCGACGCGAGATTACCGAGCGCGTATTCGATCTCGGCCGAGTGAGTGGCGCCACGCGCCGGAGGATTTTTTCCCGCTCGCTCCGCCGGCCGCGGACGAGCGTAGAGGTAACGATAAACACGCGCGCCACTAGTCCTCTCGTGCAAGTCCATCCACTTCCACGTGCTGTAACCGATGAAGCGATCGCCGGCCAGATCCGTTGCAGCTTGCATAACCTCTTCGCGCGTCGTTGCCGGATAAAACTTCAGCGCTTCATCAGCTCGCGCTCCATACAACTTTGCTAAAACCTTCCTGTAGTTTTCCGGAGTCGGTTCATCTTTATCAAACAAAGCCTGCCAACCCACCTCTTCGGAATTCCAACCGGCCAACAACGGTATGCGCGCCTGTTTGCCTGTCGTGTAGATCGTTGCCGGTTCGGCAGGTAAAAAGTAACCATCGATCGAGAGTGGAAATCTTCCTACACTGGCCCAACCACCTTTACTCGCAGGCTCGAGTATCTGCTGCGCAGGCATCGCGCGCAACGCAGCCAGCGTTGGCGCACCGATACTCGCAGCAAACTTGCTTCCCTCCTCCTCTGCTTTTGCGAGTGGCACCGGCGGCAGCGTGCCGGTGATCGCGCCGCTCTCTCCGATTGCACCCGCGATCAGATCCTTTGAGAGTGGAGAAACCATGTGCGCGCTCACAGACATCGACCCGGCGGACTCACCCGCAATCGTCACATGCTTTGGATCGCCACCAAAGTTCGCAATGTTCTGTCGTACCCAACGCAAACCAGCGTTCTGGTCTAACAAACCATAATTTCCCGATGCTTTATGAGGCGACTCTTTAGTCAACTCCGGATGTGCGAGGAAACCAAACATGCCGAGCCGGTAATTAACCGACACCACGACGATTCCCTTCGCCGCCATGCTCTCGCCGTCGTAACGAGGCTCTGAACTATCGCCGCTGACGAAACCGCCGCCATAGAAATAGACCAGCACCGGCAGTCGTTCTCGGTTCGATTTGGCCGGAGTCCAGACGTTCAGGTAGAGACAATCCTCACTGACGCCGTTCGATCGAAACTGCATATCTTCGAAGATTCGCGCCTGCATACACCGTGGCCCAAACTCGAACGCCTGTCTGACACCCTGCCAGTTTTTAACCGCCTGCGGCTCCCGCCAACGCAATTCACCAGTCGGCGGCTGAGCGAACGGAATCCCTTTGAAAACCCGCACGCCCGAGGGCTGCGCACCCCGCCCTTCAATCACACCATTAGCAGTCTTAACCGTATCCGCCGCATGCGTCGCCGCAGCACTACTCAGAAAGAGGACTATCAGAAGGAGAAGTTTATTCATATTTGAGTGCTGATGAGGGATGTTACAGCGCCTTGCGATAAGTTGCGGAACATTGTAAGCAGTCGTGGACAACCTCATTGCCTTGGAGAAAAAGGATCTCTCGAGCATCAGCGAATGATGGAACGATTTTGACTCTATAATAACAAGCATGTTCCGATCGGTCCGCAAAATAGTGTTATGACCTGAGTTCTTATCTCCAAAGCGCGCGATCACCGGGGTGGTCCAGCGGCCGGCGTAGCTTTAGCGACAGTAAAAAGCCGAAAGCCATTTACCATTTAGCTCTGAGCTGATGTGATTTGGTTTCTTCTTGTTATTGAAGGCCTGGAGAGACACATTTACAAAATTTTTCACGCAGGGATCGGTTTCATTTGGTAGCGCGCTTGATAAAGCCTTTCTAGCCTGACTACCGCCGATGGAAGCAATGGCTAAAGCCGCAAAAAGCCGTTTAGAAGGATCCGAGTCCTTACTAAGAAGCGTTTGGAGTTTCGGGATTGCAGGCGCTCCGAACTCGAGAATAGCAGCCAATACGGGAGTGTGAGATTGACTCAATGAGGTCGACCACCCATCGGTGAGGTTGATATTCGCTACGAGCAGATCGAGAGCTTCTGTTGCCTTGAGGTCCGCGAGGAGACCTGCACCAGCCTGCCATAAGAAGAACTTCTCATTCTGATTCATTTTATTGTCCTTGCTGGCTTGCTCTAAGCCGCTAATCAGTGCTTCTACGACCTCTGTCCGGCATTCGGGAGTGGTGTTCGCTTTAGTAAGAAAGGCTTCGTACACCTTGGCTACATCCGGCCCTCCCTGCAATTTCAGAGTAGCAAGGCTTTGTCTCAGTTCAGCATCTTGAACACATCGCGCGACCGGCCGGATCTGCATCTCCGAAGGAGGGGCGGCTACTGCATCAAGTGCTCGCCTTTCCAGAGCGGGAACAATAACAAGACACAACGCCACCAATAAAACTGAACAGTTCATCGTCTTCTCCTCAGAGTAATCCGGAACCCCAGTGTATGGTGTTTCCGAGTTGAATAAAGTGAAACTTAACCTCGCAAACAGTCTTGCCTGAGTAAACCTTGACTATATGGTTCTCAAACCTTTGGAAACTGGGTGACGGAGGCGGTCCCCCAGGATGATCGTAAAAGCCAAAGATATTACCCTTCGCGTTTAATCCTGCCGCGTTGAGAGGTAGATCGGAAAAGGTTGGTTTCTCAACTATCGGTTTCCCATTCTCCCCGATCCAGGAATTCGTCCATTGCTCAAGTGACCAACGACCCGTCGGATTGTCGGGATTAGATACTTTCTTGCGTGTTTTAATGTCAATGCCGATTGTTCCGACCCCACCATTGCCCACCCAGCCGTTTACCGAAAAACCAAGTCCGAAATTGGGCTGACCGTTATACTTTATAGTTGATGGCCCATTAGGATAACCAGTGGCTTTGTTGGTAGTCCCGGGTTCGAAAGTTACCACGATACCGCAATCTGGGCCATTATTCTCACCCTGAAGTTTTTTAGGATCATCCTCTTTACTGCCAGTCGGAGGCTCCTCCGAAGGTGGCTCCTCCGGGATGAAATCGTCACCTCTGGAACCGCCCCCGCTTTGGCCTGGTGAGTTAGGGTAAATATCAACGCTGCACGGACTGCCCGGAGGACAAGGTCCATCGTACGCATGCCCGGTCTCGTGGTCCGCCGGATCAAGTCCGAGAGGATCAATCAGATTAATCGGATCGTTAGAGGCATAGCTGTAATGATTAAAGCTTTGGGGGTCGCTGATAGTTCCAGAGAGAGGATCGGGGGTGGTCCAGCGGCCGGCGTAGCTATCGTATTTGCGGAACCAGGTGTGGTCCAGGCCGGTGGCTTCGTCGCGTTCGGTCATAGCGAAGCGTTGGCGCACTTTATTGGTGACGGAATACTTTTGCGTTGTCGTGCGCAATCCGATGCCGGCAAATATCTCTTCGCCGAACGGCAGGTAGTCGTGACGCGAGATCATCGTGGCACTGCTGTCCATCAGGGCGCGGGTCGAGCCTTGAAGGTCTGTCAGCACATACTTCAGATTCGCGCTTGTACTAGTACCGGGACATAGAGCCGCGACGTTCTGAGCGAACTCGGGGCAAACTGCAAAAGCGAGACGTATGTTACTGCGTCCGTTTGTTGGCGTAACACTAACCCAGTAACTCAGTCCCGAAGAATCCGGCGTGCGCTGCAGGAAGGCTTCGTACAAGTCAGTCACGAACTGCGTGTCAGTCGTGTTCATGTTCGTGTATTCGGTTGACGTGAAGAGCGTGTTGCCGAGATCCTGCGCCGCGCCGATCAAAGCACGAACGCCGCGCGCCTGCGCTTCGGTGAGTCTCGTGGTCCAGGTAGACAATTCATTCGAGGTTGGCTGGCGTCCGAGCGCTCCCTGGTAAAAGTCCTTGATGAACTGGTCGATCGATTTGTAACAGGTCGAAGCAGCTTCATAAACGGCCAGCACTTGACCGCCGCGATAGATGTTTTCACGTTCGAGCGAGCCACCTTTATGGTCCGCGACTAACTGCCCAAAGATGTCGTAAACCATCTGCCGCGTGACGTTGTTTCCAGACGTCTGCACACGTTGGCCCACACAGTCATAAAGCGAATCCTGCGTTCCGATCTCATCGGTGCCGGCCGCTGTGATTTGACGACCGTTCGCGTCGTAGGTGTAGTTCATCCCGTCACCCTGCGGATCGATGCGGAACTTCAAATCCTGGGTGATGTTGCCGGCGGCGTCGTATGTGATCGGCGTAGCACCAGTCGAGATAAAACGGTTCGTACTCGCTGAGATGTCGCTCGAGACTACCGGTGTAAAGCCTACGCCGGTATTGCCAGTACCAGATTGGAAACGATTGCCATAACGATCGTAAGTAAACTCCTGTTTCCAACTCGGCGTGCTGCCGGCGCCTTGCTGATATTCCGCGGCTGTTGATAATCGACCGAGTTCGTCGTAAGAGAAGCGTTGCTCCCACTCTTTTGTAGACGAACCGTTGATGATCCCATCGATGCGACCAATCTGACCGTTGTTTTTCGACTTGTCTACACTTCCACTACTCTGCGTCACCTGACCATACAAATAGTCATAGCGCTGCAATTCCGATCCAATGCTGCTCTGCTTCAACTTGATCTGACTCACCTGCAGCGCATTGTTATAAGCGACTGAATGCACGGCGCCGTTGCCCCACGTCTCGGAGAGCATTCCACCACTGGGCGCGTAACTGAAACTCGAAACAAACGTCGTTGTACCGTCGCTGATCTGAGACAGTCGTCCGGCGTTGTCATACGAGTGCGTGAGCACACGATTCGTGGGATACGTCTCCGTAGCCAATAACCCCGCGAGATTGTACGTGTAGCTGAGTGAGTAGGTGTTTGAACCAGTCACTTGTTTCTGCACGTTCACACGGCCCATGTTGTCGTAACCGAAGTAAGTGCCGGTAGTCGAACTGCTGCTGCCGTAAGTCATCGCAATCAAGCGTCCGTTTGCTGAGCCGTGAGTGTAGCTTGGCGCACCGCTGGGAAGCGTTTGCGAGTCGTAGTAGTAACGTGCGTCCGGCGTCGAATCGGAATAATCAATCAACGTTACACGATTAAGGTCATCGTAGTAAAAGTCCGTCTGAATACCCCGCGCATCGTATCCGTGAGTCAGCAGGCCGTGTGAGTTGTATTCGAACTTTCTGGTCCACGAACTGTTGCCGGTTAGCGAATCACTGAGGTTATAAGAGGAGTTGGTGGTCTGCTCCACCTGCCGCTCGCGAATCAGGCGGGACAGCGAGTCGTATTTGAAGTAACGCTGCTGGTCACCCTGCGTGCTCTTCACCAGGTTGTCGAGCACATCGTACATGTATGAGGTTGCTTGAGCAGGTGAACCAACCGTACCCAAACTCCCGGACGAGTTTGGCTCATCCAGGCGAATCACGCGACCCAGCGCATCGGCGAGCTGCCTTCTCTGCTTCCCTGTCTGATCCGTAACTGTAGTTACCTCGCCTTCATAAGTTGTTTGCACTGACGTGGTGTAAGAGGGATTGGCGTCATCGCCACGCGGCATTGTCACCTGCGTCACACGCCCGAGAATGTCAAACGTGCGCGTGGTCCAGATGCCTGACGGATTGATCGAGCAACCGCCGTAGCTACTGGTGCAGTAATAAGGATTGCTACTACGGTATGCGCGGCCCATCGAATCGTATTCAATGTCCGTGATCGACCAGCCGTCACCCGAGGTGTAGCTGTTGAAGGTCTGGGTCAACGCCCCGCGACCGTCAAAGTAACTCTTGCTGTCAACGTAACGACTGGAGTCGAGCTTCGTTGAAGAAACCACACTGGAGTGATAACGGCCGGCACTGTCTGCCGCGAGTGTATTAAAGTAGTCGTACGAGACCTGACCGCCATCAGGAAAGTCGACGTGGTCGAGTCGCAACGAATCTGTCGTATATGAAAAGTAAGTGACCTGACTGTTAGAATCAGTGGTGCCGGCGACCAGGCCGGTGTTCATGTCGTAGCTAATATTCGTCGTGAGATGGACCCCGCCAGGATTGCCCTTCGTAACTGAAACCGGATACGCGTAGTCGTCATTCGCTGATGAGTAAGTGAACGACTTTGACTGGCAGCAATCAACCTGTGCGGTCATCACGTTGCCGGCGATGTCGTACGTCGTTGCGTGTGTGATAGCGCCTGTTGTAGTCGTCGCGTCAGGATAAGTTGTGACGCTCGTGACATTGCCCCGATAATCAGTGCTCGAATCATAAGGATTGTAGTAGTTGCACACCCATTGCCAGTTCAGGCACTGAAAAGGCGATTCCGGATCAGGATAACCCCACTCCGTACACGCCCAATCGCAACTCTCCTGTGTTTCCTGAAACGGATCGAAAGCCACGTCGTGCATGATGATGTCGTTTCGTGCAGTCAGGTTCGCATGTCCGGCACCGTAATTGTCGTAAGCGAAATCAACGCGTGATGCAGGCGTGGACGAACCGCCGGGAAACACCTTCATCATTGAAGGCAGATGCAGCAGTTGCCGGTCCAGGTAGTTAGATGAAGTGACGTAAGTGGTTTCCGTTCGGCGCAATTCGGTTGCAGAGACGCTGCCATCGGTAGTGAAATCACGTTCACTCACGACTGAAACATTGTTGTAAGGCGTATGCGCATCGTCATAACTGAACTCTGTGGCGGTCGTCTTCCCGGCTTCGTTAGTCACTCTTACACTGGCTAGACGCGGTGTGGCATTGCTGGAATTCTGTTCCCAGCTCAACACCGTTTTGCGATAGACCACTGAAGAGGAATTCTGTATCCGTGTTTCAGTAACCAATCCATCATTCCACGCTCCGGAGTTTTTGATACTGTGCGTTTCCATGATGGTGGAAACACCTGAAATAGCCGGACTGGTCACGGTGGAAATTGTCTCGCTTGTTTGCTCGGAAACAGCAAACGTGTAGTACGGCGCGCTCCCGCCGCCGGTACGTCCAGCCCAGTCGTCTGTGCGACGCGAAAACGTCGGCACATCAGAGATGGCGCTCGCTGACGTGTAGTAATCGTAAGTCGTCGTCGCCGCGGTCGTGTTTGTGCCTTCAGTGACTGTGCCCGTGCTGCTGGTAGACGTGGTGCTCGCGGTCAGCCCGTGAAACTTCACGATCTGATAGATCATCCCATACGCCGAATAGTCGAAGCGGTAACCAATATCGCCGCTGCTACTGTTGCTGCCTTCACCGCTTGCTGGTAAGTAGACGTATCTGATCACACGCGCGGTGGCCGGCTTATCGACACCGATTCCTGAAGCAAACAGCCCCGACGGCAAAGTGAGCGTTTTCGTAATAGAAGCGCATCACTTGCAAATCTGACTGGCCCGTCAGACCCGGCATGGTGATCGTCACCAGTTCGTTATTCGAGTCGTAGTAAAAGCGCACGTAACGCCCGAGCGTATCTTGAATGGTTGAGATCCGTGGTCCAACTCCATTCACATAACTGATTGAGATGTAATTACCGTTGCGATCCGTGATGCTGGTGGGATAACTGCGATAACCACTTCCGGCCGCGCCATAACCGACTCGCGTGCCGTCCGGATAGTAGAGTGTTCCCGAACCGCTGCCGCCGTTGAAGTGAATGAACGTGCCGTCAGTAGTCTCGTAGTTATATGCGCTTGAATAGACCAGCGCGTGCCGCGTTCCGTTGCTGTCAGTTAGTGTGAAGCCTGCTGTACCCTGATCTTCAATCTGTCCATAACCCAAACGAAAACCCTGCGCGGGATAACCGGAGTCAACGTCGTAAGTCATCCAGGTCGAACTATCGGACGGATTGGTAGACTTATTCCAGACGAGACTGTTGTAAATCAGCGCCAGCGACACGTCGATCCCGCGACCTGGCAGGGCGACTACCGGGAGTCCAAAAGTAAAGTTCCTGTTTCCGCTTTCGGTAACCGCAATCGTAGAAGCGGCGCTTAGCGCACCAGGCTTCTTCTTTCCCGGTGGTGTGCCAATCAAATTATTCGGCTGGTATAGCGAACTGGTCTCATTATCAGGCAACGGATCGTCATTTGGATCGCGGATAAAAGGCATCACGCTCGTCGTGTGTGCTCGCCTTTGTCTTCGACTCCGATTCTTCGCGAGCGCTTGTTGTTGTACACCTCGTTTTGAATCAATTCTCTTTTTGCCGCCGAACGGTTCTTTTGTACCTTCGACAACGCGAACGTGAATTGTCGCCTGCTTGCTGCCGGCGATTGCTTTTAACGTGGCCACACCTGGTTTGCCGGCAATAACCTCGCCGTTCTTTCTGACAAAGATCACATCCTTTGCGCTTGACTCCCAATGTGCAGTTAAACCCTGAATAGCATCGCCTTCCGGGTCTACAGGAATCGCTGATAATTGCAATTGCTGTCGCGACTTCAGCTCGATCTCGGGCGCGACGTTCAATTCAAGTTTTGCTACTCGCGCCTCGCGCTCTGATTTAGTTGGAGCCGGCGACGGCCGTACGCCTTTCCGCTCACTTGTCGTTCCAAAAATAGATAGAAGCCACGTGCGGATCTGGTGTCCTCCGTCACGCACAGTCTGATCAGTCGTGCGGATCAACGCAGCCGCTACGGGCACGGGGACCAGCAACACAGTAACGAAGAAGATCGTTGCGATCGCGATAAGCTTACGACGGGCAGGACCAGAGAGAGGACGAGTGAAGATTGACATGACAAACTCCTCAGAGGAGAGGCCTCGGTAAATCGCACTTTGAGTAAACGCCGAAAATACTACCCCTGGTTTGGACCAAGAGCAATAAGAAACAGCGGGAGCAAGCCCCTTCCTGACTTGTTCCAGCGTAACAGTCACACTTTCTCTGAACGCTTGCGAGAAGAGCGTGAGTGTGATTGGATGCGCAGCAATCATTCCATCTGGCCGAGCAGGAGGATAGTTATGCGCCGCATTCTGGTGCTGTTGATCATCGCTGCGATGATCGTCGCAGCAGCGTCATTCGTTTCACAACCACAAAAAGCCGCTGCCGAGTCGTTCACTCTCGAACAGCTCAAGAGTTATCCATTTCCCAACGAGCTGACTGCATCGGCTACGGGCGCGCGCATCGCGTGGGCATTCAACGAGCGTGGCTCACGCAACGTTTGGGTTGCCGAAGGACCGGACTTCAAAGTGCGACGACTGACAAACTACGACGTCGATGATGGCCAGGAACTGACGAGTCTTTCCGTCTCTGCTGATGGCAAGTATGTCGTTTACGTTCGTGGCGGCGATCACGGTTCAAACTTCGACAGTTCGGTAGGCGTCAATCCCACAATGGCGACAACTCAGATGAAGGTCCAGATCTGGAGCGTGCCCTTCACCGGTGGTGAACCGAAGCTGTTAGGTGAAGGCGACGAACCGCTCATCTCGCCGAAGAGCGACCGAGTGGTGTTCGTCAAAGAACGTGGTATCTGGTCAGCACCGATCGACGGCTCGACTCCAGCCAAACGATATTTCTACGCGCGCGGTGACTGCGGCGCGCCCGAGTGGTCGCCTGACGGCTCGCGACTGGCGTTTGTTTCGGGTCGCGGTGATCACTCGTTCATCGGCGTTTACACAAACGACTCGACACCGATTATCTATCTCGCGCCATCGACTTCGCGCGATTCAAGTCCGCGCTGGTCGCCCGACGGAAAGCAAATCGCATTCGTGCGGCGGCCCGGAAACGGCGGTGCGCCGGAACCGATCCTCGAGCGACGCCCGCAGGCATGGTCCATCTGGACCGCTGACACCGCCACCGGCGAGGGACAGCAACTCTGGAAGAGTCCGTTTACTTTGCGTGGCTCGCCTCCGAGCACTCACGGTGAGACAAACCTGCACTGGGCCGCAGCCGGCCGCATCGTCTTTCTGTCTTATCTCGACGGTTGGCCGCACCTCTATTCGATTGCTGAAAACGGCGGCGAGCCTTTGCTCTTAACGCCGGGCAACTATATGGCGGAGTACATCTCGATGAGTAACGATCGACGTTACCTCGTCTTCGCCGGCAATGCAGGCACTGATACTGATGATATCGATCGACGTCACATCGTGAAGGTTCCTGTTGATCGTGCCGAACCCGTTGTCATGACTCGTGGCAAAGGACTCGAGTGGACACCTTTCGTCACTGGCGATGGCAAGTACGTCGCTTACATTGCAGCGACTGCGCAACGGCCGCCGTTACCGGCAGTGATGCCCGCGAGTGGCGGCAAGCCGATGACACTCGCAGAAGATCGCGTCCCTGTAAATTTCCCTACCGCACAACTCGTCACACCGAAGAAAGTTGTTTACAAAGCGCCCGATGGTATTGAAGTTCATGGACAGTTGTTCGAAACCCCAGGTGGTGCGGCGAAGAAGCCCGCGATCGTTTATGTTCATGGTGGTCCACCGCGGCAGATGCTGCTCGGCTGGCACTATTCCGATTACTACACAAATGCGTATGCGTTGAACCAGTATCTGGCGAGCCGTGGCTATGTGGTCTTGTCAGTTAACTATCGTCTCGGCATTGGCTATGGTCATGATTTTCATCGTCCTGAGAAGGCAGGTGTGCAAGGTGCTTCCGAATACCAGGACGTGAAAGCCGGCGCGGAGTATTTGCAGCGGTTGGCCCAGGTCGATGCGAAGCGCATTGGCATATACGGCGGGTCTTATGGCGGTTATCTGACGGCGCTGGCGTTGGCACGCGACTCGAAGCTGTTCGCTGCCGGAGTCGATATTCACGGCGTACACAATTGGACTTCGGAACGCGCCGCGGGCTTGCTCGAGAATCGTTATGAGAAGATTCCGGACGTTCAGCAGGCGCTCGACGTGGCGTGGCAGTCGTCGCCAGTGTCTGCGATCGCGACCTGGAAGTCGCCGGTGCTGTTGATTCACGGCGACGACGATCGCAACGTCCGTTTCAGTCAAACAATAGACCTGGTGCGACGGTTGGAGAAGGCCGGCGTGAGTTACGAAGAGTTAGTCATACCCGACGACACGCATCACTTCATGCGTCATGCGAATCTCGTGAAGGTGGACGCGGCAGTGGTGGCTTTCTTCGATCGGGTGTTCGGAATGAATCGAGGCAGTGAATAGCTGCTCACTGTTCTAGCGCGAGACGAAATTGTACTTAATCACCCCGGTGACTTTGACGGGATCGCCTTCTAACAACGTTGGTGAAAATCGTGCTTGTCGCGCGGCACCAACAGCAGCAGCCTGCAATAGAGGATGGCCGTCCACGGCGTGTGCGGCGATGACGTTACCTTGTTCGTCGATGAGGACCTGAACCGTAACTGTGCCGGAAGCATGAGCCGCTCGGGCAATCGGCGGGTAAGCTGGACGTCCTAGTGATAAAGCCCTTCCGTTGAGCACGCCGCTCTCAATTTTGGTGCCTTCGGTTGGCGGCGCTCCAGTTTCCATAACACCAACAACAGGTGCTTCGACCCTTAAACTAGAGCTGACAGTCTGCCAAAGCTGCGCACCAACGGACTCATCCGCATCTGATTTAACAAACACCAACTCGACAAGACGCAAACTCCATCGCAACCAGATCACTTCAGCGGTTTTCTTTCCACCATCGGTCGAGCGCAATCGCACACCCTCCGCTTGCTTCGCGCCAATCTCGGTCTGGAATGAGCTGCGCTCCGGAGAGTTCTGACCCTTTCCCAGTGTCATCGCTACTTTCTTAACCATTGGTTGCGTAATGGCCTCGACCGCTACCGGGTATGTGCTCCGCGTAACCAGGCGCAGCGGTACAAATATCGTAAGCTGAACCGAACTTCCTTTCCGCGTGATTAGGAACTGCTGCACTTCTGGTGAGCTCTCATCTGTAACTGAATAATCGGAAGGATAATCAAAGGAGATGCCCTCCACAGCACAATGATTTAATTCCGGACCAGTAGACTGCGCGTAAACGCTGACACTGATAAAGGAAATGATCATTCCTATACATAGCGCGAGTTTATTAGTTGAAGTCACAAGCGTCTCCTTTGAGGCGTTAGACGGTCCATTTTAGGCGACTCTGCATGATGCGCAACATGCTTTCCAATGACCCTTCGTGCGTGGAGATGGTAAAGCCATTTGCAACACATTCGAAGGTCGAGTCGTGGAAGGAAAAGACATAATGCCTGAGCCGCTCGAACCTTTCAGGTTTGTGAGAGTGATGGACCGAATTCATTTTCTCAAGCTGCCGTATCCATGAGGAATGTTCAATTTGAAAAGCACCGTAAGGATGCAAACCTCGCGCGGCTAAAGGGTGTCCATGAAACACCTCGTCATTTGGCCCACCAAACATGTATGACGAGTACCCTGTGAACTCGACCAAGGCAAGTGGTTCGCCCGGCGTGCCCGCGTCAACTATCCGGACAGAAGTGCCATCCCAATCCGCCGGCGTCTCCTGCACGATGTAGACAAGCAAGACTTTAAACTCATCGCTAAGGACAACCGGCAACGGCGCGCCCACCGACGATTGCGGCACCTGCTGGAGTTCTATTACTTTGTCTCGTTGGTCAACAGAATACATTTAGAGTACAAACATAAGTCTACTCGTTTTAATCTTCGCTAAACAAACCCTCAATGTCAGCAACTGAGATCAAACACTATCCCTGCTCTTCCTGCGGCGCCGATCTTCTTTTCGAGCCGAAAGATGGTCTATTAACGTGTCCCTACTGCGGTCATAAGGAAGCGATTCCGGAAAGTACCGAGCCGGTCGAGGAGCAATCGTTTGAACAGCACCTGCGTATCCGTCCGGAACAGATGTCGGCCCTCGCGACGAATGCGCTCGAAGTGCAGTGCCAGAGCTGTGGCGCGAAGTCGATCTTTATGCCGCCCGAGGTTGCCGGACGATGTGAGTTTTGTGGCGTGCAGATCGTGGCCCAACCGAAGTCAGCCGATCCGATTCTGACTCCCGGCGGCGTGTTGCCATTTTGCATCACGCAGCAACAGGCGAGTGCCGAACTCAAACACTGGCTTTCGTCAAGATGGTTCGCGCCCAGTGGCCTCAAGTATTTCGCGCAGCCCGAAGCGATTCATGGTGTCTATCTTCCTTTTTGGACCTATGACACAAACACCACCACTTATTACACGGGCCAGCGCGGTCAGCACTACTACGAAACCGAGACTTACTACGAACGAGATGCGCAGGGGAATCAGGTACAACGCACGCGACAAGTGCAGCGCACGCGTTGGTATCCGGCGTCGGGAACGGTCACCGGCGCATTCGATGATGTTTTGATTCCGGCGACCCGATCGTTGACGACCGGGCATCTCGTAGCTTTAGAGCCATGGGATCTGGTGGAGCTGAGGGCATACGATCCGGCGTTCCTGTCAGGATTTAAGGCGCAACGTTATCAGGTTGATCTGGCTGAAGGTTTCGAACGTGCGAAGGAAGCGATTGCGCCTGCGATCGAGAGCAACGTGCATAGTGACATCGGCGGGGACGTGCAAACGATCGAGAGTCTCGATACTCGCTATTCCGATATTACGTTCAAGCACCTGCTGTTGCCGGTTTACGCCGGCGCTTATCAATACAACGGAAGGCTGTTTCAAATCGTGGTGAACGGCCGCACCGGCGAGATACAGGGTGATCGCCCTTACAGCGTTTGGAAGATCACGTTGTTGGTTGTGGCGGTGCTGGTCTTCATCTTTCTGCTGGTTATTGTGTTTAGCGATCGGTAAGTCATACGCCGAAGGCGTCATAAGGAAAGACGAGTGCAGCCTGTCCCCCAACAGACTGCACTCGCCGCGGTTGATACCAACCGCACTCTGAGACACTCACGGTGTTACCGGATCATGCCCCAGGTCCGCCATCGAACTGAAAATGACTCTGCGTTCGATACAGGTAGTCGCCCGCCACTCTTTCGTGCGCTACCCGCACCATTCACCGGAATCACTTCATAGTAGGATGACGGTCTAACATTCGATTTGATCGTGTGCAACGTTCGTGCCCGTTGCGGGTTAGCGCAAATTCGTTTGGTTTGGCTCAACAAAGGGGCGAAAAAGTGCAAAAGTACATAAGAGTCAGCGCGAGACTATCTTCAGAGAGCATGTTTCAACGTGAGACAGGGTCGCTATAGCGTGCTTCACGCTGAATCACGGATTGGACCATGCAGGTGGGAATCGATAACCTTCAGGAGTTCTGAGGGGTGAAACGGCTTGGCGAGTGCGCCGACGGCGCCGAGTCGTTTAGCTTCGTCAAAGACTTGCGGGCTGCCGTGCGCGGTGATGAGAAGAATTGGGATCTGAGGTTGGAGATTGCGCAGGTTTGCGATGACCTGAAAACCAGAGATGTCTGTGAGATAAAGATCGACGACACTGAAGCTGAAGGGTTTTGTGCGCGCCTGGTCAATGCCGTCAAGTCCTTTAGTAACAAGCACGACTTCATAGCCGTTTGACTCGAGCACCAGCTTGAGCGCGTCACCGACTGAGGGTTCGTCGTCTACGATGAGGATTCGTATCTTTTCCATGTTTACCTGAAAGTAATTCTCGCGCAAAGACGCAAACGCGCAAAGCGCTGCCGCGTCTCTTAAATGGCTTTCTTTGCGCCTTTGCGCCAGAAAAACTCTTACGGTTTCGTCGCGACCGATGAGTCTGGTCGTTCGACTTTGATTCCCAATTTCTTGAGTTTCCGGTAAAACGTCGGTCGCGGGAAACGGAGGATTTGAGCACTCTTCTTGACGTTACCGGCCGTTCGCTCGAGGGTTTGCATAATCGCTTCGCGCTCGATCTCCTCCATTGGCAACAACGGCGGAATCACGAACGCCGCGCTGGTGGCGCGCGTTTGAAACTCTTCGGGTAAACAATTCGGCAACAATTCCCTGCCTGAACAGAACAGCACCGCACGTTCAATCACACTTTCGAGTTGGCGAATATTACCCGGCCAGTCATAACGCACCAGGCGCATCACCGTGTCCGGCGAAATATCCTGAATCCGTTTGCCGTACTGCTCGTTGAACCGCTTCAAAAAACGTCCCGCGATTAACGGCACGTCGTCCAGACGCTCACGCAAAGGTGGTACCTTAATTTTGATCGTGCTGATGCGGAAGTAGAGATCCTTCCGCAACAGGCCTTCGTCAAGAAGGGTGAGCGTGTTGCGATTAGTCGCGGAAACGAGACGGAAGTTGACGTCGATCTCGCGTTCGTCACCCAGCCGGCGAAGTCTTCGTTCCTGTAACACACGCAACAACTTCGTTTGCAAATGCGTGGGCATCTCCGCAATCTCGTCTAATAAGAGAGTGCCGTTGTTTGCAGCTTCGATAAGTCCGCGTTTGTCGCGATCGGCGCCGGTAAAAGCGCCTTTCTTATAGCCGAACAATTCCGACTCGATGAGCTCGTGCGGGATGGCGGCGCAGTTGATCCTGATAAACGGACCCGCCGCACGCTGGCTCTGCGTGTGAAACGCCGACGCGATCAATTCCTTGCCGGTACCGCTCTCACCTTCTATCAGCACTGACGCATCGGAAGGCGCGGCGGTGCGGATCGTTTCGAAGATCTGGCACATCTTCGTATCGCGACCAATCATGCCAAACGTTTCACCGTCGCCCGCGAGTGTCCGTTTTAACGCCTGATTCTCGTGTCTCAGATCGGATAACTGGAGCGCACGATCGACGAGGGCGAAGAGACGATCCGGCGTGTAAGGCTTTTCGAGATAGTAATAGGCGCCGGCTTTGATGGCCTCAATGGTCACATCGATCGAACCGTAAGCCGTCATCAGAATGACTTCGACGTCGGGAGTGTTCGCCTTGATGTGTGTAATTAGATCGATGCCCGTGGCGTCTGATAAACGCAGGTCAGTGATCACAAGATCGACGGGCGTCTGCTTGAGGAGACTGGTTGATTCTGCAAAGCTGTGGGCCGTCAACACTTCATACCCGGCGTCACCAAGGATCAAACGAAGCGACCCGGTAACACTTGGTTCATCGTCAACAACCAGAATTTTCTTTGCTTTTCGTGCAATCACTTTAGTTGCTCCTCCCGTTTGCAGGTAATTCGACTTTGACTTGAGTTCCGTTGCCCGGGCGGCTCTCGACGACGATCTGTCCGCCGTGTTGTTGAATGACCTTTTGTGCGTAGGGCATGCCGAGTCCGAGGCCGCGGCTCTTCGTAGTGTTGAAGGGTTCGAAGATCTGTTTGATCTGTTCCGCCGTCATGCCCGCACCGGTGTCTCTAATTGTCATCCAGAGATTCCCGTTGTCCTGGCCGGTGGAAATCGTCAGGCGTCCACCGGTGGACATGGCCTGAACTGCATTGAGCATGAGATTGAGAGTGGCCGCGCGAATCGAGGCTTCGTCGAGCATTCCCGTGACCGGCGCGTTGTTGAGATCGAAGCGCGTTTCGATGTTGTGAGCCGAGACTTCAGTACTCAAAAGTTGAACTACATCTTTCGCTACTTCATTTAAATCAACTTGCTTTGGAGCCAGGGTCACTGGACGTGCGTAATTGAGAATCTGTTCGGTAGTGGCAGTGAGATGGTTGATGGTCTCGATGATCTTATCGATTAGTTGTGCGTCACCATTCGGGAGCTTTCCGTCGAGCTTGCCTTTGAGGTGAACCGAATAGAGTAAAAGACCGGCGAGTGGATTTCGTACTTCGTGCGCGACCTGCGCCGCAACGCGCCCGAGCGTCGCGATTTTCTCACTGTGTGCGAGTTGTTCGTGAGCGGCGACTAGTCGTCTCTGTTTATGGTCGACGATCCCCAGCAAAATGCTGACGACAATTACATCGACAGTCATCGAGATAAAGAAATGCTCGACTCTTTGTTCCACCTTATAACGGTAATCCGCGTTTTCGGGACCCGGATATTTACGCTCGACCCAGGAAAAGTAGGGCGGCCTCAACAGTTTTTCCCAGGTAACAATTACAGTCGCAGTTAACACCACCGTCAGCAGGGTGAAGAGAATTATCAGGCGTGAATTGAATGCTCTTCTAACGGAGATCACGCCGGAGCGCGGCACATCCCGAAACACTTTGGAAAAGACACTCATAGGCAGTTCCCGGTAAAGGCTGTCTCCCAATCAGCCTCCCTGAGAAGGGATTGCTATCAGTTTAGGGGGTTAGAGTGGTAGCTAACTACAACACCCAAAAAACCTGCTTGAAGTTGCAAGCTCTCAACGCGGTGTACACAGTGTCTCAAATTGAGCATGTGTACCTTTGCTTGAAGAGTTGACCTCTCGGTTCAGCGAAGACGAGAGATCTATCGCGCTTGGTGTGGATTTTTCCGCAAACGTTGAAGCCGGCGGAGAAGACACTTCCCAAGATTGCTGTTGCACAGCTCTTGCAAGGTGCTGAGCGACAGCGAGGTAACGCAACTAATCGCGCACTGCGGAATATACCATCAACGCAAGGAGAATCAAATGCGCCGACTACCCTTTACCCTCATTCTATTAACTTTTCTCTGCGCGCCGGTCGCCTTTTCGCAGACATCAGCGCCCGATTGCGCCTGTGAATCACAGTCTCTACCTGAGACACTGGCGGTCGTAAACGGCGTAAAAATCCCCAGCAGCGACATCAGGAAATCGACCGGCGACTCTGTTATCCAACTCCAACAGCAGGTCGTCGAGGCGCGCAAACGTGAGCTTGACCTGATGATCAACTCAAAACTCCTTGCCCTCGAGGCCCAAAAACGCGGCATCAACACTGTGAAACTGCTCGACCAGGAAGTAGTCGCGAAAGTAAAGAAACCGGGGCAAACCGAAGCTCAGGCCTTTTACGAGCAGAACAAGGCCCGCATCAAAAGCGAGTTTAAAGACGTCGCTGACGACATAATTTCCTATCTGGTCGAGCAGGCTCAGCAACAGGAGGCGAAGAAGTTTGCCGACAGCTTGCGAGCGTCGAATGAAGTTAAGGTGCTCGTGACCGAGGTGACAGCACCCGCGACCCCTGCAGACCGCACACGCGTCTTCGCTACGATAAAAGGTGAGAAGATCACATCAGGCGACGTTGAAGACGCGCTGCTGCCGTTGATCTTCGACGTGCAGCAACAGGTCTACAAGTTACGCAAGGATGAGCTTGAACTCAGTATCAACGACACGTTGCTGGTCCAGGAAGCACAGAAGCGACAGATTACTACCAACGCCTTGCTGGAGGCTGAAGTAAAACCGAAGCCGGTTACGGACCAACAAGCGCAGACCTTCTACGATCAGAATAAAGAACGTGTGAGCGGCGACTTCGCGCAGACGAAGGATGCGATCCGGCAGTATCTCGAACAGATCGAAGTGCGTCAGGCTGAGCGTACCTTTGTCGAGAAGTTGCGCGCGGCCGCTGTGATTCAGACGTTTCTGGTAGCGCCGGAGTCACCGGTCTTCTCGATCTCAACGAACGACCAGCCATCGCTTGGTAAGACAGATGCGCCGGTCACGATCGTCGCGTTTACTGATTACCAGTGTCCGAGTTGTGCCGCGATGCATCCGGAGTTGGAGCGTTTGGTGAAGGAGTATGGCGACAAGGTCCGACTCGTCACGCGCGATTTTCCGCTGAGTCAGCACGCGGAGGCATTCAAGGCCGCCGAAGCTGCGGAAGCTGCACGCGATCAGGGTAAGTATTGGGAGTACATTCAGATCCTGCTGCGCAATCAGTCAGCGTTGACGGTCGATAAGTTGAAGGGTTACGCGAGCGAGCTCGCGCTCGATCGGACGCGGTTTGACAGCGCACTCGATTCCGGGAAGTTCGCGGAGTCAGTGCAGCGCGACATTGAAGACGGAATGAAGTTAGGGATCAACGGCACGCCGACAATCTTCATCAACGGCCGTCGCGTCTCGGCAAAAGGTTACGACGAATTGAAAGCCATCGTCGACGCCGCCTTCAAAGCCGCCACCGCGAAGCCACAAAGAAGCACAAAGAGCACCTAACCACATCATGGCGTTCATTCACCAAGCTTGGTACCATCCGGAAATGAAAAGATTGCGAAAGTGAAAGGACAACATGCCAACACGAAAAGCAGAAGCTGAATGGAGAGGTAATCTGGCACAAGGCAGCGGAACGTTGAAAGTCGGTAGCGGCGCGTTTGAAGGTCCGTATTCGTTCAAGTCTCGTTTTGAAGAAGGCGAAGCGGCTACGAATCCGGAAGAGCTTTTGGGTGCAGCTCACGCGGGCTGTTTCACAATGGCTTTAACAGCGCAACTTTCCCGCGCGGGTATCACGCCCACACGAATTCATACCGAAGCGAGAGTCAAACTGGAAAAGACAGGCGAAGCGTTCACGATCACAGAGATCGCACTCGAGACTGAAGCCGAGATTCCGAATATCGACGACGCGACATTTCAGGAATACGCGCTCGGCGCGAAACAGAATTGTCCCTTATCAAAAGCCCTCGCGAGCACGACCATTAATATGACCGCAAAATTACTTTGATTTAGGCCACAAAAGGCACACAAATAATTTTGATCTCTCAGCGTCTTCCTTTGTGTGCTTTTTGTGCCTTTTTGTGGCCGCAAGTGGAACCTAATTTTGAGGTTCCGCTTTCTGCACAAAGATTCCGGAGAAGTACCGGCGATGTGCGTAGAAGACGATGAACCACAGTATGGTCACGACAAGTGCATTCACCATCCCGGCCGGATTCAGCAACAAGTGATACAGGAGTATGTTCACGATCACTGGTCCAAGCAGTACGAGGGCGAGCGGCACGAAGCGATTGATCAGCAATAGCGCACCGCCAATGACCTGTAGCGCCGCCACTACCCACAGGTAATGCGACTGAAACAGCGCACCTATAAACTGCCCGGCCAGACCTGCCGGCATTGGTCCCATATTAATAAACTGCAGGAACCCATTTAGACCAAACACCAAAAAGATCAAGCCCAGCAGTAGCCGGGCGATCAAAGTCACGATTCTCATCTTAGTTTTCCTCCGACGTGTCAGCGACTATCGCACCCATCCGGCCCTCCTGATAATCCTGGATAGCCTGATAAATCTCCGCCTTCGTATTCATCACGAATGGACCATACCGCGCGACCGGCTCGTGCAACGGCACGCCACCGATGAGCAACACGTCGAGCGGACCTCGAGCGTCAGCCGGATTCTCGATTCGCACTTCGGCCCCATCCTGCGCAAATAGGACCATTTGCCCATCGCCGCCTCGCTCACGCTCCGCGCCAAACAAGCCCGCTCCGTCGACGACATAGGCGAAGATGTTGAAACCGTCAGGCACCGATTGCGTTACAACACCACCAGGCGCGATGCTGTAGTGCAGGTAAATGATCGGAGTGCGCGTCTCAATAACCGCCTTTTCACCCATCGCTTCACCTGCGATCACCCTCACCGTCACGAGACCATCCGGCGAAGTGGCCTTCGGAATTTTTGAACCCGGAATCTCCTGGTAACGCGGCTTCATCATCTTGTCACGCTGCGGCAGGTTTACCCAAAGCTGAAATCCATGCATCCGACCACCCGCACGCAAGAACTCTCGCGAAGGCATTTCAGAATGGACCACACCGGCGCCGGCAGTCATCCACTGAACGTCGCCAGGCGTCAAACGTCCGGCGTGTCCACTCGAATCCCTGTGCTCCATCTCTCCTGACAACATGTAGGTCACGGTTTCGAATCCGCGGTGCGGATGATCCGGCGCCCCTTTGGCTTGTCCGGCACCGACATCCATCGGACCCATCTCGTCCAGTAACAGGAACGGATCAAAATCCGAGAACGACGCTGTCGGGAACGGACGTCGAACCAGAAAACCCGCGCCTTCCAGCGTTTCAATACTCGTTACAACTCCCGCCACGGTTCGTGTTTGCAATGCTTTACTCACCATCGACATAACTACTCCTCTCTAAACTTTTCCGCCGCTTCATAGCCAATCTTTTTCAACAGTCGAATCAGCATATCGCGTTCGGCTTTGGTCAACGAGGCCGACGCGAGTCGTTCCATGTCGGCGGCATGATCGGCGTACACCCGCGCGATCAACTCCTTACCGGCCTTAGTCAAATGAACGATCTTCGCCCGGCGGTCAGTGCCGGACGCACGTCTCTCAACCAGCCCTTTCGACTCGAGGCGATCGACCGCGACCGTGATCGAGCCGCTCGTCAACAGCACTTTCTTTCCGATTTCGTTGATGGGGAGCGGCCCTTTATGGAGCAGCGCTTCGAGTACGGCGAAATCGCTGCCACACATCTCCAACTCCGCGATACTGCGCTGCGCATACGCCTCAACGGCGTGCACCGCCTTCCACATCACCAGAAAGACGTGCACCCCGGTCCCATCTTTTAATGATTCTAATTTATATCTACTCATTTATCTTGACATCAAGATACTTTACACAAAGCGAGTCTGTCAAGCGGGCATCCGCAGATTACACAGGTTTTCTCTTTGAAGATCTGTGTAATCTGTGTAATCTGTGGACATCATGAACAACTCGCCCCACTATCGCACCTGCAATATCTGTGAAGCGATCTGTGGCGTCGAGATAACCGTTGAGCCATTTCAACGGCTGAACATACGCGGCGACAAGGACGATCCATTCAGTCGCGGCTACATCTGTCCCAAAGCTGTTGCCTTACAGGATATTCACTACGACAAAGATCGTCTCAAACATCCAGTTCGTCGCACCGCCAGAGGTTGGCAACGCATCGGCTGGGACGAAGCGTTCGTGGAGGTTGAGCAAAACCTAAAGCGTATTCGCGCGCAGCATGATCGTAATTCACTCGCGACTTACCTCGGCAATCCCACGGTCCATAACTATGCCGCACTGCTGTTCGCGCCGGGATTTATTCGCAGCCTGCGCACGCGCAACCGGTTTTCCGCAACGTCGGTGGACCAACTGGCCCATCATCTTGCTTCGTTCATGATGTTTGGACATCAGTTGCTGCTGCCCGTTCCGGACGTCGACCGTACTCAATTCTTCCTGATCCTCGGCGCGAATCCGGCAGTCTCAAACGGAAGTCTCATGACCGCCCCTGGGATGGCCCGAAGGCTGGAAGAGATTCGCCGGCGTGGCGGTAAGGTGATACTGATCGATCCGCGTCGCAACGAAACCGCGCGTCTCGCCAGCGAGCACCTGTTTATTCGTCCCGGTACAGACGTGTTGTTGTTGCTCGCCTTACTCCATGTTGTTTTTGACGAGGGGCTGACACGATTGGACCACCTGGCGCCGTTTACGAAAGGCGTGGAGACAATCGGTAACCTCGTGGCCCAATTCACGCCGGAAAGAGTTGCGCCGATTACACGGATAAATGCCGATCAGATACGCCGGCTGGCAAGAGAATTTGCGGCCGCCGAGTCGGCGGTGTGCTACGGCAGGATCGGTCTCAGCACGCAGGAGTTCGGCGGCGTTTGCCAGTGGTTGATTAACGTGCTGAACATCGTGACCGGTAATCTCGATCGTCCGGGGGGCGCGATGTTTACCCTCCCCGCATTTGATCCACTCTCGGCGCCGGAGTCAGTGGCGCCGCGCGGAAGTTATGCGCGCTGGCACAGTCGCGTGCGAAAGCTGCCGGAATTCGGGGGCGAGTTACCAGTCGCGACGCTTGCGGAAGAGATTTTGACGGAAGGTCCGGGACAGATTAAGGCGCTCGTCACTCTCGCGGGAAATCCGGTGCTGTCGACGCCGAACGGTCGCGTGTTGGATCGCGCACTCGCGAGTCTCGAGTTCATGGTGTCGATCGATTTCTACATCAACGAAACGACGAGACACGCGCACATCATCTTGCCGCCGACCAATACGCTCGAACGTGGCCATTACGATCTCGCGCTTCATCTGCTTGCAGTACGCAACACGACGAAGTACTCGCAGCCTTTATTCGAACCCGACGATGACACGCGTCACGATTGGGAGATTCTGGCTGAACTCCAGTCGCGCATGAACACGCATGGTGCGTTTGGCAGTCTGGTGAGAGGCGTGAGAAATAAGTTCATCAAACAATTCTTCGGACCCGAACGCATCCTGGATCTCGGTCTACGTTTTGGACCGCATCATCTAACACTGCGAAAACTGAAGCAGGTTCCGCACGGGATCGATCTTGGTCCATTGATGCCCTGTCTACCAAAACGACTGCGCACCGCGGACAAATCGATCGAGCTGGCGCCGGAAGTTTTCGTCAAAGACGTGGAGCGTGTGAGAGTGAGATTGCTCGACACAGCCGCGGCTGACACGAACGGTCACCTGTTATTGATCGGGCGCAGACAACTGCGCAGCAACAACTCGTGGCTGCACAACAGTGAACGAATGGTGAAGGGCAAGCAGCGCTGCACAATGCTGATGCATCCGGACGATGCTGCCGATCGGGATCTGATGTCAGGTCAAAACGTGTTGGTGCGTTCGCGAGTGGGAGAGATCGTGCTGCCGGTTGAAGTGTCGGAGGAGATGATGCGCGGCGTGGTAAGCATTCCGCACGGCTGGGGCCACGATCGTTCCGGAAGCCGGTTGGAAGTGGCCCAGCAACACGCGGGCGCCAGCATCAACGATCTCACAGACAATCAAGCCATCGACGCGCTTTGCGGCACCGCCGCCTTCAACGGCACGCCTGTTACGGTCGACTCATATTCATCGACGATCGTCTAGTTGTCGTGTCCGGCTCCAGCTCCAATCTTAAAAGCGAACCTCGTTAGTTGCTTTCGAATACTCTGCGGCGCTGAACCCATGAGAAAGCCTTCTTCGCCTGAAGCGGCCGACGCAAGTGGTTGTTTCAGCACGGCCGGTACCGGCAGTAGCAAACCGATCTGCTTCGATCTGTAACCAAAGGCGATTGACGGCAGATTCAAACGCACCGCAACCATGTCTCCTTCAAGATGATGGAAAGCGAATCTGGTGAGAAAGTCGGGACGCAAGCTCAACTCACCCTTTATCAGGTATCCATTTTTCGCGAATACTTCCGGCAACGCCGCGAGAGTCTTTGGCGGCGTAGAAACACCTGCTTCCTTAAGTGCCTCGCCAATGACAGGATCTGCAAGCAACGCGTTCAAGATGTCCGATTCCGGAAAGTAATCTGTCAGCTTCACGACCTTGCCCGGCTGGTTCATGTCTACGTCAATAGTTTCACCATACTGATAAGGCACTGATCCTTCGCGTTTGAGATCCACCGCCGTGAAACGTGTTTCGGTGGTTGGATGTGCACCACCGCAGTCGCTGTATTCAGTATCCTGAAAACTGACTAACGACCCGGCTATGGATAACACCTCAAAATCGCGCCGGTATTCACAGTTGTGATTTTGCCCTTTTGTCGGCGTAGCTCCATTCAAGTCCGCTAGAAATTCCTCGTGACCCTTTTCAGCTACAGGTTGAAAGATCTTTTCTATGTTTTCTCCTGAGCGAGAAAATAGATCTGCGGTGGTCCAATCAATCTCAACTCCGCCACTATTCCCTCTCCAAATAGACTTACCCGACACTTCAGCCCGTGCCGCGGAAGGCGAATTCTGGTCTGACTTCGACGCAGGACTGGCGCCAATTCCCGGCAGCTCGGCGTTCTGTGAAGAGGTTGGATTGCATCCGTATCCAAACAGTGCAATCCAACCTGCAACCAACACGATCCAGCAAAATGGTCTCACCATCTCAGTTCTCCATCACTGGCCATATCCGCAGCCTTGCAGAGCAGCCAGGAAATCCTTGGCATTCGCGGCAAGTCGTTGAGCAACTCCGCGCTCGTGCCGGGTTTGTCCAATGATGACCCACCGGGCGTTATAGAAATCGGGCTCTCCGTTTGCAGGAACCCAGTCTGCCAGGGAATATCTGGTGAATGAACCATTGACCATTCCCTGAACAGCAACTCGAGCGGCTACCTCTGGCCTGGCCGCTTGCCCTGGACTACCAGCAAGCCCGAATTTCGCGTAATTACTACGATGCGTGATATGTACGTACCCTCGACCGCGATATTGGACTCCACCTCCATAGTTCCTGGTGGCCGCATACGAACGACTCTCTACCATCGAGTTACCCATATTCGATTCATGCTCCGCTGTCGCCAATACATACGCAGCTTGTGCGGCTGTCAAACCTGACTGAGCTGCCTGATTCAGCAGATTTGTAATCGCTGTTCGAGCCCTGTCTGTCTGGCGATTCCTGCCGTGAATTTTGCCGAACACGGCGTCAACACACGGGTTTTGGTCCGGTGTCGGCGTGGGCGCCGGAGTCGGTGTCGGGTGCGGTTGAGGTCTCGGATCCTGAGGCCCAAGACCACCACCACCGCCGCCGCCATGGTGGCCGTTGCCGCCTTCACCACCACCGCCGCCACCACCGCCGCCTCCGCCGCCACCTCCGCCTTCAAAGTAGCACTCCTGCCATACGTATAGAGTCGCTCTTGCCTCATCCCAATGTTCGTACCACACACAGAACAATCCGGTCGGATCAGTAAAGTTAATCGGATCGTTCTGCACGTATGCGTAGCGATTGAACGACTGTGGATTACTCAGGTTATAACTACCATCATATGGATCGGGCTGTTCAAACCTGGTCCACCAGCGGTTATAACGGCGATGCATCGCATCGTCGCTGCCAATTCCGTCACGGTGATAAGTATCGAACTTGCGTGGCTGGAAAGCTTCGTTGCTACTGCGATTAGTCTCGCCACCCCACGGATCCAGCTCCACCGAGCTCACAATCGTTCCGAACGCGTCAGTGATTCTCTTACTCTTCACGACGGGATCCTGATGCACCCAGTAAACGCCACCGGATTGTACTGCCAGCAGCTCACTGCCCAGGTAGACGTAGCCGCGCGCCCAATCACCATTTTGAGCAAGCTCAGCTACGATCTGACCGCCAAGCACTGTACTGCGCAGATAGTAGAACGTGGTTCCAGCTTCAAGCTTTTTCCCCCGGAGCCGGTCGCCGTCGTACCAGTTCTGCATACTGTTGACAGCACTGGTCACTTGTTGTCCGGTGACGTCATAAGTGAAAGTCCAGCCGCCACCAGCATCAGTTAAATTGCCTGATGCGTCATAAACATGTCCATTCATCCTGTTGTTGGTGTAACTGACGTTGTAAGCAGGATTCGTACCACCCCAACCCTCGCGACCGGTGATGTTGCCCCACTTATCATAGAAATAACCGTGCGAATATGGACCATTGTAGAGAAGCGGTACCTGATCTCCGATCGCGAGGCGTGCCTCATTGCCGGATCGTGAAACAGTTATGCGGCCCACGTGATCGTAACCATAGTAACGATCCAGAGTTTCATCATCGAGGTTACGCACGAATCCGACGCGCCCGTCGCGTTCCCACGTGTAGTTGTATTGCATGCGCAGCACACCAGGAATACTCCACTCCGTTTTTCGCAAACGATTGTCGTATTGGATCGACAACGTGCGGCCGTTGTTATAGTCCACTTGCTTGAGGCCGAACGCCCGGTAAGCAATGCTGTTTACGTAAGCACTTACACCTACGTAGCCCGCACCGGAAACACTCGTGGGCCGCCCGATTTTGTTGTAGTGATAGCCAACTTGCGCTCCCCATGGATTGGTAATCGAGCTTAGTTGACCGCCGAGGCTATACGCGTAACTCAACGTGTATGATCCAGCGAGTCCGTTAAAGGTGCGCGTTTCGGAAGTCATTTGCGAGAGCGTGTTGTAGACGTAACTTACTGAACCCAACCCATCGGTCATGCTCGTGCGATTGCCGGCGGAGTCATAAGCAAAAGAAACATTCGGTGTCGCCGCAACTGCACCCGTCGCGACATACGTAATGCTCGTGGCCAGATGCCGGCCGTTGTAAGCAAACGTCGTAGTCGCATTACGCGCATCGGTAATCGTCTGAACAGTGTCATCAGCAAAATAGCTGTAACTCACAGTGCCTTGCTCAGGAGTCGTACGTGTTGCGACTCGCCCGTATCCGTCGTAGTTGTACGTTCTGAGTTGTCCCTCCTGATTGATCTGCGTGATCTGATCGCGAGCGTTGAGTGTGTAGTTGGTAGTTGAATACACACTTGTGTCCCAATTCAGCTCTTCCACTTTAACCAGCCGGCCCACCACGTCGTTGGTGTAACGCTTGCGACGACCCTGCTCATCGCGCACAGTTGTTTGTTCGCCTCCGGCACAACCACAACCACCGTAAATAGTTTCCCTGGTATTGCCATCAGGGTCCGTGGTCAGCAGCGGACGTCCTTGCCAGTCGTACGTCTGAAGAGTGGAAGACCAGCCGGCGGCGTCGTCGCCGGTCGGTACCCAACTCGCGTTCATCTCAGCAGGATTTGTCTTCTGAGAAAGCCTTCCCATCGAGTCGTAGAAAGTCAGTTGGCCCATATACCCGCCTGAGCTGCCCGGATGGTCACCGCCCGACGCACGCACGCGACCAGCACCATCGAAATAGTTGATGCTATAGGCTTCACCGGCGCCATCCTGAAGCGTCGCGAAGCTGGCAACGTAGCTTTCTGGCGAGTAGACATAGCGGACATACGCACCACTGGTTTCATTGGTGATGCGATCGATACGCAGCGCGTTATCGTAAGTCGTGGTCTGCACCGCGCCTTTCGGATCCTGAGTGCGTGTCACAGCTCCGAAGTCCCAGTTGTACCGCACTGTCGTGGAATAGTTATCGGCGTCCGTTACTGTGGTCGGATACGCATAGGTGTTGCGATTGACGCTGTCGGAGAAGGAATCCGTGTAACTGAAACTAGTCTGGTGCCAGGCTCCATCGCCGGTGAAAACCACCGAGCCACTGGTGTTGTAACCAAACTTCGTACTCAGGACACGTGAAGTATCATTCGGAAACTGAACGTCATACTGTTCGATCAAGACAAGGTTCGCACGTCCGACGACAAAGCTGCCGTTATAGTTCGCATCGTCGTGCTGCGTAGTCGTACCCGGATCTACTAACCACGGCGAGGCCCAATCGCGGTGATACAAACGCTTCGACTGTAGCGTTCCCGCACCGTCGTAAACGTACTCGCCAAAAACAAGCCCGATAATGCGACGGTTAACGTAGTTCGGATCCAAATTGTAATCCGTGTGAGTGCGGCGTAAGACGGTTGCGCCATCCGCCGCATATTCATAAATATCGCTGGGTAAACTGAACGAGGTAGTCGGATAGTAACTGGTCGTAACACGTCGCTGGTTACCCGCGTCGTCGTACGTAATGGTTTCAGTTGCCCGCGGATTCTTTTGATAGCTTAAGCCTGTGTCATCCTGCGTCCATGCGGTGGTGGTCCACTTCTTTCTGACTCCGCCCGACCACACTTCTGAAAGATACGTAAGGCCTGCTTGCCATCCGGAAGTGAAGAAAAATTCCTTGAAAATCGTGCCGTCCGGAGCAGTCTGCTGACTCGATGAACCGTCACCGGCAACGCTATATGTGGTTACCGCTTCGCTTCCACTGTTCCAGTTCTCAGCCCAGTCGTGACGCTCAGTAAATCTTGGACAATCAGTCTGGCCCGTACTGGTACTCAAGTTGTACGACGTGTAATTGATCAGATGGCCATCCGACTCATAGTGGTTGATGCGAAATACCTGCGCGAACGCATTGTTGTAGTTGAAAGTGAAGTAAGAGCCATCGTGCAGGTTTACCTGAGTCAATACAGTCGTATAGCTGTTGTTTGGACCATTGACGAGCAGACCGCCGCCGAAATTCGGCGCCACGAGGACCTGGCCATACGTGAAAGTGGCCCAATCGTGATTGCCACCTGCCCAGGTCTGGCGAATAGCCGATAGATTGCCGCCCGTGTCGTAAACAAAATTCACAACTCGTCCAAGTGTGTCGGTAATGCTTAGCAAGTGACCGGTGCTGCCGTCGTAGCTCGCGGAAATATAGTTGCCGTTTCGATCCTTTATTTGAATGCAACGATACTCAGCGTTGACGTTGACGGGTACGAAGGTGTACTGGGTTCCGTCGGTGGTGCGCACCACAAGCGAACTCGTATTACTGGCGTCCAATTGTGCGTAAGTGCTGTCCTGCGATTCGTAGATATTTGAACTGCCTACCTGCCTTAGTTCTACACGGCCTCCGGAAGGCGTCACCATCATGTAGGCATAAACACCGGTCTGCGAATTAAAAAAGCGCTGTTGCACAATGGGCAGGCCGAGTCGAAAGCCCGGAGCTGGATTTCCGAAATCTGCGTTGAACTTCATGTAGGAACCGTCTTTGGTCCATACCAGCGAGTTGTAAGTAAGGGTTAGATCCAGATCCAGGTCGGCGCGTCCGGAAAGCGAGAGCAGGGTCAGGTTCCAGTTAAAATTCTGCGAACCGAGATCGACGCCCTCTTGCCCGGTTTCATTGCGTGGCCTGCCGCGCGCAGTTGAAAAGTTTGGATCGCCGCTCGGGAAGTTGCCGCCACCTCCACCACCGCCATATGGATCACAGTCAGCGCACGGTAAATTGGCTTCGATCGGAGCCTGCGCTTTAGGCTGTTGCGGTTTCGCGTTACGTGCGTCGTCCAGATTTGGAAGATTTGCGATTGGCGCCTGAGTGATAGGCGCAGGTGACGTGGTCGCAAAACTTCCGCCTGGTCCAGTACCGCCAACGCCGTGACCGGGCGGCGGAATCATTGGTGATTCGTTTGGTGAGCCCTTCACTTTTACCAGTGCGTCCGCGGCGTTCACGACTCCATTACTCGACACTTTCCCCGATAGCGAAGCCACTTGACGTGCGCTTTCCGAGATTGCCTTTGCTACTAGACGAGGACTCGCGCCGGCGCGAAGAGTTTTTAATAAACCTGCAATTCCCGTGACCACGGGTGTTGACGCCGACGTGCCGCTCACGGTCCAGTAGCCGCCGCCTTTCTGCGTCGTGAGGATATTTGTTCCCGGCGCTGCAACTGTCACTTTCCCGGCGCTCCAGTTGGACCATGAAGCAAGCTGATCGAGGTTATCAGTGGCCGCCACCGAAATCAGATTCGTCACTGCAAATGACGCGGGATAGTAAGGGCTCGAGTCGAGACTGCGCCCGGCATTACCGGCAGAACAAATGACTACTACATTGCGTTTGATAGCACGTTCGATTGCTTCTTTCAGCGCCAGTGATTCTGCGTTGGTTCCCCATGAGAGATTAATTACCTGAGCACCGTGAGTAATTGCGTAATCGATCGCCTCAACCGCGTTTGCAACATCGCCGGTACCGGTATTATCCAAAACCCGCAGGCTCATCAGGCCGGCGCGCCACATGACACCGGTCATGCCGGTGGAGTTATTGCCTTCGGCGGCAATGATGCCGGCTACCGCAGTACCGTGGCCGTGCTCGTCTTTTATTTCCGAACTGCCGGCGACGAAGTCCCAGCCATGCAGATCCTGCTTCGGGCTGGGCAATGGATTGGTCCAACGGTTATTTGCAAGATCCGGATGGGTGAAGTCGATGCCGCTGTCGATGACTGCGATTACGGTTGACGTCGCTCCGGTAGTGATACTCCAGGCGTCAACAGCGTCGATATCTGAACCAAACTGGCCGCCGTTCTGGCCCATATTACGCAAGGCCCATTGTTCATTGAATCGCTCGTCATTGGGATTCAAATCGTCTTTTGCGATCAGGAAGTTAGGTTCGGCAAGTTCAACCAGCGGGTTGAGTAACATCTGCAACGCCACGTCTCTGACGTCGCGCCCTGCCGGCAACTCGAGTCGTTCAAGAGCAGATTCACCCTGGAGTCGCTGCTTACGCTTTGCGCCATGTGTCGCGAGGATCGTGTCTCTGGCTTGAGGTGAAACTCCGGCGCGGAATCGAACGATTAGTTCGCCGTCACGACATGGTGTTTGCGGCTGTTGCGCCTGGCCAAACACTTTTGCTCTGTTGAAAGATGCTTTTGTTGCATGTGTAAATGGACCACAGGTCACGATAATCAGTGTCCAGGAGAGGAAGGTAACAACGAACACACGTAACCTGAATGGCGTGGTGAAAGTAGCCATCGAATTGCTCCCTGTTAAAACGTCGGGGCAATCATTGTCTGAGGGCAGCTACAAATGTGGGAGAAATGGGCCAAGACTAACTAAACCCATAATTTTTTGAAGGAACAACTGTCGGGAGAGCTATGTAATCAAGAGGGCAAGGTGAACGCACTTTACTCCGCGTTCGTTCGGGTGTCAACTTGCTTTATGATTGCGAATTTCTAATCGCGATGACTGGGTGGTCGCAGCGGTAATTCAAAATTCGCGCGGCAAGGATCGGTGCCCACAGCCCTTCTTCTTGCCTCACGTGCAGTAGGACTGAGCGTTCGTTCGTCCAGCTTTGCGAGCGCGCACTCGTCTTCTATGATACGGGCTTGCAGCGTCTGAATTTCCGAACGCAGCAGATTAATCTCATCCGGCGTGACGCTTCCACCACGATTCATTCCCGCCATTCGTGACTGTTGTTCGAGAGTGCGCAGACTCGTTTCGATCGTGTAGAAACGCTGCTCGAGTTGACTGATGCGAGAGTCTAAACGAATGACGTCCTGTTGCGGAGCCGGACCAGCGCTAGTTCGTACTGCCAGCACTAAACCAAAAGCAACCACTATCATCAACAATACGTATTTCATACTTCCCCCGTACTGAGCCACAAAAAGGCACCAAAAGCACATAATACGATCCCTTAAACGTTTTGTGCCTTTTGTGCCTTTTGTGGCTAAACTGTTACTTGTCGCGACGCAAACTCCGGCACTTCCGTCAGCAATCCCTTTTCGAGATGTCGCTGCTCGGAAGCAAAACTCGCCGCATGCGGATCGTGCGTCACCAGCATGATCGTCTTCTTCAACTCGTGATTCAGAGTTGAAAGTATCTGCATGATCTCTTCACCCGAACGCGCATCGAGATTGCCGGTCGGCTCGTCAGCGAGAATGAGATCCGGATCGGTAACGATCGCGCGCGCGAT
>Ga0070700_100000070_pt1 | contig 72718 bp, 60 predicted proteins | sample KBSK5101metaG_FD_65456 | JGI IMG/M metagenome (GOLD analysis project Ga0070700, IMG submission 65456) | Corn, switchgrass and miscanthus rhizosphere microbial communities from Kellogg Biological Station, Michigan, USA - KBS K5-10-1 metaG | ecosystem: Host-associated > Plants > Roots >...
AGCAAAACCGATGCGTGGTCCAAAGTTGTTCTTGTCACTCGGACGATTCCCGGTTTGTGGCAATGCCGGATTTACGAGGAACGGTTGCGGAAACTGCTCGTAGTCCCAGCGCAATCCGAGATTGAGCGTCAACCGCGGCGATACGCGCCAGTCGTCCTGTGCGAAGAAAGCCCAGTCAGTGCTGGTCAACTCGAAACGAGGCTGACCAAAACCCTGGTTATAGGTGCCGGAGTAGCATTTGCCGGCGAGGCGCGTCGTGTTGGCCGGATTCGCCTGCGTCGAGCAAGTTCGACCTGCCGTGCGCAGGGCGCCATTCGTAGTCCAGTTTGTGAAGTCGACGATGAAGTCGTTGATGTTGGCGTAACTGTAAGAACCGGCTCCGGTGAAGAGATTATCGTCGATATCTCTTACGCGATTGATGTCCGTGCCGAATTTGAAGGTGTGGTTACCGCTGGTGTAGGTCAGTGAATCCGCGAATTGAAAACGTCTCTCATCGGGTAGAGCTACGCGATCAAACGATGTGGATTTGCCGAATGTAAGGCCGTTTGTCAGGGACACCTGCGGTGAAAATCCATTGGACGTAGTCGGCTGGCCCGGCAGTGGTGGTTGCGCGAATTGCGAGTTGAGCTCGTCGGCCCACTGGAAGCGAAACTCGTTGATGAACTGGCTCGAAAGAGTCGAAGACAGGCGCATGTTCAACGAATCGACCTCGACAAAGTCGTCGCCGAAGCCGGCACGGTCGCGCGTTACCGTCGCACCTGTTTGCACTCCCGCGGGTGAGTTCCATCGCAGACGGTTATACGTAGCGCTGAACTGGTTATTCGAATTCAGGTTCCAGTCGATCTTCGGCAGAAACAGTCGTTGATCGCCACGACGCGGAACCTCGCCCGTTTGATCGGTAAGAAACGCCAGCGCGGAATTAATTTGAGCATCGGTCAGACCGCGGCTCGGATTTTTTAACGAGGCGGCGAATAGCGCAGCCGTACAACCCGGAGCTGTCGCCGAAGTACACAGGTTTACAGTGTTGAGATAGCCGGGCGTGGAAAACACTGCGATACCTGGGAAATTACGTCGCTGCTCGTCGTAGCTGAAAAAGAAGAACAGATTGTCTTTGACGATTGGTCCACCGATGGCGCCGCCAAATTGGTAGCGTACGTCCTTCGGCTTGAACGCCTCTCTGGTTGAGACTCCGTTGACCAGCCGATTCAAGAACGTGTTCGGATTGCGAGCGCCCCATTTGTTATTGCGATCGTAAAAGAACCCTGAACCGTGAAACTCATTGGTGCCTGACTTTGTGACCGCGTTGATAACGCCGCCTGCGGAACGTCCGTACTCAGCGGCGAAGTTTGAGGTGTTAACCTGAAACTCGCGAATCGCAGCCTGGCTGATCGAATACGCGCTGCGCGTGCGACCTCGCTCCTCCGAGAAGAACCCCTGGTTGTTATCGCCGCCGTCAACGGTGCTGTTGTTCAGCAATCCGGAGATGCCGCGGAAGCTGATCAAACCAAAATTGCCATCAGGAACAGCTCCGGGAGTAAGCACCGCGAAGTTGGACCAACGGCGTCCGTTCACCGGCAGTTCGTTGATTGAAGTCTGATTGAGATTGGTTGAGAAGTCTTGCTGAGTGGTATTGATTACCGGCGCCTCAGCGCTGACGTCCACCGTTCCGGTTACCGGACCGACGGAGAGATTGACTTCGAGAGTCGTCTCGCGTCCGATTTCAACCACTACGTTGTCCATCGCTGATGGACTAAAGCCGGACGAGTTCACAGTCACGGAATAATTTCCGGGCTGGAGATTCGCGACCTTAAAGCGGCCGGAGTCGTCGGTCGTGGCGGTGTCTTCCTTATTGGTGCCGACGTTCTTTACCGTAACGGCAGCGCCCGGAACGACCTCCTTGTTAGGATTTGTTACCACGCCTCCGATCGAGCCGGTGGTGGTCGACTGCGCAAATGCGACTGCGCTCAGTGCGAGCACCAACAAGCTCACAAAACAAAGCTTCACTATTTTCGACATACAGGGGAACTCCTTAAAAATGGTTAGCGCAAGTTCAATTCGAAGAAGAAAATGGTTGCGATTGGAATCGGCTAAGCAAGACGCGACTTCTACCATGCTGAGCTTGCTTAATCAAGTCAAAACCCGTGCCGTGTGAGGTTTTAAATGGCCTCACCAGACAAAAGCGATACGGTGCCAATAGTTAACCGAAAAAGGGAGAGAACTATGCTCGTAAAGCATTACAAGAATTTGGATTTAATCCAAAAAACCAGCCACGGATTCCCGCCAATTAACGCGGATTTAGTTTTTGAGATTATCCGCGTGAATTCGCGTTAATCTGCGGCTTTATTACACTCTCTCAACGATCATCGCGATGCCCTGTCCACCACCAATGCATGCTGTCGCGAGGCCGTAGCGTCCGCCCCGCCGGTGCAACTCGTGAAGAACAGTTAAAACGAGGCGTGTGCCCGTGGCGCCCAGCGGATGTCCGAGCGCGATCGCACCGCCATTCACGTTTGTACGCGTTCGATCGAGTCCGAGTTCTTTTTCCACAGCCAGATACTGGGCCGCGAAAGCTTCGTTCACTTCCACGAGATCCATGTCACTGATCGACAACCCTGCTTTCGCGAGCGCTGCGCGAGTGGCAGGCACTGGCCCGATGCCCATGATCTCAGGCTCGACACCGGCATAAGCCCAGCTCACGATCCGGCTCATCGGCTTCAGATCTTTTTGTTTGACAAACTCCTCACCCGCGATGACGAGCGCTGCCGCACCGTCGACGATGCCGGACGCATTTCCCGCCGTGACAAATCCATCTTGCGCAAACGCTGGTTTGAGTTTCGCGAGTCCTTCGAGCGTTGTCTCGGGTCTAGGATGATCGTCGTCAGTTACCTGAGTCGTTCCTTTGCGTGTCTTCACGTCTACCGCAACGATCTCTTCAGCGAAGACACCCGCATCTTTCGCGCGCTTCGCTTCCTGTTGCGATCGCAAAGCGTACTTGTCCTGCTCTTCACGCGATACTTCGAACTTGCGCGCGAGGTTCTCGGCAGTGCCGGCCATCGGCGTATTGCAGTAAGTGTCGAGTAACGCCACCATCAAACTGTCTTCGAGTTTTCCCTGTCCCAAGGCAAAGCCGGAACGCGCGCCACGAATAACGTGCGGGGCCTGCGACATCGACTCCATACCACCAACCAGACACGTGCGCGCTTCGCCAAGCTGAATCATGTGTGCGCCCGACACGATCGACTGAATGCCACTACCGCATAACCGATTCACTGTCAGCGCCGGCCGATCGAAGGGAACACCGGCCTTTAGTGCCACGTGACGAGCGCCATAAATCGCGTCGCCGGAAGTTTGTAATGCGTTACCGATCACCGTGTGATCGATTTCATCAGGCTGCACATGCGTGGCTTCCAAAGCGCCGCGCGCCGCCACTACCCCAAGATCGATTGCCGATACGTCTTTCAGCACGCCGACATATTCACCCATCGGCGTGCGTTTTCCACCCAGTATGAAAACGTCCTTACTCATTTCTGAATCCCCTGTTATGAAATCCGCTCCAATCGAAACCTTGAAGGCTAACAGAAGAAGGCGGTTTCACGCAAAGGCACAAAGTTCACGCGAAGGGCGCCAGGAAAACTTACTAAAACTTCGCGCCTTCGCGTGAACTTTGTGCCTTTGCGTGAAGCTTACTCTTCAATGATCACGACTGAAGCGGTGTTCCTGGAGATAACGGTGTAGTAATTCTTCGAGGAAGCCTTCGTAGGTGAACGTGGCGAGGTCGTAGGTGGGTCGAAGTTTATAAAGGATTGGTAGTGAAACTCTCCACGCCATCCATTGCCGCGGCACGTCGGATAGATCCCAACGGCGGCGCAGAAACGTTTCCACCACCTGAATCTCCGAGTCCGTCAAACTCGCCAAACTGGCGGTGAAGTCTACCGGTTTGAAAGATCGACGCAGCGCCGGATCGCTGACCGGCGTAGCAAAGACTTGCGAGAACTCGGGCGCTTCCGCTTCACGCTCGCGAACCACTACTGTGCCCGCCACCATGTCGCCGACACGCTGATCTCGAGTCGTCGAAAAAACGGAGATTAGTCCGATTGAGTAAAACGGCGCCGGCATCATATCCAACGTGCGCAGCAGGTTACGCACTGCCGCTTCCCAGAAAGTGATGGGCCGTCCATCTTCACGGAGAACACGCAGTTTCAACCAGCGCTTGCCCGGCGTTTGTCCACTCCAGGCCCATTCGAAGAAAGCGAAGTATCCTGCGAGGATCAAAAACAGCACAATGATCATCACCGCAACAACCCACTTCGGCGCGCTCGCTATAACACGTTCGATACTGGGAAAGCTCGTCAGTATCAAAGCGCTAAGACCAATAAGCCCGATAGCAAGTGCCTGGATCGCGTGGTCTATGGCACACGCGATAAAGCGGTTTCCGATCGACGCAAGCGCAAAGTGCAAAGGCACGCGCTCGGGCGTTTCGATGACCAGAATGTCTTCAGTTGTGAGTGTGGCTGACATAAAGCCATCCACAGATTACACAGACAGATTTAATCTGTATTTCTTTATCTGTGTAATCTGTGGTTAAGTTATTCACCCCTTACACGCACGAAGCGACGCTTCCCAACCTGGACCAGGAGCGATCGCTCCCCATTGAGATCAACTTCGAAATCACTCTGCGTTCGCCGCTCCCCTTCAACATAAACTCCGCCCTGCTCGATCATCCTGCGAGCTTCCGCCATAGATGAAACCATACCGAGCTCAACCAGCAGCTTCGGCAACTTCCAACTACCTGTCGCCAACATTCTCTCTTCGATAACATCAGGCGCCTGCTTGTTGCGAAACATCGCGTTGAACTCGTCTTCAGCTTTGCGTGCCTCGGCTTCGGAATAAAAATCAGCCACGATGCGTCTGGCCAGATCAGCTTTGACGTCGCGCGGGTTGCGATCACTTTCACGGAGCGAAGCGATTTCGGGCGCCGAAAGATCGGTACACAACTCCCAGTATCGCCACATTAGATCATCGGAGATCGACATCACCTTTCCGAAGATCTCCTGTGGCGGTTCGTTAATGCCGATGTAATTGCCCAAACTCTTCGACATCTTCTGCACGCCGTCAGTGCCTTCGAGCAGCGGCATGATCATCGCGACCTGCGAATCCTGGCCATACTCGCGTTGCAGGTTGCGGCCCATTAACAAGTTGAACTTCTGATCGGTGCCGCCGAGCTCTACGTCCGCTTCGAGTGCAACGGAGTCGTAAGCCATCACGAGTGGGTACATCACTTCGTGCAGCGCGAGCGGCCGATTCGTTTCGAGTCGTTGCTGAAAATCGTCGCGCTCGAGAATCTGCCTGACAGTCACGTGCGACGAAAGTCGAAGAAAACCCGCGGAGCCGAGCGTGTCCATCCAGCGTGAATTGAAGTCGATAACGGTCTTTTCGGGATCGAGCAGCTTGAAGATCTGTTGTTTGTAAGTCTCGGCGTTGGCGTTGATCTCTTCGCGCGTGAGTTGGGGCCGCGTCGCACTCTTGCCGGACGGATCGCCAATCATTCCGGTGAAGTCGCCGATGAGAAATATCGCTGTGTGTCCGAGTTCCTGGAAAGCGCGCAGCTTGCGGATCACGACTGTATGGCCCAGGTGAATGTCAGGGGCGGTGGGATCCGCGCCGAGTTTCACGCGCAAGGGCTTGCCGGTGGAGGCAGACTTCTCGAGTTTCGCGCGCAGCTCAGATTCGCGAATGGTCTCCACCGTGCCCTTACGGAGATAAGAAAGTTGTTCGTCGATATTCATCGGCGTCATCAACGCGATAGTAGCTCAACTATCAAAGGGTGCGCTATCCTCGTTTTATGGAAGAGATGAATCCGCTCAGCAACGTGCGTTTGGCGTTTATCGGGTGCGGCGTGATGGCCGAAGCAATCATTGCCGGACTGCTCCGCAAGAAACTGGTTGGCGCTGATCAGATCGCCGGCAGTCATCCGCGCCAGGCACGACGTGAAGAGCTGCACGTCAAGTACGGCATCGAGATGTTTGAACAGAACCGCGAGGCAGCGCTTGAAGCTACGCCGGTCGAACCGAACGGGGGTTCACTCGTGGTGTTGGCGGTGAAACCACAGCGCTTGCGTCGTGTGCTGGAAGAGTTGAAAGGATCGCTGATCAAGGAACAGCTCGTCGTGTCGGTAGTTGCGGGTGCGAGGATTGAGACAATTGCGGAAGAACTCTTGCACCCGTCGATTGTGCGCACCATGCCAAACACGCCGGCACAGATCGGCGAAGGTGTGACGGCGTGGACCGCGAGCGCCGACGTTACGGAGAAACAGGAGCGTCAGGTTTGCGCGATGCTCGATGCGCTCGGCAAGACAGTGCGCGTCGAGAACGAACACCAGATCGATATGGCGACAGCGCTGAGTGCTACTGGACCAACGTACATCTTCCTTGTGATGGAAGCGCTGATCGATGCGGGCGTACACATGGGATTCTCGAGACATGTGGCCCAGGAGTTAGTCCACCAGATGCTGCTCGGATCGGTTTTGTTTGCGAAGGAGTCGCATAAGCATCCGGCGGAGTTGCGGAACATGGTGACGTCGCCTGGCGGCACGTCGGCGGAAGCGATCTATCAGATGGAGAAGGGCAGTTTGCGGACGGTGTTGTCGAAGGCTGTGTGGGCGGCGTATCAGCGCGCGGAAGCGCTCGGTCTCAAGAAATAATTTAGCCGCGGATTAACACGGAAGCCACGGATTCCGGGTAGAGCTTGTGTTCCTGTTCGAGGATGCGCGCGGAGAGTGTTTCGACCGTATCGCCTTCCATCACCGGCACGGCGCGCTGGGCGATGATTGGACCACCGTCAAGCGTTTCATCAACAAAGTGAACCGTGCAGCCACTCACCTTCACACCATGCTCGAGTGCCTGTCGCTGCGCATCGAGTCCGGGAAAGGCTGGCAACAGGCTCGGATGGATGTTGAGAATCTTTCCTCGGAAGGCTTCGATGAAACACGGTGACAGAAGCCGCATGTATCCCGCGAGACAAACCAGATCCACCTGAAACTCAAGCAAGATTGAAATGATCTCGCGTTCGTGTTCCTCACGCGTGCGTCCGCGACGAGAAATCGCGCGTGTCTCGATACCACGCTCTTTTGCGAGTTCAAGCCCGCGAGCGTTCTCTTTGTCGCTGATGACCAGGGCAATCCCGGCGTTTGGAATTCTGCCGTCGTTAACAGCGTCGCTGAGCGCGAGCATGTTTGATCCGCGACCGGAAATCAAAATCGCGATCCTTTTCTTGCTCAGATCAGCACCTCACGATTGCCAGTCACTACTTCGCCGATCCTGTAACACGATTCGCCAAGATGACTCTTTATCATCGCGGCATCCGAGGGCGCACAAACGATCACCATCCCAACGCCCATGTTGAACGTCCGGTTCATCTCACTCTCGGAAACATTCCCGAGCCGCCGCAGTAACTCGAACAGCGGCGGTACGGGCCACGAACCTTTCTCAATCCGCACTGCCGTTTCTTCCGGCAGGATGCGTGGGATGTTGTCGGTCAGTCCCCCGCCGGTAATGTGGGCCAATCCTTTGATTACACCCTGATCGAGCAGACCCTCAAGCGGTTTCAAATAACTCAGATGCGGCAACAACAACGCCTGACCTGCCGTCATCCCCAGTTCATCAATGTGGGTGTTAGGCTTATAACCTGCCACTTCGAAAAACAGCTTACGCGCGAGCGAGTAGCCATTCGTGTGCAATCCGGCGGAAGGCAGCGCGAGCAAAACGTCACCGGAAGCGATCGTCTTACCATCTATGATCTTTTCACGATCAACCACACCGACAATAAAACCCGCGATGTCGTACTCGCCGTCCTGATAGAAACCGGGCATCTCAGCCGTCTCACCGCCAAGCAACACGCAACCATTTTCACGACAACCATTCGTCACGCCTTCGACGATGCTTGCCACAACTTCGGGCGACAACTTTCCCGTCGCGATGTAGTCCAAAAAGAAAAGCGGGCGCGCGCCCTGGACCAGAATGTCGTTGACGCAATGATTGACGAGATCGCGTCCGACTGTGTTGTGTACGCCGGTCGCGAACGCAATCTTCAGCTTCGTCCCGACTCCATCAGCCGACGCGACCAGTACGGGCTGTTTCAAATGCGGAAACGCGCCGTCAAACATTCCACCAAAACTACCGATCTCGGAAAGCGTACGTTCATTGAACGTGCGGCGTGCTAACTCTTTGATCCGATCGGTCGCGCGAGTCGCGGCGTCGATATCAACGCCCGCGTCGCTATATGAAATAGAAGATTTGTTCATTCTTTGATCAGATTCGTGTTCATCGGCGTGAATCCGCGGCTTCTGTCTTTTTAGGTTTGGGTGGGGGACCAAAGTCGCCATACGCGATGAAGCCTGAGCGTGACGAATCATCTTTCTGTGCGGTTCGCCCGGCCCACAGATCCTCGGTCGTTTCTTTCGCGGTCTTGATCGTCAGCTCGTCATTCTTGCCGCGCGTCGTGATCGTGATCTCACCCTGCAAATCCGTGCGATAGAGTTTGATATTCGCCGCCTTCAAACGATCGAGCACAGCCTGCGACGGATGTCCATAACGATTCCACGCGCCGCACGACACGATCGCCACCTCCGGTTTCACTCGATTCAGAAAATCTTGTGACGACGCATACTTCGATCCGTGATGCGAAACTTTCAGCACTCTCGTTTGTAGATCGAGATCCTTCGTCAATAGACGATGCTCGGTCTGATCTTCAGCATCGCCGGCCAACAACATCGAGAACGATCCGTAATCCAAACGGGCGACGATCGAATTCGCGTTCGCTTCGTTCCCGCCCGTGGTCATCTTGTCTTTCGTGAAGAACGGTTCCGAAGGCGCGAGGATCGTCAACAACGCACCGCCACCAAGATCCAGTTTCGTCCCCGGTTTTGCAGTCTCATAACGAGCGCCGCTCGCGCTCACGGCAGCTTTATAGTCGTCGTAGAACTGCATCAGCGAAGTCGATTTCGGCGATCTGCGATTCGCGGGCGATGGCTTCGGGGCCGGCTGCTTCTGTTTTGGCGTAGGTGTCGCTTGCGGCTGCGCGCTCGGCGATTGTCCGTTATCAATAACATTGAGAACCTTGACTGCCTTGAACACTTCAGTTGCGCCACCGATGTGATCCGGATGCGGATGCGTCGCGATGAAGTAGTCGAGCTGCTGAATGTTGTTACGCTTGAGCGCCTCAACGACAGCCTTGCCTTTGCTCGTGTCGCCGGCGTCTATGAGCACAGTCTTGCCGGCGGGTGAGGAGATGAGAATCGAATCACCGTTGATTGGACCAACATCAAGAATGCGAATAGTCAGTTCACCACCGGAAGCAGGCGGCGGCTGTGTGCGCCACCAGGGAAGGACATATTTCCAGCCGACAAAAGCGCCGGCCAGGGCGACTGCCAGAAGAACTGCAATTGCACAACCACAGCCTCGAGTAGCTCGTCCCAATCAGAAATCCTCCGGACGAGTATCGACCTGATTGGCCACACGTAAAACAGTCGGCACCACTGAATAATCGCCTTGAGCGTAAGCCTCGAAAGCAGCCTTGGCTTTCACCACTTCCCAAATCGACTCGTGAGAAACGACCTGTTCGACCATCATGGCTAGCCGGTCTCCATCTCTTGATTTGAACTTAAGCGGTGTTTTGAAAGTTATTGTTTTGGTGGCGTAAGCGGGAATTGAGAAGCCTTCCACGCGGTTAGCGATGATGTGAAGCTCGTTGTTCGAATTGATCGTCGCCAGCGAATATCTGAGACCGATCACTTTGAGTTCGGTGCTGTTGCCGAGCGCGAGCTTCAAAAAGAAACCTTTGTCGGATTTGATAAGCGACGCTTCGTGGACGCTCAGCGGAAGATCGAGAACCTGGAAAACCTCGACTGCCAGCTCTTCTGACTGATGTCTCACGCAAAGGCGCAAAGGCGCAAAGAGGCCGCTCAATTCTCTTTGCGCCTTTGCGTCTTTACGCGAGAATTCTTCCGCAGCAACAAAGGCCATCCCGATAAATATCAGCACTGCAAACTTGCGTAGCATTTCAGCTTTCCGCAATTACCGATTCATGCTCGCGTTCCCACATCGTCTCCGCTTCACGCGTGATCCGCGTGGGATACTTACCATTCCAACACGCAACACACGACTCATCCGGACTCATTCCCGAAGCCTCAATCATTCCTTCGAGCGACAAATACCCGAGCGAATCCGCCTCGATGTACTTTTCGATCTCTTCGATACTCTTCTGCGCCGCGATTAGTTCTAACTTGTCCGGCGTATCGACGCCGTAGTAACAAGGACTGATCGTTGGTGGACAACTAATCCGCACGTGAACCTCTTTCGCACCAGCCTCACGCACCATGCGCACGATCTTTTTCGACGTCGTGCCACGTACGATCGAGTCATCGATCAAAACCACGCGTTTCCCGTTGATCAGATCGCGCACCGGATTGAGCTTGATACGCACTCCAAACGAGCGGATCGATTGTCGCGGTTCGATGAACGTGCGACCAACGTAATGATTCCTCACCAGCCCAAAACGAAAGCTCAAACCACTCTCCGCCGAATAGCCAATCGCCGCCGCCACTCCCGAATCAGGCACCGGCACCACGATATCCGCATCGGCCGGCTGCTCGATCGCAAGCCTGCGGCCCATCTTGTGTCGTGACTCGTTGATCGACTTGCCATAGATCAACGAATCCGGCCGCGCAAAGTAAACATGCTCAAACAGACACATGGAATGCTTCTGCGGCGGCAACGCCTGTGACGATCGTAAACCATCCCGATCGATCACGATCATCTCGCCCGGCTCGACGTCACGCACGTACTGCGCATCGATCAAATCAAAGGCACACGTCTCTGACGCAACTACCCACGCATCGCCTAAACGTCCGAGGGCGAGCGGGCGAAAGCCGCGCGGGTCGCGAATCGCGATCAGTTCGTTCGGCGTGAGAAAGAGCATCGAAAACGCGCCTTCTGTGTCACTCAAAACCTTCGGTATCGCTTCGCGCACGGGAAGACGCGAACGCGCCACACCGTGAAGCACGACTTCCGTATCGGAAGTCGACGAAAAGATCGCGCCTTCACGTTCGAGTCGTAGTCGCTCTTCGCGTGCGAACGGAAGGTTTCCGTTGTGACAAACTGCGATCTGTCCGTGCTGGCAAGTGACGCAGAAAGGCTGCGCTTCGAGAATCGAGACTTCACCCGCCGTCGAATAGCGCACGTGACCAATCGCACTCGAGCCAACCAGCCGATCCATATGCGTTTGGTTGAACGCGTCACGAACGTGACCCATTTCGCGCTCGAATCGCAATTCAGCACCGTCGGAAGCGACAATGCCGCACGATTCCTGCCCGCGATGCTGAAGCGCGTACAAGCCAAGATACGTCATTCGCGACGCTTCAGAATGTCCGTAGATTCCGAAGACGCCACACTCTTCACGCAGTTTCGTGATTTCGATCATGACGTCGCGCATCATAACAAAGTTTCGTCACAGATGAACGCGGATGGACGCAGATTGGAATCAGCGTTTATGATTGTCCGGACATGCGCGTATATTCGTCAGGTTTGGTTATACTGATTTGCCTCTCCTTGTTTGCCAAAGCCGAGCCCCGGCCCAGTTACGCGCGTCCCGCAGCGCAGGTATATCGACGCTACTGCGTCTCTTGTCACGGCACGGATGGAAAGTCTAAAACTTCAAAAGGCAAGTACAGTCACGCGCGTGATCTTACTGACGCAGAGTGGCAGACTGATGTCAGCGACGAACGGATCTTCAACTCGATCACAAACGGCCGTAACGTGCGCGGCAACATGCCGCCGTTCGGGCGGAAACTCAAGGAAGACGAGATCAACTCCCTCGTCACCTTTGTTCGCGGACTGAAAGGATAACCGCAACCGCATTTCATGTTTTCCAAAACTCCATTCCGCGGTCTGCTGATCCTCGCCCTGCAAGTAGCCCTGATTGTCATGCTGGTTGGCGCCGGATGGGTTATCTACCGGCAACTTCCCGATGGCGCTACTGAAGCACGTTTGAGCCAGGGAACAACGACACTACAGATCTTCATTCGCCAACCGCCCGAGGGTGCTGGACCAGCGCTGGACGTGTCGGTGAGTCTTTATCCTGTCGATATCATTGCTGTGCGACATGAGTTCTTCACCGAGCCACGCCCGGGCAAGCCTTTTGAAACCTTTCTCAAGGAACGCATGAAGGGTCGCTCGCCAATCAACGCGCGTCTGGATAAACAAGGACAGGGCTCCGTGACACTCGCCCCCGGTAGTTGGTGGCTGCACGCGACGCTCTCCGGTGACGAACAGCTCGAGTGGCGTTTACCCGTAACGGTCACGGGTGCGAAACAGGTGATTGAGCTAACGCCGCAAAACGCCTACACGAGAAGCAAAACTTTTTAGCCACAAAAAGGCACATAAAGCATAAATTGATTTATTAATGGTTTTATGCATTTGTGCCTTTTTGTGGCTATGATTTAGACATGCTCGCTCTTCGCATCGAAAAGAAAAGCCTCTCTGTCAAGAATGTCGTGAAGCCTGATCAACCCGATGAGGCACTCGTCCGCGTGTTGCTCTCAGGCATTTGCAACACCGATCTGGAGATTGCTCGTGGCTATGCAGGGTTCAATGGGACCATCGGTCACGAATTCGTCGGTCTGGTTGAAGAGACGAGCGAAAGCAAGCTCGTTGGTCGTCGCGTTGTTGGGGAGATCAATGCCGGTTGCGGCCACTGTGATCTATGTCGCGGCGGCGATGCGAGACATTGCGCGTCACGCACGGTGCTCGGTATCGTCGGACGCGATGGCGCGCATGCAGAGTTTCTGCAACTACCTGCCGTCAACCTGTTGCCCGTGCCCGACAACATTCCCGACGAACATGCAGTGTTCACGGAACCACTCGCTGCTGCGTGCGGCGTGCTCGAGCGCGTAAAGATCTCTGATTCCGATCGCATCGCTGTCATTGGCGACGGCAAACTCGGATTACTTTGCGCGCAAGTCGTCGCTCTCACCGGCGCATCTGTCCTTCTGATTGGAAAACACTCTTCCAAGCTCCGCATCGCTGAACGTCGCGGTATCGAGACTGCGCGCCCTAAAGAGGTGACGAAACGAGCGCGACAGTTTGACGTGGTCGTCGAAGCGTCAGGCTCCGCCAGTGGTTTCGATCTCGCACTCGGACTACTTCGTCCGAGGGGTCAACTGGTTTTGAAGTCGACATTTCACGGGAAAACAGAATTCGAAGCATCGCGCATCGTGGTTGATGAGATTTCAATCGTCGGTTCGCGCTGTGGGCGATTCAGTCCCGCGCTCGATCTGTTGCAGCAGGACGCGATCGATGTCGACAGTCTCATCAGTGAAGAATATCCGCTCTCAAACGGTGTTCATGCGATGCGTCGCGCCGCCACGCGCGGCGTTCTCAAGGTCCTCCTGCGCCCCTAAATTATCTCTGCGGCCCTCTGCGGCCCTTTGCGTTCTCTGCGTTAAACTTCAATTTTCAACACAGAGACCGCAGAGGGCCGCAGAGAACCGCCGAGCCTCGGTTTTTTGCTCCTCGCCAACCCTTTCGCTATACTCTATCCCTTTCCCTGGGCATCTCGGTTTATGGAGAAGGTGGTGAATATGTTTGACGTTTCCCGAAACAGCACGGAACAGGAGCGGACAATTCTGCGAAAACTGCGCATCTGGATCGCAGCACTGGCAGTGGCATGCCTGGTTGCCGGAATTGGCATCGGCGCGATGCTGTCAGGCCGGACCGCAATAGCGCAGCCCGATATGCAGATCGCGCGCGCGCCTGAAGCGCTGTCGGCGTCATTTGCCGAGATTGCACGGCGTGTGGAACCGGCAGTAGTCAACATCGAAACCACCCAGGTGCAAGTCGAGCTCAGCGATAAGGACGAAGACAAGGAAGACCAGGATTCCGGCAATCAACTGCTGGACATGTTCCGCCGTCGCCAGCGGACTCCAAATCGCGGCATCGGCAGTGGGTTTATCGTGAGTCCTAAAGGTTACATCCTGACGAACTACCACGTGATTCAGGACGCCGCGCGAATCACAGTCGGACTGCAATCAGGTGAGAAGTATCGCGGCAATGTCGTCGGCTTCGATCCGGAAACTGACGTCGCCGTGCTCAAGATCGACCCCCCGAAGGATCTGCCGACGGTAACACTAGGTGATTCAAACGCCGCCCAGGTTGGTGATTGGGTGCTGGCGATGGGTTCGCCTTTCGGACTCGATCAAACTGTGACCGCCGGGATCATTTCGAAGAAAGAACGTGAGAGCCCGTTCTTCAACGTCTTCCAGCGTTTCCTGCAAACTGACGCTGCCATCAATCGTGGCAACAGTGGTGGACCACTCGTCAACATGCGCGGCGAAGTGATCGGCATGAACTCGCAGATCGCCACATCAACCGGCGACTACAACGGCATCGGCTTCGCACTGCCCGCTAACGAAACCAACTTCGTTTACAAACAACTCATCGCGCAAGGCAAAGTCAAACGCGGCTATCTCGGCATCACGCTCGAAACCGTGCACGATGAATACGCAAAAGTCTTCAGCCTGTCTGAAGCGCGTGGCGCGATCATTACGCAGGTAGCGCCAACTGAAAATAATGAGCAGCCGGTTCCAGCCGCTAAAGCGGGACTGCAAGCAGGCGACATCATCGTCGAGTTTGAAAATGCCCCAGTCGCGAATGCACAGGATCTGATTCAACGCGTTGCCAGCACACCCGTCGGCCAGCAGGTCACGGTCGGTTTCCTGCGCGACGTAAATGGAAAAATCGATAAGAAAAACGTCAGCGTCGTGTTGAGTGAACGACCGGTGGCGGTGACTGCGCGCGAGTGGGATGGACCACCCAAGCCGGCGCCGAAAACCGCGGACCCGCGCGGTAATGCATTGCATCTCGGCATCACGCTCGCGGAGTTGACGCCGCAATTGATGTCTGACAAGCACTTGAGCAACATTCAGGGTCTTTACGTCAAAGAGATCGATCCCAATGGCCTGGTAGCGGAACTTCGTATTCCGCCGACCGGCGCAGCGGCATTGATCGAAGGCGACGTGGTCAATCGCATCAATCGTACGCCCGTCACGACGCTCGCTGATTTCACGCGCGTGTTGAATAGTCTCAAACCAGGCGATCCGGTAGTTCTCAATGTGACGAGGACCGATCCGAGAAGTACCCGGCAAGTGCCGCTGATTGTTCAGTTCACTTATCAATGATGTCATTGCCGATTGCCAAGTGCCGATTGCCGATTTGAGGCTTTCGAAACCAAATTGGCAATCGGCAATCAAAAATCGGCAATATCCATATGGCTCAGGCAAAAAAGGCAATCTCAAAAACCAGCGGCAAACTGGCGGCGCGCAATGCTGCACGCGCGGCAGTTAAGACCTATCACAACTACATCAACGGCGAGTGGGTCGCCAGCCAGTCGGGCGAGATGTTTGAAAACATCAACCCGGCTGACAATCGCGACATCGTCGGACGCTTTCCACTCTCCAACAGCGACGACGTCAACGCAGCCGTGAACGCCGCGCAGGGCGCTTTCGATCGCTGGCGTAATACTCCCGCTCCGAAACGCGCTGAAATACTGTTTCGCCTCGGTCAAATCCTGGTCGACAACAAGGAACAGTTCACTGCCGACATGACGCGCGAGATGGGCAAGGTTTTGAAGGAAGCCGGCGGTGACGTTCAGGAAGCGATCGATTGCACTTACTACACCGCGGGCGAAGGTCGACGCCTGCACGGATTCACCACACCGGCCGAGATGCGCGACAAGTTTGCGATGTGTGTACGCCAGCCGGTTGGTCTCTGTGGTCTGATCACGCCGTGGAATTTTCCGATGGCGATCCCGTCCTGGAAACTTATCCCGGCACTCGTTTGCGGCAACACGGTCGTACTCAAACCCGCGGAAGACACGCCGCTCTCCACCTACAATCTCGTGAAGGCTTGTGAAGAGGCAGGCATTCCCGCAGGCGTTGTGAATCTCGTCACCGGTTACGGTGAAACTGTCGGCGCGGCGATGACCAATCATCCCGCGTTGCGCCTGATCTCGTTTACCGGGTCGACTGAGACCGGCCGCATCGTCGCCTCAGCTTGCGCCGAGCGAAACGCGATCTGTTCGCTCGAAATGGGCGGCAAGAACGCCATCATCGTGATGGACGATGCTGATATCGATTTAGCAGTTGAAGGCGCCATTTGGGGCGCCTTTGGTACGTCAGGGCAACGTTGCACTGCGTCGTCGCGCCTGGTGGTCCATAAGAAAGTCTACAAGCAGTTTGTGACGAAACTCGTCGAGCACGCGAAGGCAATGCGCGTCGGCAACGGCGCTGATCCGAAGACTGATGTTGGTCCAGTAATTAATAACGACGCCGTCGAGAAGATCATGAGTTACATCCGGATCGGACGTAACGACGACGGCGCGACGCTCGCTTGCGGCGGCAAACGTCTCTCGCGCGGCGACTACGCGAATGGCTTTTTCATCGAGCCAACAGTTTTCACTGACGCGTCGCCTGACATGCGTATCTCGCAGGAAGAGATATTCGGACCAGTCACGACCGTCATTCCAACAAACTCACTCGAAGAGGCGGTTCAGATCGCGAATGGAGTCCGCTACGGATTGTCTGCCGCCATCTACACTCAGAACGTAAATCGCGCCTTCAAAGCGATGAACGAGATGTACACCGGTATCTTCTATGTGAACGCCTCGACGATCGGCGCGGAAGTCCACCTGCCGTTCGGCGGCACAAAAGCCACCGGCAACGGTCATCGCGAAGCCGGCACCCAGGTGCTCGATATCTTTTCTGAGTGGAAGTCGATCTATGTTGACTTCAGTGGCAAGCTCCAACGCGCGCAGATCGATCAAGTCGAGTCGCCTCAATAAATCTTGAGCCACAAAACGGCACAAAAGGCATAAAAGTTTTTAAGCAAACTAATTTTGAGTCTTTTGTGCTTTTTGTGGCTCAAGAATTTATTCAAATAAGAATTCCGGAGAACACCTCGTGATTATTGGCTTGCCCAAAGAAATCAAAGACAACGAATATCGAGTCGGGCTCACGCCCGCCGGCGTACGCGCGCTCAAAGATGCGGGTCACGACGTCCGGGTTGAGACTAATGCCGGCGCCGGTTCCGGGTTTGAAGATTCACTCTACGAACGCGCGGGCGGCAGGATCGTCGCCTCGGCCGACGAAGTTTGGGCCAACGCCGACATGATTGTGAAAGTGAAAGAACCGATCGCGCCGGAGTATCCTCGCATGCGTGAGGGTCAACTGCTCTTCACGTATCTTCACCTCGCTCCGGATCGTGAACTGACCAAACAACTCATCGAACGCAAAGTCACCGGCATTGCTTACGAAACGATTACTGATCGTCGTGGCACGTTGCCATTGTTGACGCCGATGTCGGAAGTCGCTGGACGCATGGCGATCCAGGTTGGCGCGCACTATCTGGAAAAGATGGTTGGTGGACGAGGAATTCTGTTGGGAGGCGTGCCGGGTGTGCCGGCGGCGCGAGTCGTGATTATCGGTGGCGGAGTTGTTGGTACAAACGCGGCGAAGATCGCTGTGGGCATGGGCGCGCACGTTACCATCATCGACAATAATCTCGATCGACTGCGCGAGCTCGACGACATCTTCCTCTCGAAGATCTCGACGCTCGCTTCCAGCGCTTACATGATTCACGATGCAATCTCGCAAGCCGATCTGATCGTGGGCGCGGTGCTCGTGCCCGGTGCGGCGGCGCCAAAGCTCATCACACGCGAGATGCTGAAAGACGTTCCGAACGGAGCGGTCATCGTGGACGTCGCAGTGGACCAGGGCGGTTGCATTGAAACGTCACGCCCGACCACACATTCGGACCCCACCTACTACGTCGAAGGTGTGTTGCACTACTGCGTGGCGAACATGCCGGGCGCGGTGCCGCGCACTTCAACCTTCGCCTTGACGAACGCAACGCTGCCTTACGCTTTGAAGATCGCTAAGAAAGGTTTCTTTGAAGCGATTGCGAGCGATCCAGGTCTGAAAGAGGGCGTCAACACTTACACCGGTCACTGCACGTACGAAGCAGTCGCCTCCGCTCAGGGTATCCCCCACTCACCACTCGATTCTTTAATTTAGTAATCCGCGTCTATTCGTGTGAATCCGTAGCGAAGTTAGAAATCGTCGCCAGTAGATCTTCCGGTGAGACTGGCTTCGCCAGAAACGCGTCCACCTGCTCCGATTCGTCAGTAGTATTCCGCGGATCGAGCGCGCTCAGGAGGATTACCGGCAGGTGCGCGAGATGCTGGCTGTTCCTCACAAACCGACACAACTCGTATCCATCAAGATTCGGCATTAACGCATCCGTCAGTATCACATCGACCTGCGTCGCCAAGAGAGACTTCATCGCTTCCAAACCGTCGCCCGCCGAGATAACTGAGTAGCCCGCGCGTTGCAGTACGACTTCGAGGTAGCGTCGCAGCGCCGGGTCGTCCTCGACCAACAGGACACACTGCTGCGGCCCGGACGCATGCTCCGGGTGCAGTCCATTGCCATTTGACGTTTCGAGTTCGTCCAGTCCAATCATCGGCATTTTGGGGCTAAAAAGACTTTCGAGGCCGTGAGGGCTTCAGAAGGTCGCCGAGTCAAGGGTGACTCCGCCAGATGCAGATTAGACCGACCGCCGCGTGATTGTCAATGTTTTGTCTTGTTAAGTCCTGTTTTACGCACAGACGCAAAGTTGTTAAGGAAGACGCAAAGTAAAGACTTAGCGGTCTTGGGTCCTCCCTTTGCGCCTTTGCGTGAAACATTCCTCAATCGACAAAGGTCCGGTGCCAGAGTTCGAGGCCAAGTAGCTGAAAAACCTGTAGGTTATAGTCTTCGCGCCCGGAAAAGTTGGCCTCCACGACTCGCTTCACTTCCTCCGGACGGAAGATGCCCCGGCGGTTTACGGTTTCCTCAGACAACAGATCTCCAATCATCGGCCTGAGCGCGCCGCGAAGCCACGATCGGATCGGCGCTCCAAATCCCGCCTTCCGACGCCAGATGACCTCTTTCGGCAACACGCCTTCGAGCGCTCGCTTCAGCACGTATTTGCGCGTCAGCCCGCGGAGTTTTAGTCGCGGCGGCATGTGCGCCGCCATCTCGATCATCTCGCGATTGAGAAACGGCACACGGACCTCGAGATTCGCGGCCATCGATGTCTTGTCAGTCGTCAGCAAATTAAGACACGGGAGGAAGGTTTTTAGATCGACGTACAGGAGTTGATTCAACGGCGCCGCATTCGCAACACGCGCAAAGTAGCTGCGATGTGCGGCATAAGGATCGTGTTCACTCGTGAGCGAACGCCATTCGTCCGAGTAGAGTCGCTGCTTCATCTCATTGGTGAAGTAAGTACCGTAACCTAGATAGCGATCCTCGAAATCAAGCGCGGCACTGCGCGCAAACTTCTTCGCATTTCGAAGCGGCGCCGTGAACTTCCCCGGCAGACCACCCGGCAAGACGCCGGCAACAGTCTTCATTAACGGCCGGCGCAAAAGATTCGGCACCGGATCGAACGCCGACGCGATCTTCATTGCCATCTGTCGCGGATAGCCGGCGAACACCTCGTCGCCGCCCATGCCCGAGAGCATCACCGTCAGCGTCTCGCGCGCTGCATTCGAGATGAGATAACTCGGAATCGCCATGTCGATTGGCGGTTCCTCCATGTGATAGACCAGCTTCGGCAACAACTCGGCGACCGACGGTTTCAACATGATCTCGTGATAGTCAGTCTGCAACTGCTCGTTTACGCGGCGCGCCCACTGCACGTCGTCGGGGATGATGTCGTAACGCAGATCTTCGCTTTCGATGCCGGCTGTGTAGGTGCTGATCGGACGTCCATTGCTGTGACGGTCCATCATCGCGACGATGCCGGAAGAGTCGATGCCGCCGGAAAGAAACGATCCGAGAGGCACGTCGGCAACCATCTCCATTTTCACGACGCGGTCGAGCGTGTCGAGCACGCGTTCACGCCACCAGGTTTCGTCTTTGCTTTCGTCAATCTCGGTAAAGGAAACATCCCACCATTGTTTGAGTGCCACATCGTTATAGTGAAAGCGAAGCACGTGCGCAGGCGGGACTGTTTTGATATTGGCGAATAGCGTGTTTGGATCCGGTGACCAGAGAAAAGTCAGAAACTGATGAAGCGCTTCAGGGTTGAGTTCCGGTTTGACTAATCCGGTCGCGAGGATTGCTTTAATCTCTGAGCCAAAGACGAACGTTTGCTTCGCTGGAATGAATGCGTAATAGAGAGGCTTGATGCCGACGTGATCGCGCGCGAGAGTCAGCGTGCGTTCTTTGTTATCCCAAACGGCGAACGCAAACATGCCGTTGAGATGGTCCAACGCGTCCCAACTCCACTCGGAGATTGCTTCGAGCAAGACTTCAGCATCACTGTCGGTTTGAAACTCGTGTCCGCGAGAACGTAGTTGTTCACGCAGCTCGCGGTAGTTGTAGATCTCGCCGTTGAACGTGAGGACGTAGCGGCCATCATGCGAGAGCATCGGCTCATGCCCACAGGGCGACGTGTCGATAATCGCAAGCCGGCGATGGCCCAAACACGCACGCCGCCCGGATGCATCGATCGAGTCCGAAACCCAAACACCCTGATCGTCACGCCCGCGATGCTCGATCGTATCGAGCATCGGCCCGATCAACCGCTCAGGCTCGAAGCTAATAATCCCCGCGATCCCACACATTGTTTTTCAGCCACAGAAAGGCACAAAAGACACACAAACAAACTTCTCATTCCGTTTTGTGTTTTTTGTGCCTTTTTGTGGCAACTTAAATCTCAAACGGGCGGCGCTCGCGAAGAGAGTCGAGCACCCGGAACGTGGCGCGCGTCGTTGCGGCGAGTTCGTCAAGACTGATCGGAGCGACGCTGCTTTTACAAATCTCACGCACCTGCGCCTGCTGACCTTTGTCCTGTGCCTTCAACACGACCTGCTCCTCGCGTCCATCTTTGTAAAGCGTTGCGCGCCGGAAATCGTCGAGCACGAACACTCGTCCCGCGCCAAAAATCTCCAGTCGTTCCTTCGCCAATCCCTTATCGCCTTCGCTCAAATACGCCACTGCGCCATTCGACCCATCCGCAAACCGCAACGTGATGAAAACAGAATCGGCATCGACGATCTTGCTCGACTTCGCACCGATCGACTCCGCAAACACCGACACCGGCGGCGCTCCCGTCAAAAACTGCATCAGGTCTACAAAGTGACAAACCTCGCCGACAATCCGCCCGCCTCCCTCTTCAGCGTTTTGCGTCCAGTGTTCCTTCGGAATGCGACCGGCATTCACTCGATACAACATCGAGAGTGGCGTGTCGCGACCATTGAAGAACTCTTTCGCACGCTGTGCGAGCGGCGAGAAACGCCGGTTGAATCCAACCATCAGACGCCCCGTTGAACTGCCGGCAGCTTCGAGCACTGCATCGAGCTGTTCGTCGTTGAGCGCCAGTGGCTTTTCAACAAACACATGCTTATTTCGCTCGAGCGCCCTGCGAGCGAGCTCAGCGTGCAGATCGTGTCTCGTACCGATGACGACGAGATTGACGTTCGTGTCATCAAGCACCTCTTCCGCACTCGAGACTGCATACGCAAACCCGAATCGCTTGCCAACGTCGTGCGCCGAGATTCCCGACGCCGTTGTGATTGCTCGAAACTCAACGCCCTCAGTCTTGAAGTGCGGCAGCAACATCGCCGGAACGTAACCGCCGGCGCCAATCACGCCCAGCACGATCGATTTATCCGACTTCTGCACAGGGGCGCCGAGTGAAATCTTCCGCACCACCTCGGCTTCCGGATCGTAATTGAGCACGACGCCGAGATTCGGCTCGCGCAGTTCGCCCGAGATCAACTGGTAAGCGCGATCCGCTTCGGAGATCGGAAACCGGTGCGTCGTCAAACGCTCGACATTGATCCGCCCGTCGCCGACGAGTTCGAGAAAGCTCTCGATATTTCGCTTCTCGGTCCAACGCACGTACGGTAGCGGATAGTCGTGTCCTCGCTCTTCGTACTCCGGATCGTAACGACCTGGTCCATACGACATCGAAATCACGAGCTTGAGTTCGCGACTGAAGAACGGCGGACGCGGAATGTTCATGCCGGTCATGCCAACAACGATCACGCGACCTTTCAGACGCGACACGCGCGCGGCTAATTCCACGGGTTCATTCGAATCGGTAGCAGCCGTGATCAAAACCGCGTCAGCGCCGTGCCCGCGCGTCCATGCTTCGATCTCTTTGGCAGACGTTTCGCTCGAAAGACATGCTTTGTCAGCGCCAAGTTCGAGGGCGAGCGCAACGCGCGTCTGGTCCAGGTCGAGACCAAATACGCGACAACCATTCGCTTTCAGAAGTTGGACCGTGAGCTGTCCGACGAGTCCGAGTCCGATAACGACCACCGATTCGCCCAGCGTCGGCTCTGCCAGTCGCACTCCCTGCAATGCAATCGCGCCGAGTGTTCCATACGCGCCTGACTCAAAATTGATGCCCTCAGGCAAGTGCACGCAGAGATTCTTCGGCACCGACAATACTTCCGCATGTGAAGCGTAACCAACGCCGGCACACGCAACTCGATCGCCGACTTGAAACTCGCTCACGTCTTCGCCCACTGCGGCAACGATGCCCGACGCGCTGTAACCCAACGCCTGCGACGCAGCCATCTTGTCGCGTACTGATGCAAACGTATTGAGCAGCCCTTCGTTCTTGACCTTCGCAACCACAGCCTTCACAAGATCCGGTCGCTGGCGTGCTTCCTGGACCAACCCTTTGCTGACCAGTTCGACAGCGGCTCGCTCAGTTCCCGCGCTGATCAACGAAGCAACAGTGCGCACGAGGACACGACCTCTCTGTAGCGTCGGCACCGGCACCTCACCAACGAACGGTCGACCCGTCTTTCTGTTTTGCAACACCTGCTTCATAAATCCGCGTTCACTCGCGTAAATCTGCGGCTAAAACAGTTTCAATCAATCCACTGACCCACTCAGCGCGCGCGTCCCATGTGCCGGAGGCTACGGCTGCCTGGCGTCTCGCAGCGTCAGCCGGGTCGGTGTCGAACAACGCCTCCTCAACCAGACGAATAAAATCGTCGCGTGTGCGTGCGATCCGCAACACGTCGCGCATCGGCTCGTATTCCGGTAACGGCGAAATCACCACCGGCTTGCCCGTCGCGAGATACTCGCGCACCTTGATCGCCGAGCCATAGCTCGTGAAAGACTGCTCAGTTTCCCACGGCAGCACGCAAACGTCGAATCCCGCCGCATACGACGGCAACTCCGCATACGCGACGGGCGGGAGAAAGTGCGTATTGGGCAACTCTTCAATCTCCAGCCCGCGCGACTTGTTGCCAATGAACACCCATTGCCACTCCGGACGCTCGCGCGCCGCACGTTTGATCAACTCCTGGTCCACCAGCCACGGTTCAATCGCGCCAAAATACCCGAGACGCGGGCGCGGAATCTTCTCGATCTCGGGCGCGATCTTAACCACGCCCTCGGCAACCCGGCGCCAGTGATCGAAGTCTACGCCCTGTTCGAGCAAGTATGAGCGCTCACATCCGCGCGTCGCTTCGGTGAAGAGTTTACGTCCGGAGTAGAAGATGAGGTCGGCGGCGTCGATCGCCTTTGCATGCAGGCCGCGAATCAACGCCGGATCGGTAGCATGATCCATCGTGTTCGCATCATACTTGTCTGACACGTGATAGACCACCATCGACTCATCCAGCGCTCCAATCATGTCAGCAGCAGTAGGAATCGCGATCCAGAGGATCGGATTTGTTAGCCCCCGACTACGCGCGAGACGTTTGATCTGAGCACCCAGCAAGCGCCGGTTGATCTTGCGCGCGGCGCTGCCGAAAAACGGCAGACTCGCAGGCGAGACGACCGTGATACCTTCCCCAGTCTGGCGAGCGAGTTTCGCATAACTGCCGAGTTTGCGTTTGATGCGAGGCAGGAGATCCTTGTGGGCCAGCCCCGGCAGACCCATCGAGATCGAGTTAACAAAAATCACTTTGTTGCCGGCGCGCGCGAACTGGCGCATCAGATGGGCCTTCGAGTGCGGGTGGTGATACCACCAATCTTCACCGCCAAAGCAGATTATCGAGCGATTCCGGAACACAGGATTCAAAAGATTTTACAGTATCTGCGGGATTAATCGTGTAAATACTGTAGAATCTCGCAAACCCGGCTGACGATGGACTCCCGCTCCCACATCGCCCCATTGATACTTTTCAGCGTGACGGCGGTCATCTACCTGTTATTCCCGACGCGTGTCTACTACTGGGACGGCATCGTCTTCGCACAGGCGATCGAAGATGCTTCCGCGTTGACCCCATCGCTGGTCCATCCAAACCATCTCATCTACAACTTCGCCGGCTATATCTTTTACAAACTGCTGCGCGCGATCGGCGCTGACGTCAGGGCCCTGACAGCCTTGCAGATCCTGAACAGTTTGCTCAGCGCGCTTTGCGCGGGTGTCTTGTTCTCGATACTGATGCAGACGTTACGCTCGTTTTACTTCTCGCTCTTTCTCGCATTGCTCTTCGCATTTTCAGCAACGTGGTGGAAATTCTCCACTGACGCGAACGCTTACATTCCGAGCGTGCTCTTTCTGCTGATTAGTTTTTATCTCGTCATGCCTGGTCGAAAACCAAGACCATTGCTGACCGCGTTCGCGTTTTTCATCAGCATGGCCTTTCACCAGTTGGCGGTGTTGATGTTCCCGGTTCTGGCGCTGGGCGTTTACTTGCAGGATGTAACTTTCAAGCGACAGGCGCTGAACGCTGTTTACTTCACTGTCACGGCAGCGGTGCTGATCGTCGCAGCTTATGCGGGCTTGTTCTATCTCACTACCGGCGAATTTGATCTGGTAAGGTTCATTCGTTGGACCACTTCATACTCACCTGACGCTGACACGAAGTTTCGTCTCTGGTCCAACTTACAATACTCATTGCGAGGCCAGGTGCGACTGTTCTTTGGAGGTCGACTCAACTCACTGCGCGGACTCATGAACCCTGCAATCCTCGTGCTGCTGCTCTGCCTGATTGCCGCCATATTCTTTTTCATCTTCAACCTTTTGCAAAATCTTCGGCCGGCTAAAATGCTAATGGCAACGCGCCAGAAAACAGTGCTCCTGCTCTCGCTCCTCTGGATCGGCATTTACGTTGTCTTTCTCTTCTTCTGGTTACCGCAGAACACTTTCTATCGGCTGTTTTATCTCCCTGCACTGATCATTGTGCTCGCACTTGCACTAGCGTCCATTAGAAACGCGCGCGCAGAGACACGCGCCTTAGCGGCGTTTGTGATTGCCGCCGCGCTCGCGAATTTTCTGTTTCTCATTTATCCGTCTTCACACATGGAGAAGTATCCGCCGCTCGCGTTTGCTCAACAGATGAACCGCGAATGGCCCGCCGGTACCGTGGTTTTTTATATGGACGAGAGTTCGGATGTGAGTCTCGTGCGCTACTTCACGCCTCGAACTCGCTGGATGCGAATGCACTTGAAGTTTATGGACGATCCAAACGCCGAGATGCGAAACATCTCTGCCGAAGGCGGCACTGTTTGGTTTGAAACCAGCGCGATCGATGCATTCCACCTGAACCCCGATGGCGTTGAGTGGTTCGAAAAGCACGTGCGGAAAGAGACGTTGCGAGAACTGAACGATGGGGCTTACCGCATTCGATTCGTGCAGGTTTATTAATCCGCGTTAATTTGCGTTAATCCGCGGCTTTGCTTTTGCCACACACAACCCCGACACACCAAACGGTAAATTCATAAGTCGCAGGATCCAGCTCTCCGCACCGAAGAGCCGCCCGAGCATTCCATTCAATGCAGACACATTGATGTTGTTCTCCGACTCTGCCCGGATGCCAGTAAGCCTCATCAATTTTCGCATTAGCAGGATCGGCAGGAAGAAGGTGATATTGGCATACGTCATGCGCTCGATCTCAAACCCGGCTTTATCGAGCACGCGCGCTAATTCCGGTAGACGATACCGGCGACGATGGTGGCTGACGTCATCCTGCAAGCCCCATAAAAACATGAACGTCGGCACAAACAACAGCACGCGCCCGCCGGGTCGCAACACGCGTCGCATTTCTTTCAGTCCGGCGAGATCATCATCCATGTGCTCGACGACGTCGAACGCAGTCACCAGGTCGAACGTGCCGTCGTCGTAAGGAAGTTCTTCCCCCGCACCGAGCTTCACTTTGTCGAGTCCACGCTCGCGACAGAACGCGAGTGCATCTTCCGAAATATCGACGCCCTCAGCCTCGCCGTACTTCGAAAGCATCAACAGATTTGCGCCCGTGCCACAGCCGACGTCAAGAATCCTTGGCCGCCGGTCGGTGACGCCGCGGCAAATGTCTTCGACAAATCCAGAGAGAATCCGGCGCCGGCCGATGTGCCACCAATGTGATTGCTCCACGCGAAAGAGGATGGGATACGTGTGCTCCATCATCTCGCGCGGCATGCTCTTTACGTCAGAACTCATCTGTCGTCACATTAAAGAATTTCACGCAAAGGCGCAAAGAAAGACGCAAAAACGCTACCTTTGCGCCTCCGTTTGCAACTTTGTGTCTTTGCGTGAAACAACCCATTCGATTGCAAAGCCTGCGAACACTATCAGCAACCCGTGCATCGGCAGCACATAACGAATCTCCGTGTGCGCAGAGGTACCCGGAACGAGGTAGTAAAGTATCGTCACCAGCAGTAAACAACTGATTCGCCAATTCCTTCGCACTGCCACATAGATCCCAAACGCCGCGAGCGGCAGAAAAAGATATCGCACCACGCTCTGCACCATCCCCAACACATTCACGCCAAGCGCTACCACTCCGCCTTGCCAACCAAGCGGCAGACACTTCCTGCTCGTGACGTTGATACCACTTGTCCCGGTGTACGGCACCGGATCGCCCGCGACCTTCAACATGCCCCACATGCGTCCGATCATCACACCCACGTACCAGATCGGATGCTGTTTGATAAACGCCAGCGACTCGCGTGTTCGTTCGCGATCACGGCGAATACCGTCAGGCCACTGCACCTCGAGCGGCGCATCGGCCGGCAACCCCATCCGCGCGCGCTCGACTGCGACCATCTTGTCATCGCCAAAAAGAAATCCATGACTGCGGCCCAGCTCAGTTTCACCCAAGCCCTCCCAAAGATTCACTCCGATCGTTCCCCCTGTCGGCGTGAAATCGGGAAACACGAGATAGTTGCGAATCACAATCGGAGCGATCACGAGCACCGTGCCCGCTAAAACTGCTCCGCTCAGTTTCAACTTCAAAGCCCGGCTTCCACTCGTTAAAACAAACAACGTGATGGCCCAACCGGCGCACAAGTACAATGGATTCACACGCAGCCAGCACGCGATCCCGAGCAACAAACCCGCCGCGAGCGCGAGCCACAGATGCCGGCGTTGGAATGCGAGAAGCAACAACCAGTTGCCGCCCAGCACAAACCACATCGTTGGCATGTCCGTCGAAGGATAGGCTGCGTAAAGCGCAAACAACGGCGAGAGCGCAAGCAGAAAACCACTCGCGATCGCAGCGCGCCACCCAAATGCAGTAAACGCAATGCCCATGATCAGAAAGAACGAAAGAACGAGATCGAGGAACCACTGCACAAGCTGAACCGAATACGCCGAAAGCTCGCCGGAGATCTTGTAGATCAACGCAACTAGGGCAGGAAACGCGGGCGGATACTGAGCCAGGTCGGTGCGCGTCGCGTCGTCGATCCAGAAGAGACGTTGTCGCCCCTCGAGAATGTCGCGCGCCTGGCGATCAAACTTCGCGTACGAGCCGACTTGAAACCACGCCGGATCGTTGAGATGCGCGCGCATGAACTGCAGCGTGAGGACGCGCACGCTAATCGCGATCAGCAACAACGCGAAGAATGTCGGGAGTTGTTTTCGAATATTCACGAAGAAGATATTTCACGCAAAGGCGCAAAGTTTACGCAAAGACGCAAAGAAAACCTCTTTGTGCCTTTGTTCTTTCTTTGCGCCTTTGCGTGAAAACAATCTTTCATTTAACGGCCGTCACGATCACGTTCCACCCGATCCGTTTTCGCAGTCGCTCAAACATCGCTTCCGACACCAGCGGCGCCAGAAATCGCAACTCAGCACGCGTCAGTTGTTCCACCTCGACTTTGATGTCCTTGAACATCCGAAACAGCGCACGCGTTTGTTTGCGACTGTAAACCTTCACGAGCGGCCGCGCGCCGTGATCGCTGAACTCGATCACGCGGCTCATGATTTCCTCGGCCGAGCGACCGCGCAAAAACTCAGCCCCCAGCACGCCGCGCCTCAAGACGATCTCGAGCCAGTAGTTCAACGAGTTGCGATGATAAAGCATCACTTTCGCTACGCCACCTGGCCGCAGCACGCGATGAACCTCGCTGATCGCGCCCGCCGTATCGGGCGTGTGATGCAGAACGCCGTTCGAGTAGACCACATCAAAACTCTCACCACGAAACGGCAGGTGCTCGCCGTCAGAAATCATGAAACTGCCGGCAGCGCCGTATAGCCGAAAACGATGGCGCGTGATCTCAACCGAACGCGGCGTGAGATCGATCCCGGTACAGTGTGCGCCACCACGCGCAAACTGCAACAGGTCAGTGCCCATGCCACAACCAATTTCGAGCAACTTCGCGTCGCGAAACTGGTCGAAGCCCATCAACCGCGGCATCCATGCGGCGTACTCGTTGTAGCGATACCGCTCTACCTCATCAAAAAACTCGCGCGTGCCGAGCTCGTGTTCGCGGTCGTACTCGGCGCCACACGGATCCTGGCTCCATTGCTCGCGCGCACGAAGTTTTTCTTCAGCTAACCCGCTCATAACGATCGATACGCCTCGAGCACTCTTTGTGCATTGTGCGTCCACGTGTGTTCTCTCTCAGCAACTTCACGCGCCTTCGCACCCAAACTCGCCCGCAAAGTTTCCGATTCAACCAACTTCACGATCGCGCTCGAAAGTTCGTCAACATTTCCCGGTTCAACGAGGAGCGCCGTCTCCTGATCGACAAGCACTTCGCCAATCTGGCCCAACCGGCTCGCGACGATCCCTTTTCCCATCGCCATGTACTCAAAAATCTTCGTCGGTGAACCGAAAAACTCGCTGCCATCCGCGAGCGGCACGTGCGGCGCGACGAGGATGTCGCAAACATCCAGCAACCGCGGCACGCGATCGTGGCCCACCGCCCCGGTGAAAATCACTCGACTCATCTCACTTTCGAGTTGTTTCTCAACTTCCGCATGTAAACTTCCACTGCCGACGAGCAGAAATCGCACGCGTAAGTCCAGAGGAATCGACTTGATCGCCGCGGCGAGTTTCTCGACGCCGTGCCAGGGGCCAAACGTTCCGACAAAACCCGCAACAACCTCGTCGTCGTTAATCCCGAGTTCGCGTCTCGCTTCGACGCCGCCAACACCGGGACGAAAGCGCTCCACGTCCACGCCGTTTGGATTAACGACAATCTTTTCCGGACGCACACCGCGCACCTCGAGGTTCCGGCGCTCAACTTCCGAGACGACAAAAATACGCGCCGCTGCGTCCAGGTTCAATCGCTCGTAACGCTCGAGCAAGTCGAGACTGCCGACGCGATCCCAGTGCCTGCCCACCCAGACTTCGGAGCCGTTGTACTCGAGCAATAACGGACGCTTCGTGCGCAGGGCAGCAATGACACCGGCCCAACTAAAGCGCGCATAACGTTGATAAATGAAATCCGGGTTGGCGTCCTCAACCAACGGCACTGCGCCACGCGTGAAGACAAGGTTGTTGTGAATATCGAAGAGCGCCCTCGAGCCTCCTCCCGGTTGCGGCGGAATCATCTTGAAGCGCTCGTCGGGGAAATTCAGTCCCGCGATGAGGTCGTTGCTGATGATTTGCACTTCAACTCCGAGCGACTCGAGTCCCTCGACCACACCCTTGATGTGACTCGCGGCCCCGCCCGCCTGCGTGCCTGGTCCAGGTGTCGAGCGGAGGTAAACGATCCGCCGCGGCGCACGAATCGAGATCGGCGTTTCGCGCGATCGCAAAACCTCCTGCTCGAGTCGTAATAATTCGCGGCGTGATTGAGTGACGTCGCCAACCCCGGTCAGCGTTTCGCGACCGAGTCGCACCGGCGCGCCGGCAAGTAAATTCGCGCGAGATTTGCGCACGAGACCACCATGCGCGTCAATCATCAGGACTTCACGCGCACCCGCGAGCGCGCCAAAAACCATGAATAAATTTTGCCCGCGCTGCCACGGCAGACGCTCAGTGGCGATTGCGAGCACGTCCGGACGCATCGCGCGCAATGCCTTCAGACGTTTGAGATGACTGCCACTTTCAAACTCCGCGCGCGAGATCAGTTCGATTGAACAATCGGGGTAAAGTTGGACCAGTTGGTCGTGCCAGCGAGATAAGTCGCCGCTGAGTGCCAGCAGAACAACTTTCATCCACGCACGCTCCGGAGTACAAAGACGTCGGTAAAAGATCGTCCGGTGCTGGTGTGAAAATGAAGCGCAACGAGGACGAAGATCATCGCGTAGCTGATGCTCGATGCGATCGCGGCGCCCTGTGCGCCGTAGCGCGGCACGAGCGCGAAGACGAGTATCAGGTTCAAAGCAAGCGTCGCGATCCAGTAGAGCGGAATCGCGTGCGGGAGTCCGAGTGCGTTGAAGTGTTGGACCAATACCGACTCGAGTCCCATCAGGTAAACGCCCGGCAACAGGATCCAAAGCAATCCGGTAGCGTCGGAAAACGCAGCACCATAGATCAAAGGCAGCAACAAGCTGAACGGGACCGCAGCGATACAACAGAGAAACATCACGAAGGTCGTGTAACGGCTGACCCGGCAAGTGGTTTCGCCACGCGCGTCCTGTTCGCTCGTAACCCGTGGAAAAAGTAGCGTTGCGATCACGCCCGGCAATAACATCAGCAATAACGCGAATTGCGAAGCAACGCTGTACACGCCTGCCTCAGCGGCGCCGCGGAAGTGATTCACGACCAGCAGATCGGCGCGAATAATGATAATGCCTGCCAGAATCGAAACATGAAACTTGATGCCATAGCCGATCATCTGGCGCAGCAGCGCCATGTCAGCGCGCCATCTCGATTGAACGAGGCTTCTTCCGGACATCACCAGCAGCAAGATGATGATGGCACTAACGAGAACGCTGGCAGCGGTATTTAACGTTACGAGCGTCGCGAGGCCTTGCTTCAGGATGAGCAACACCAGCACGGCGTTGATCAGCACGAACGACTGGCCGGCGAGGTCCAGCAAGTTGAACTCGCGCAACTTTCCCACAGCGAGCAGTATATTCAAACCAATCAAACCAATGAGTTGAAACGGAATTGAGATGGCAGCGACGTGAATCAATTCAGGCGAGACAAAACCAAACCAGTCTGGTCGGGCCGAAGCAACCGCGCTGAGTCCAAGCGCCAGCAGCGAACCGACACCAAGCGCGAAGATGAGCGAGTTGACTGCCGCGGCGCGAAAGTGTGCCTGGTCCTGTGCGATGAAATAAGTGTTTGAGGAAGGAAGACCAAAGCTGCCGAGCTGAACGATCGTAGCGACAGCAACGTTGATGACCGCCAACTGTCCAACACCTTCAGCGCCGAGCCAGTGCGCGACGATAATCCCCGCTGCCACGCTGTTGAAGATCATCAACAGGCGGGTCGCGAAGGTCCATGCTATCTGGGACGAGAAGCGCATATGTTCTGAGAAGGAGTTTCACGCAAAAGCGCCAAGGTTACGCAAAGGCGCAAAGAAAAACCTTTGTGTCTTCGTTGATCTTTGCGCCTTTGCGTGAAAATCTTCTTCAAGAGTCGATCCATCTCTCGTACCACAAGCTCAAATTCAGTAACGCCCAGAGATGAAAACCCCAATCCTTCGTTCCCCTGCGATGCTCCTCCAACATGCGACTCACGAACCCGTAGTCCAACAACTCACGGCGTCGCATCGTTGAGTTCATCAAGTGGTCGTCAAACCACCCACTCAAACCTCCTCTAAACCATTCACGCACTGGGGCGCCAAATCCGCGCTTACGTTCGTACAGCAGATCATGCGGCAGGATCTCTTCGAGCGAACGTTTCAGAATATGCTTGCCACTCGCACCCTCAACCTTCAACGCGCGCGGCAGCGAGAGTGCATATTCAACGAGGTGATGGTCCAGGAACGGTACACGCGCTTCGACACTAGTCGCCATTGTGATCTTGTCAACGCGCATCAGCAGCAACTCAGGCAGACGCAACTTCAACTCGAGATACGTCATGCGCGCCAGAAACTCCGCGTCCGGTCGCTCCTCGTCGATGTGTTTCAGGTACGACTCCACCACACGCAATGATGAAAGTCCATTCAAACGTTCGCGCACAGGGGGCGCGAGCACGCGTGGTTTGAACGTCTCGTCGTAAACCACCACGCCGCCCCAAAACAGCGGCTCATTAGCCCCAAGGCGGCGAATCAACTCGATCGCCGCGCGCTTTCTGCCGGTGGCTTCGAGCGCGGGTCGTGAAAGATTCGAGATCGCCCGGCGCAACGACAGCGGCAACGTTTCCGCGTGGCGCCAGAAGTTTTCGTAAATTCGGAGGTGGCGCACGTAGTTTTCGTAACCACTGAAGATCTCGTCGGAGCCTTCGCCGACCTGGACCACGATCGTGCCTGAGTCGCGCGCCAGTTTCGAAACGTAGTAGAGCGGCACGCAAACAGGGTCCGCGATTGGCTCGTCCTGGTGAAACACCATCTGCGGCAGAAAGTCGTGCATCTCTTTCTCGGAGATGATCACCTCGTGATGGTTGGTCCCAAACTGTCGCGCGATGCGACGCGCGGGCTCGAGTTCGTTGAGATACTCCGCGTCGCTGAAGCCGACCGTGAACGTCTCGACCGGTCGTGACATCTGCTCCGACATCAACGCCACGTTCGCAGACGAATCGACACCGCCTGACAAGAACACGCCGAAAGGAACGTCAGACATCATTCGCTTTCGAATCGAGTCTCTCAGGAGTCTCAGAATTTCCGCACGCTGCTCCGGCTCCGTGCCGGGTGCTGACTGCGCGGGCGGAAGCGCGTCCCAGTAGCGCTGCATGTTCAGCGTTCCGTCGCGTTTGACGATCAACATGTGACCGGCGGGGAGCTTTTGTATGTCGCGAAAGAGCGTGGTCGGCGCTGGCGTGGTCAGGAACGTCAGGTAGTGATAGAGCGCTTGCTCGTCGATGTCAGGTGTGACCGCAGGGTGTTGCAGGATGGCCTTGATCTCAGAACCGAAGATGAAGCGGCCGTCTTTGTGATAGAAGTAAAGCGGCTTCACACCGATGCGATCGCGCACGAGGACGAGTTGTTCTCTGTTGGCGTCCCAAAGCGCGATGCCGTAGTCGCCTTCGAGATCGTGAATGAAATCGAGACCGCGTTCTTCGTACAGGTGCAGGATGGTCTCGGAGTCAGTGCGTGAAGAATATTTGTGACCGCGCTTTTCGAGATCCGCGCGCAGCAGAGCGTGGTTGTAGATCTCGCCGTTGAAGACAAGCCACGTGCGTTCATCGCAGCCGTGCATCGGCTGATGTCCGGCTGCCGAGAGATCGATAATCGAGAGCCGCCTAAACCCAAAACCACCGCGCCGCTCGTCAAAAATCAACTCGCCCGCGTCGTCAGGGCCGCGATGCGTCATCTCATCGCGCATGCGCGTGAGCAGCGAAGACTCAACCGAACCTTCGTGGGCGCCGTATTCCCAAACTCCGCAAATTCCACACATATTTTTTGCCGCGGATTACACGGATATCTTCCAACTAAGCTTGCCCGGTGACCCCGAAATACTCCAGCACGCAGAAACAGCATCACTGATTTGACCATAGTCTCTTGATACAGGCTGAGAAACCAACACCGGCTGAACATCGGTGCTCAACGCACTCACGGTCAGACCTGAGGCTTCAACCGCCCGCTCACGCACCTTTACATCCAACCCGGGCGCAAAGTGAAACCGCACCTCATAAAGATGCTCACCCTCGCCGATAAACTCGTCATCAATCGCCCACGCGCGCTCCCGTTTCTTGAAGACAACGGTACGGCGGTGAATCACAGGGTATCCATAATGCTCAGCGACTACCTTGTCAAAATCGTCGCTCGTTTGCCACTCCAGCACACGCGGCTTCGCTTCGTTGCCGATCACAAAAGGCATGTGCAGATCGGTCGTGTTCTGTTCGCGCCCGTCGATCTGCACAGTCGAATGATACGCAGTCGAACGAAACTCATGTCGCTTCTGAAGATCGGCGGTGTAAACATACGTGCCAGGATCGACGATATAAGCACGTCCACCAGCCGAGACTTCAATACTCAACGCATCATTGTGCCCGTGCGAACCGCGCCCGTTTAATCCCGCGTCGCTGGCGTTGAAGCAGAGATAAAGATCACCGTCGCGCATGATGTACGTGCCGGCTTCCGGAAATGCCTGCGAAGTGGCGCACTGAGTTTTTAGCGCCGGATCGTCAAAAACAACCGCTCCGATCTCCAACAGGTAAGCGTGGTCATCAGCCCTGCGACGCACAAAGGGTAAAACCTGTCCGCCATCGGTATCTCCAATCAGAGGCGCGAATCCATCCGGACGCAGGTAAGCGCGGATATACATCAGCATCTGATGAAGCCTGGCCCAATATCGTGTTTCAATGTCGACATCGTTGGCCCGGCAAAGCATGAACGAGTAAAGAAAGAGTTCGGTAACAAAGCGATGGTATCCGGTTGAAACTTCAAAGTCCGCGCCGTCGGCGAGCACTTGCTTGTCCATCTCGCGCAGCATTTCGATCTTGCCAAAGTCGCGCCACTCGTCTGCGTCGCGAAGTTCCGGAAGCATCAATCCCAACCACAAAAGTCCGACAACATCTGAAAGATAATGGTTGCTGGTAGCGATGTAAGAGAACTCAAGATTTCGACGGATGTAATTACCGTGTTGCTGAAGTAATTGCAGAAAGAACGACAAGAAATCGGAATTTAACCCCGTCGAATGCCGAAACGTCTCAAACGCCGCTAACAGGTTCATGGCACGCAATGCAACTTCCATCGCGCAAGTCCAGTTTGGGCCACGCCCGTAAGGATTTTGTTCGGCCCAGTTTCGTAACTGTGCGAAAAACTCCCCAGCGTACCGCTCGTCTTGCGTCGAGGAGTAAGCACGCGCGAGCGTGAGGAAATGCCCCAGGCGATTCAGTTCCCAAAGCACGCGTATGTCGGAACCATCGGCGCGCAGCAACTTGAGATCGCGATGATAGTCGAGCGGCCAAACGTAGTTTGAAATCGGATCGCGCGTCCATTGAATCTCTTTGCCGAAATCTGCTACAGCGATCTCGGCAGCGTCAGGCGCAATAGGCCAATCGAAGAACTTCGCCTCACGATCAAAAGTCTGTTTCAGGGCTAATGGTTCATTGCGGTCGAGAGTGGCGCGTTCTTTCCGCTGCTCGCGCGCGGCTCGACTTCTCCGCAGCGCTTCGCGCGCCAGGGTGGTGAGCTTTACATCCCCACGAACTGCGCGTTTGATTTTCTTGAGAACTGCCATCAAAGAGAGTCGAGCGCGTCGAGAATACGCTCGGACGTTTGTCCGTCCCAGAGAGGTGGCTGGCGCAGTACTTTCTTCCCCAGACCGTTAAGCGCTGCGTTCGCGGCCGCAATGATCTTCGTCGCGTCAGTGCCGACGACGACGTTTGTTCCCATTTCGACCGTGATGGGACGCTCAGTGTTCTCGCGCAGGGTCAAACAGGGGATGCCGAGAGCAGTCGTCTCTTCCTGGATGCCGCCGGAATCAGTCAACACCAAACGCGCGCTGCTCGAGAGATTGAGGAAGTCGAGATAACCGAGCGGCTCGATCGTTCGCAAATCTTTTATCGACTCCACGCGTTCGCTCAAGCCCAGCTCGGCGATCGTCTTTCTCGTTCGTGGGTGAATGGGAAAAACGATCGGCAAATTCGATGAGATCGCTTCGAGCGCGTCGAGAATCCGTTCGAAGGATTCACGCATGTCGACATTTGAAGGACGATGGAGAGTCAGGAGAGCGTAGTCGATGCCATCGAGTCCCAACTTCTGATGGGTCGGCAACGCGCGCGCTTTCTTCAGGTGCTTTTGCAACGAGTCGATCATCACGTTGCCCACGAAGCGAATGCGTTCGCGCGGAATGCCTTCGGCAACGAGATTTTCATCGGCATCGGGTGAGGGCGTGAAGAGTAGATCGGCGATCTGATCGGTGAGCAGCCGGTTGATCTCTTCGGGCATCGTGCGATCGCGGCTGCGTAGGCCGGCTTCAACGTGCGCGACCTTGATTCCGAGTTTCACGCAAACGAGCGCACACGCGATGGTCGAGTTGACGTCGCCGACGACCAAAACCCAGTCAGGTTTTTCTTTTAGGACGACGGGTTCGAAACGTTCCATGACCGCAGCAGTCTGGGCTGCGTGCGAACCGGAGCCGACGCCGAGATGTGTGTCAGGTTCGGGGAGTTCGAGATCGCGGAAGAACGAGTCAGACATGGCCGCATCGTAATGTTGGCCGGTATGGACCACGAGCGGCAGAAACTTCGTCGGACGCTTCTTCATCGCGGCCACGATGGGGGCCACCTTCATGAAGTTGGGCCGCGCCCCGACGACGTTAATGACCTTCAGCATCGTTTTCATTTTTGCCACAAAAAGGCACAAAACGCACAAAATTTTTCTTTGTGCTTTTGTGCCTTTTTGTGGCTATAACCTGATGATCCGGGCACTGCTCTCGCGTCTCACGTCACCGTTGAGCGCGTTGCGTGTGTCGACAATAAGCGAAGCCAGCGAACACACACGCTTATAGTCAATCTCACTGTGATCAGTAACGATGATCACGCAGTCGGCAGACTTAAGTTCGTCATTCGTCAACGACACTGACTGCAACGGCTCACCGCCCGCGTCAGTGTGCGCATCGTCAAACCGGACTTCTCCGACAAACGGATCGTGATAACGAACGTTTGCGCCCTTCGCGCGCAGTCGATCGATGATCGAGAGCGCCGGACTCTCGCGCACGTCGTTGATGTCTTTCTTGTAAGCAACACCGAGCAGCAACACATTCGAGCCCTTCATCGCTTTGCTTTCGTCGTTCAACCCGTCGGAAACGAGTTGGACCACGTGCTCAGGCATGCGCGAGTTCACTTCTTCGGCGAGACTGATGAAGCGCGAATCAAAACCGTGCTGCCGCGCCTTCCACGACAAGTAATGCGGATCGAGCGGGATGCAGTGACCGCCGATTCCCGGCCCCGGATAGAAAGGCATGAACCCGAACGGCTTGGTCGCGGCCGCACGAATCACTTCCCACGTATCGATGTTGAGCGCATAGCAAAGCCGCGCCATCTCGTTCGCCATGCCGATGTTGACTGCGCGAAACGTGTTTTCGAGCAGCTTCGCCGCTTCCGCGACTCTCGCGGAACTGACTGCAAAAACATCGTTGACGATCTGCGAATACAGATGTGCCGCGACTGTTGTTGAATCGTCTGTTACGCCGCCAACGACTTTCGGAATGTTGTGCGTAAGAAACTGCGGATTGCCGGGGTCGACACGCTCCGGCGAGAACGCGAGCAGGAAATCTTCGTCAAGCTTCAAACCCTTGTCCTCAAACATCGGAAGCAAAACTTCGTCCGTCGTTCCCGGATAAGTGGTCGACTCGAGAATGATCAACTGACCACGGCGCAGACGTTTCGCGATCTGTTCCGTCGCGGCGAGAATGTAAGAAACGTCGGGCTCCTTGGTTTTGCGTAATGGCGTAGGCACACAAATGATGATCGCGTCGCAATCGGCGAGGTGATCGAAATCCGTGGTGGCCTGAAGTCGCTTCGCGTCGACCACTTCTTTGAGTTTGCTCGAAGGCACGTCGCCAATGTAAGAAGTGCCGGCATTGATCTGTTTGGCCTTCGTCTCGTCAACTTCAAAGCCCGTCCCCTTGAAACCTTTCGAGGCAAACTCGACCAGCAAGGGCAAGCCGACATACCCGAGTCCGATAACACCCACGTGGGCCTGTTTGTTTGTGATGCGATTGATTAGTTCATTTTTCATATGATGAGTCCAAACGGGAAAGACTAGGAGAGCGCATTAAGCAGTGTCAAGTAGGAAGATCTGTGGCACTATACGCAACCGCAAATGTACAAAGAAGCTCCCGCCAAACTCGTCCGTGGCCTGAGCCTGCTTGACGCCACCATGATCGTCGTGGGATCGATGATCGGGTCGGGAATCTTCATTACTTCCGCGGAATCGTCGCGTTTAGTTGGATCGCCGGGCTGGTTGCTGGCGGCCTGGGCTCTCGCGGGCGTGCTCACCATCACCGGCGCACTGTGTTGCGCGGAGCTCGCGGCGATGTGGCCGCGCGCCGGGGGCCAATACGTTTTTCTCAGAGAAGCATACGGTCCGTCAATAGGGTTTCTTTTCGGCTGGGGCTTATTTCTGATCATTCAGAGCGGAACGATCGCCGCGGTTGCCGTTGCTTTCGCAAATTTCACCGGCGTACTTACGGGCGTGGTTTCAGCTGAGCGATATCTGATTTCGCCCGTCGTGATCGTCCACCCATTCACGATTAATCAACTCTCCTTCAACGGTTACGCGCTGAGTTTATCGACTCAACAACTACTCGCAGTCGTGATGATCCTGTTCCTGACGTTCATCAACACGCGCGGACTGCAAACCGGCAAGCTCATTCAAAACACGTTCACGTTTACGAAAACTGCCGCGCTGCTCGGATTGATCCTCATCGGATTATTGATTGGTTGGAATCATGGAAGCGCGGCGTTCACTTCGTCGTGGTGGCAACCGTGGCAAAACGGTTGGAAGCCTTCCTCGTCGCAGGTTTGGTTTGAACCGGCGAGCGAGGGGCTGTTGGTGCTGGCACTCATTATGTTGCTCGGCCGTGCGATGGTTGGACCACTATTCGCGCAGTCAGCGTGGAACAATGTCACGTTCACGGCGGGCGAGGTGCGCGATCCGGGGAGGAATTTGCCACGCGCACTCTTGCTCGGTTGCGGGATCGTGGTGAGTCTCTACCTGCTCGCGAATCTTGCTTACGTCGTCACACTGCCTTTGAGCGGGATTCAGAATGCGCCGCAGAATCGCGTGGCGACCGCGATGATGCAGGCCGCGCTTGGTCCACGAGGCACGATCATCATGGCCGTCGCGATCATGATCTCGACGTTTGGTTGTAACAACGGATTGATACTGGCGGGCGCGCGCGTTTACTACGCGATGGCGCGTGACGGGCTGTTCTTCAAACGCGTCGATAGCGTCAACGTGCATCACGTGCCGGCGGTGGCGTTGATAGCGCAGGGTTTGTGGGCCGCATTGCTCGTGTTGCCGCGGACGGTGACCGTCAATCAACAAACGGGGGCGTTTACGTTTGGAAACGTTTACACGCAACTGCTCGAGTACATCGTTTCCGCAGATCTGATTTTCTATGTGTTGATGGTGGGTGCGGTGATCGTGATGCGCCGCAAGGCGCCGGAGATCGAGCGGCCGTATCGAACGTTCGGCTATCCGATCGTGCCGCTGATATACATCATCATTGCGGGATTGTTCATCATTGATTTAGCAATACTCGCGCCGTCGACTTCGGGGATCGGATACCTGCTAGTATTCACGGGCGTCCCGATCTATTTCATCTGGCGCCGCAGATAACACGGATTGAAATCGGATTTTTTATCCGTGTCATCTGTGGCTCACTTTACCCACTCGTCTGCAATCTCCGTTTCGACTTTAACGGGCACGGTCTTTAAATACTCCTGGCCGGCGGCGCACATCACGCGTTCGACTTTTTCCGCCACAGCCTGCGCCTCGTCAGCATCCGCTTCAACAACAATCTCATCGTGAATGATGTTGACGATCTTCGCGTTCGTTTCGCTGAGCTCTTCCTTCAACAGCTTGAGCGCGCGTTTCAGGATGTCGGCACTCGTACCCTGTATCGGCGTGTTCTTCCCGTTACGCTGCGTCATCGAGATCTGTTGCCGGTCGTTTTCATCGTAACGAAAACGCACCAGCCGTCCTGACGCCGTGCGCGCCTGCCGCTCACTCACCGCACGATTCGCGGCTTCACGCAGGTAAGTATCGAGTTGGCGATACGTCGCGAAGTAACGGCGTAAAATGTTTTCGGCATCCGGCACACTCATTCCCGTCATCAACGCAAAGCGCTGCGCGCCGATGCCATAAACCACACCGAAGTTCAGTCGCTTGGCAAAATCTCGCTGCTCTTTCGTCACCTGATCGAGCGAGGCATTGAAGACTTGCGACGCCGTGACTCGATGGAGATCGGCGCCCGAGTTGAACGCTTCAATAAACCCGCGATCGCCTGAAAACTCCGCCAGTATCCGCAACTCAATCTGTGAATAGTCGGCAATGATCAACTTCCGTCCTTCCGGATGGCCGCTGAAACAACGCCGGTACTCAACCGCATGCGGCACTTGTTGAATGTTTGGATTGGTACACGCAAACCTTCCTGTCGGCGCACCGATCTGACGAAAATCCGCGTGCAAGCGGTTGGTTACCGGATTGATCAACTCGATCATGTTCTCGCCGTAACTCGTCAGCGCCTTCTGCACCGTGCGGTACTCGAGCAACGTGCCGATGATCGGATACTGCGCGGCGAGCGGCTGTAGTTTCCAGTTGCGCGTTGACTCGGGAACGGGGATGCCAAGACGGTTGAGTGCCTTCGTTAACTGTTGCTGTGAATCGAGGTTTATGTCGTCGCGTTGTGGGCCTCCGAACAGCGATCCCTGCGACGACTCTTCCGCCAGCACCTGCTGCAACTGTTCAGCCAGCTCGACGCGTTTCTTTTCAACAATCCCCAACTGTTCGAGCCAGCGATCCTTGTGCATGTAAAAACCCGCGAGCTCGATATCGACGACCGGCATCACGCACTCAAACTCGAGTTGCGCGCACTTCACGAGCGACTCAGATTTCAACCGTTCGATCAGCTTTTCGCGCAGCGGCAGCAGGACCGCGGCGTCGCGTGCGGCGTACTCGAGTTGCGCTTCAGACAGTTCAAAATTCCAGTTGCTGAGGCGCTCGGATTTGTCGACCGCTTCGTTCAGGTAGCGACTGGCGACGGTCTCGAGGCCGTGTCGTTCTTCGATATCACCGGCGCCGACGAGTTGACTGGCCAGCAACGTATCGAAGAGTCCGCCGAGATCGACGCCGAGGTTGTGCTTGATGAATTTTGCGTCGAATTTTGCGTTATGCGCGATCTTGATCGGACGCGGAGCTTCCAGCAGGCGGCGTAGTGGCGCGAGCGCATCAGCGTTGCCGTTACTGAAGTGATCGAAGTCAACGATGTAGACGCGGTCGGGTGTCGCGAGCTGAATCAGTCGTAAGCGTGACGTGAATGGATCGAGCTCGGTGGTTTCCGTGTCCAGACCCACGACTGGCTGGCTGGTGAGGGTTTCGATTGCTTTCCGAAGTTCATCGGCGTTCGTGATCAGCTGGTAGTTCATCAAAAAATAAAGACCCTATAGGATCAAAACTGCGGCAAATAACGCCGAAGGCGTTGGCTAATTGCAGCCCAGGGTTGAGCGCAGCGAAACCCTGGGGGTTCTTATTTCACAATTCATAAAAACCCTGAAAGGGTTCGGCAATTGGCGAACCCTTCAGGGTTCAAGATTTTCTTATAATCGCCTAGTCTATAGTGCCATTAATCGCTTCAACATAAAAATCTGTCCCTTGTGCTGGGATTCGTGATCGATCAGGTGATGCAAAATCCAGCGCAGGTTGTACTCCGTCGTTTCACCGTTGCGTTCGAAGCTGATGATCCGTTCGAGATCTTTGTCGTTATAAGAAAACAGCACATCGCGTGTTTGATTGCGAATCTTCTCGATCTCTTTCAAGCAAAACTCGGCCGTGTAACTGTGGCGCGCGACGCGTTCGACATCGTCGAGCACATCCCAGTACGGCTGCTTGCTGTCTTCTTCAGTGAGTTGATGTCCACTGACAATCATCTGCATAAAAAACCACTCTGCCTCGCCGATGTGCAGCACGAGGCCCCCAATCGAATGCGCACCGAGAAACGGGGGCTTGCCAATCAAATCATCCGGAATATTTTTTACTGCAACGTTAACCTGGTTGCGCACCTCTTCCATGCCACTGAGATAGTAGCCAATGCCGGTCGATAATCCCGGATGAGGAGTCAGCAGTCTGCGTCTCATACAACAATCCTTTCGCGCTCCGGATGAGGTCTGACGAAAACCAACAGCAGGACAGCCGCAGTTGCGCCCATCACTGCGCTCACCAGAAACGCAACCGTAGGTCCCTTCCAGTCCCAAATCATACCCATCAGGAACGAAGCGGGAAACACCGTCACACCAAACGCGAGATTGTACAAGCCGTACGCGGTTCCACGTTGTTCCGGTCGCACGAGATCCGCCACCAGCGCCTTTTCCGCACCTTCGGCCAAACCAAAATAGATGCCGTAAATCAGAAAAAGGGTCCAGAGCGAGGCTGTGTTGGTCGCGAAAGCAAATCCGGCATAAACAGCTGCATACAACACCCAACCGGAAACGATCAAACGCTTGCGCCCCAAACGATCCGACAGGTCGCCGCCAAGCAGCGAGCTCAACACTTTGCTGCCGTGATGCGCCGCCCAAAGCAGCGGCACCATCGCCACCGATACGCCCGAGTCCATAGCGCGCAGGATCAAGAAACTGTCGGATGAATTGGATAACGTGAACAGCGCCAGTACCAGCAGGAACCGTTTGAAGTTGCTGTCAAACCCACGCAAAGAGAGTTTGGTTACTTGTGATTGCGGCGCCGTGTGTACCGGCGACTCGCGCATGAAAAAGATCGCCACCATCACGGCGATGAACGCGGGCACCGAAGCAGCCAAAAATATTTTGGAAAACTCGCTCGTCGTTGGCGACGAAACCTTAGCGACAAAAATGAGCACCAGCACGTAGCCGATGAGTGGTCCAATGACCGCGCCGCCGTGGTCCATCGCACGATGAAAACCAAAAGCGAGCCCGCGTTGTTCGACGCTCACCGTGTCGGCGATCATCGCATCGCGCGGCGCCGTTCTGATGCCTTTGCCGACTCGATCCGTAAGTCGAATCGCCAGCACCTGGCCCCATGAGTGCGCAAAGGCGAGCAACGGTCTGGCGATCGAAGCCAGCGAATAACCGGCGACGACCAGCAACTTTCGCTTCGCCAGCCGGTCGCTGAGATAGCCCGCGAATAGTTTCAGTAAACTCGAGATCGACTCGGCGAGTCCCTCGATAGTTCCGATGACTCGGGCTGAAGCGCCTAAACTACCGGCAAGAAAGACAGGCAGCAGCGGATAGATGATCTCGCTCGAAGCATCGTTGAGCAGGCTCACTAATCCGATCGCAACCACATTTCGCGGCAGCCCGCGATACCGCCGCCACAAGCCATTTATGTGGCTATGATTTGCAGTAACTGGCTCTGACAATGGTCTTGATGTTTCCGCGGACGTGGAAGTCGCCTTCGATATCGACGCGCAGAGGATCGCAGGCGGCGACGAAGTCTTCCAGGATGATGTTGATCACGTGTTCGTGAAAGATCTTTACGTTCCGGAACGAGTTTATGTAGAGCTTCAAACTCTTCAACTCGATGCAACGTTCGTTGGGAACGTATTCGATGCGGATGGTGGCGAAGTCGGGAAAATCAGAGAACGGACAGATCGCAGTGAACTCCGTGATCTCGAAATTGATCTTGATCTCGCTGCCGGGAAACTCGTACGCGAACGTGTCGAGCGGAAACAGATTCATCTCGGCGCGCGGCGTAGATTGAATGTCAAGGCACTGCTGGTTTGGTGCTGGTAACGTAGTCATTGCAGCCGCATCTTAACAAATCCGCGGCTAATACGCCGGCTCGGCTTTACGACCTCCGGAGTCGAAAAACTTGATCAATATCAGGCCGGCGAGAAAGCCGCCGATGTGGGCCGCATAAGCGACGCCGCCTTGCTGCGAGCCGCCGCCCAGCATTCCCAGTCCGCTAATCAACTGGAATGCGAACCAGATTCCGATCGCAACGTAAGCAGGCACCTGCGTGAGAAAACGGAAGAGAATCACTGTCACGCGCCGTTTGGGATGCAATAGCAGATAACCGCCCAACACTCCCGAGATCGCGCCCGAAGCCCCGAGGCTGGGAACCAGCAAAGCCCTTTCATCGCCTGCGAAAACACCGGTCGCAAATACATGAGACAACGAAGCGATAACACCACAAAGCAGGTAAAAGACGATGTACTTCACATGGCCCAGGCGATCCTCGATGTTGTCGCCGAAGATCCAGAGGAAGAGCATGTTACCGGCAATGTGCGCGAAGCCGCCGTGCATGAACATTGAAGTGAAGAGCGTTTCATAGACCGAGCCCGGCGTTGGTCCAAGACCGGGAATCGTTATCACCTGTCCCATGTACTCGACTGTCCGCGCCGGGGTAACTATATCGTGCCCCTGCAGGATCTCCGCGGGCACTGTCGAGAACGAGTAAGTAAACTGGTCATTACTTCCGAGTTGTTGCAGTACAACAAAGACAAAAATGTTGAGCGCAATAATCGCGTAGTTAATCAGTGGCGTGATTGTGCGATCGCTATTGTCGTCATACAGCGGAAATACCATGGTCTATACCTCATGCCGGAAATGAAGGATTCTAACGCGTGCCGTATGTATAGATTGTCGCGTGGCTGTTACTAAAGCGTTCTCTGCGTTCTCTGCGGCCCTCAGTGTGCTCTGCGTCAGACATAGCCACTAACGCAGAGGACGCCGAGGTACGCAGAGGGCCGCAGAGCAGCTCTTAATTCATGCCGCGCTCTGTAACGGGGACACCGGCGTGCGCGAGCGCAGGCTCGTGCGGCTTCAATAATTCGTAGCCTTCGGAACGCGCGACGTAAGTTGCCGCAGTGATGTCGCCGGTCACGTTGAGTGTCGTGCGACACATGTCCAGAATACGATCCACACCGAGAATGATCGCGATCAAAGCGGGATTAACGTTGATCGTCACGAGAACGCCGATGATGAACGGAATCGACCCCGAAGGCACGCCCGCGGTGCCGATGCCGCCGAGTATCGCCAGGTACACCACCATCAACTGTTGGCCCAGCGATAGATCAACGCCCGCGAGTTGGGCCAGAAACAACACCGTCACACCTTCGTAAAGCGCAGTGCCATTCTGGTTCGCAGTTGCGCCGACAGTCAGCACAAAACTATTGATCTCCTGCGGCACACCGAGGTTTTGTTCCGACACTCGCAACGCGGTCGGCAACGTCGCATTCGATGACGACGTAGAGAACGCTGTCAGGATCACGGTCTTTATGCGCCGGAAAAACTCGACCGGCGAGATGCGCGACAGGAAGTAGATCGAGAGCGAGTAAACACCAAACATGTGCAGCGAAAGACCGAGCAGCACCGTCAACACAAACCACGCGAGCGCCTGCAATAGATCCAAACCAAAACGCGCCGTGTTGTTGAAAAGCAGACACGCCACCGCGTAAGGAGCGACCTTCATGATCATCTCGATGATCTTGGCCGTAATCTCGTAGATGCCCTGGAGAACTCGCAGCAACGGTTCAGTCACTGTCACGGGCAGCAGCGTGATCGCGACGCCGACGATCAGCGCGAAGAACATCAGGTGCAGCATGTTCGGGTCTTCTTTACCCGAAATCGCGAAGAACGGATTCTTCGGAACGATCGTCTCTACGACTGCCATCAACGGTTTGGGCGTTGCACTACTCGCCTGCTTCGCAGCTTCGACAGTCTTCGTCGCGTCGTTGGCGTAACGTTGCTGCAAAGCCAAGCTCGTGTTCGGATCGATTCGCTTTCCCGGTTTGATCGTGTTTGCGAGGGTGAGACCAATCACGACTGAGATCGCGGAGATCACCAGACAATAACCAAACGACTTCAGACCAACGCGACCGAGTTTACGGATGTCGCCGATGCCTGCTACGCCAACCACGAGCGATGAAAACACGAGCGGCACAACAATCATCAGCAACAGGCGTAGAAACAGTTGGCCCACGGGCTGGGTGATGTTGTCGACCACCCAAACCACAGTCGGGTGGTCGCCGCCCAAAGCGCGATTGACCGCGACACCTGCGATCACGCCGACCGCCAGCCCGATGAGAATCTTCGTGTGCAGCGGCATGCCTTTCGGCTTATCGGGCGTCGCTTCGTCCAGATCGGTTGCGATCTCGCGTTCAAACGCATCTCGTTCGACACGTTTCGGTTTGTCGTTTTCTTCAGGCATGTTTTTGAGTTAGCGACCCCAACGCAGTTTGTCGCGCAGCACGTCGAAATAGTTTCGATTCATTGGCTGAATGAGATTGAAAGTCGCGCGACTCTTGCGAATCGTGACGCGATCCTCGACTTTCAACGGAAACCCGACTTGCCCATCAAGCGTCAATGCTACTTCTTCGTTGTCAGTCTTCAACAGCAGTTCGATCTCTGCATCGTCAGGAACGACGATCGGACGATTGGAAAGTGTGAACGGACAGATTGGCGTTATGACCACGGCGTTCATCGAAGGAAAGATTACGGGACCACCCGCGGAAAGGTTGTACGCGGTTGACCCCGTAGGTGTCGAGACGATTAGACCATCGGCGCGGAACGAGTTGACAAACTGCCGGTTGAGATAAGCGTCAATCTCGATGATTCGCGCGAGTGCCGACTTATTGATTACTACATCGTTGAGCACACGACTCGATTGCAGTGGCGCATCGCCGCGCTTTAGCTCTACTGCAAGCATCACGCGCCGATCGAGGCGATAGTTTCCCGATAGGATCGACTCGAGCGCGGTGTAGAGTTCTTCAATGCGAAACTCAGCGAGATAACCGAGCCCGCCATAGTTGACACCGAGAACAGGCACTTCCTGATCGCCGATCATGCGCGCGGTGGCGATCATGGTGCCGTCGCCACCGAGAACCAGAATTAAATCGACACCCGCAGCGATCTTCTCGCTTTCGAGTTGGTCCACGCCGCAGCCGGTCTGGTGCTCGATGCGCTCGCGTTCGATCTCCGGGCCGCCAACGAGAGTGATATTACGCTCCGCGAGCCATACCACCAGTTCGCAGATGGTCTCCAGGGCTTCAGGTTGATGCGGTTTAAGGACTATTCCTATCCGCTTGATTGATGACATTCGTTTGGGCCGGATGATAAGACAGTTTCACACAAAGGCACAAAGCTGCGACGAAGACACAAAGTTTTTCTTTGTGCCTTTGCTCTTCTTTGCGCCCTTGTGTGAAACCAATTCTCACAACTTATAAAACGCCAGGTATTCCACGTTACCGTCAGCGCCCGTGATCGGCGACTCCATCACCTTCACTACTTTCAGTCCAAGCTCTCGCGCTGCATGGTTGACTTCCTCAATCACCCTCTGTCTTTTCCCCGCATCGCGCACGATCCCGCCACCACCAACTTCCCCACGCCCGACCTCGAACTGCGGCTTAATAAGTGTGATGATCGAACCTCCCGGCACTATCAACGGCACGATCGCCGGCAACACTTTAGTCGCCGAGATAAACGAAACATCCATCACCGCAAGTTCAAACTGCTGCACAAAATCCTCGGGTTTCAAGTAACGCGCGTTGACACCTTCTCTAACCTCAACACGCGGATCGTTACGCAAGCTCCAGTCGATCTGGTTGTGGCCCGCGTCGATCGCCACAACCGCCCTCGCCCCGTGCTGCAAAAGACAGTCAGTAAATCCTCCCGTCGAAGCTCCGACGTCGAGACAATTGAATCCCGCGACATCGATCTGAAACTCACGCAATGCGGCTTCGAGTTTCAGACCGCCACGCCCGACGTATCGCGCTGTCGGATCGTCGCTGCCTTTAATTCTGATTGATGAATTTGGATCGAACTGGTGGGAAGGTTTTTCAACTCGCTGCTCATCGACGAGCACGACGCCGGCCATAATCATTGCCTGGGCTTTGGTGCGTGAATCAGCGAGTCCTCGCTCGACAAGCAGTTTATCTATGCGCTCGCGCTTCACAGGATAAGAATATCCTGTAAATCCGGTGAAGCTAAGCGCGGCGCGTCACAGCGCGCGGCGTTTCATTCAACTGCAACGCACTCGCGCAATCATCGCACAGCCAAACAATAATATGCGGCGCATCGGACCAGAAGAAAGAACTCACCTTGCTCGCCATCTCTACCGCCTGCGAGACGCGCAGCCGTTGTAAAGCCTGGATGTAAAATACGCCATTGTAAAAATCACCGGCGGCGCCTTCGTCGCGGTGAATACACTCCCGCTCGCGAAACATCTGCCTTGTCATAATGATTACCATTTCTCCGCGCCGTCTCGCGCGAAAACAGAACCGTTAATAATGTCGGGGATTAACTATTAAATGTGAGTTTGAAACAGGGCGAACACCTAAAGTGAGTGAGATGATGCCACTCGATCAGGATTCAGTCAATACAGTTCTTTTGTGAGACTAAGGTCTTTGGCGTCGACGACCTTCAAAGATCTCGTCGAGGTTGGAGAGGTCGCGATGGTTGTACCGCTCGAGACGACGTTCACGTCGCATCACACGACGCGCACGACGCTCCTGCCATTCGTCGTAAAGCACTGCGTCGCGAATTTGTTGTAGCCGTTCTTCTTCGCTGATCTTCGGATCGTCGCGCAGCTCGACCGGTTGCTGAGTATGCTTCACGACTGTTCGTCGTTTCGCTACCGGTTCTTTCTTCGGCGCTTCTTCTGCCAATAGAGCTTCATCAGGTTCTTCTGTTACGGGTGACTCGGCAGGCTCCGGACTATGAGGGTTCTCAACTACAGCAACCGGCGCCAGTGCGACATCCGGTTCCGACACCTCGCTCGTTGCGACACTGGGTACATTCCGCAGTCGGAGATATGACGCCACGAGCGCTGAGGCTGCGCCGAGCATCATCGCAAGGGCAAAAGCACCGCCCAGAAACCAATTTCTCCTGCGGCGTACCTTCGCATCAATCTCGTTCAGAGGCACAACCCGGCGTGCGGACAGCAGAGTCCGTTCATCATCGAATTCAGGGGATCTTACAGGCACTTTCATATTCCCGAATTCCTTATTGCAATCACGGGGCCACGCGGAAGGAAGAGATTTTAGGCGGGGAGCAGACTAAACCGTCCGATTTGGTGCATCGCAACAACGCAAAAAGTGCCCACAATAAGGCACCCCCGTAAGACCACAAAAAGCACAAAAGGGCTGCTAATCCAACAATCTTTTTGTGCCTTATGTGGCCGCCTTATGTGCGTTTTTGTGGCACTTTTCGAGCGCGGCGATCGTCGAGCACGTCGATAGTTTCGCGGACGCGGTTGTAAATACCGTCAGTGTCGAGCCCGTATTTCGCGAGGAGCAGTTTCGCGTCACCGTGCGTGATCAGACGATCCGGGATGCCCATTCGTACGACGTGAACTTTATCTTGCAAGCCGTTCTCCTCAAGCAACTCCAGCACGGCCGATCCGAAACCACCGGCGAGATAAGCCTCCTCGACGGTGACGATCAGGCGCTTCGTACGCGCGAGAGCCAGCAGTAAAGCAGTGTCCAGCGGTTTGACGAATCGCGCGTTGACTACTGTGGTTTCGATCTTGTCTTTCGCGAGGTGCTCGGCCGCTGCGAGCGACGGATGAACCATCGAACCGTAAGCAACAATCGCAACTTCACCACCGTCGCGCAGTATTTCGCCTTTGCCAATTTCGAGCAGCTCGGGTTCGCGATCGATCGGAACACCGACGCCGTTGCCGCGTGGATAACGCATCGCTGCCGGGCCCGTGTGCTCGAGCATCGTGAACATCATGTCGCGCATCTCGCCTTCATCCTTCGGCGCCATCACGACGATGTTTGGTACCGGTCGCAGGTAGGCGATATCGAGCAGCCCGTGATGTGTTTGTCCGTCGCCACCGGCAACACCGCCGCGATCGAGACAAAACTTCACGTTCAGATCCTGAATACAAACGTCGTGGATCAACTGGTCGAAGCCACGTTGAAGGAACGTGGAATAGATCGCACAAACAGGTTTGAGTCCTTCACACGAAAGGCCGGCAGCGAAAGTGACGCAGTGTTGTTCGGCAATACCGACATCGAAGGAACGTTCCGGAAACTTCTCCAGGGCTGTGCAAACGCCGGTGCCGTCAGGCATAGCGGCCGTCAACGCGACGACCTTCGGATCCTTCTCCATCAACTCAGCGAGAGTGTTGCCGAAGACTGTCGTGTAAGTCGGAATTTTTGACGAACTCTTGTGCGGTTTTCCGGTCTTGAGATCGAATGGACCGGTTGCATGCCAGCGATAGTAGTCAGGCTCAGTTTGTGGAAAACCCTTGCCCTTCGTAGTCAGTGCGTGAACGATCACTGGACCATCTTTGATCTGCTTCGCTTCGTTGAACGCGGCGACGAGCGCGCGCGGGTTGTGGCCATCAACATAGCCGATGTATTTGAAACCCAACTCACTGACGAGCGCGCCCGGCAACACCGCCGCGGCAATCACGTCTTTCATCGTCTTGGCCGCGTGATGTAGTCGCTCGCCAACCGAAGGTATCGCCAGCAACTTCTCTTCGACTTCGTCTTTGAAACGATGATAACCGTGCGCGCCGCGAATGCGATTCAGGTAACCCGTCAACGCTCCGACCGCGGGCGCAATCGACATCTCATTATCGTTGAGCACTACGATCAGACGGCTCTTCAAGTGACCCGCCTGGTTAATCGCTTCCATCGCCATACCGCCCGCCAGTGACGCGTCACCGATCAATGCGACCACATGATGATCTTCGCGTTTGCGATCTCGTGCGATGGCCATTCCTAGCGCCGCTGAAAGCGAAGTGGAAGCGTGCCCGGCGCCAAAGGTGTCGTACTCCGACTCGTCGCGGCGCAGAAAACCGCTGATGCCGCCGTACTGTTTGATCGTGGGCAGTAACTCACGCCGTCCCGTCAGGATCTTGTGTGCGTAAGCCTGGTGACCAACGTCCCAAACCAAACGATCCTTCGGCGTGTCGAAGGCGTAGTGCAGCGCAACTGCCAACTCGACCGCTCCGAGCGAGGCGCCCGTATGGCCACCCACGCGCGACATCGTTTCGAGGATGTAAGCGCGAATTTCGTCGGCAACAGTTCGTAATTGATCGGGTTGAAGAGCGCGTAAGTCTGAAGGTGAGTTAATACTCTCAAGAAGCGTCATCGTGGCGGCATTGTACTCCAATCGTTAACTTTTGCTATCCCCCCGCACAGTGCCTAAACCTGCACTTACTTGGCGATACAAAGTACTCTGCTTCAGTACCAGACGTCAATAGGAAACTGCTCTGCTTCAGAAATCGTAACCAGAGAGCACATGCGCGCCGACCTCGAAACACTTTTCAAAGCCCTGGCTGACCGCACCCGACTGCGCCTCATTCAGATCCTCGGCGATGACGAACTCTGCGTCTGCTCCTGCGTTGAAGTTCTAAAAACAAATCAACCGAAGGTTTCGCGGCACCTCGCGTATCTGCGACGCGCGGGACTCGTCGCCGCGCGTCGCGATGGAAAGTGGACTTACTACCGACTCGTCAAGCCCGCCGATCCGCACGCGGCAAAAATACTCGATGAGATCCGAAGCAGTTTAAGCACGTCGTAAACGCAGCACCGCGATCTCAGGACGCACGCCGAATCGCAGCGGCAAACCGATAACGCCCGTCCCGCTCGAAACGTAGAGTTGTGTCTCGCCACGTTGAAACAAGCCGCGCGCGTATTTGAGATCTTTAGTGAAACGGCTTGCAGGCGTTCCGAAGAATGGAAACTTGAGTTGTCCACCATGCGTGTGGCCACTGATGATCAGCGCCATGTTGTTGGTCTGTTCGAGATCGAGCACGGTTGGTTGATGCGAGAGCAGGATAGTCGGTTTCTTTGTATCAAGACCTGAGAAAGCACTCGACCAATCGGTGGCATTCCACGTCCAGTCGTCGATACCTGACAACTGTAGCGAGTCTGATCCGCGACGAAGTGTAGTGTGCGCGTTGTTCAGTACAGCGATGTGTTGGCGTTCGAGTGCGCGCGAGGTCAGTTCCGGATCGGTGTAGTGATCGTGATTACCGAGCACGGCCCAAACACCTTCCGGCGCGCTCAAGGCAGACAACGCTTCCGCGCAAGGCTCGATATAGCGGCGATACGAAGTGCTGTAGTCGCCGGTGAGAACAAACATGTCAGGCTTTGTCTGCTGCGCGAGACTGATAACGCGGTGAATCTCGCTAATGCCGAGAATGCGACTGTGATGAATGTCCGTTAATTGCGTGAGGCGAAAGCCTTCGAATGCTGCCGGAAGGTCGCGGATGAAGATGTCGTTTTCAGAGATCCAGTAGTTGTAAGGCTCGACTAGACGTGCATAGGCAGCAGCCGCAGAAACTCCAACCAGCGGGGTCGCGATCAAACCGCGTAGAAACTGACGGCGCGTAGGCACGGGCACGATTATAAGACCTATCCTTGACAATCCGCGCCTCGCGACTAGAATTGGTCTTCGCTGATTCCGGCACGGAGATGTGGCCGAGTGGCTGAAGGCGGCGGTTTGCTAAACCGTTAAGGGTCAAAAGCCCTTCACAGGTTCGAATCCTGTCATCTCCGCCAGATTTTTAAGCCACAAAGAAGCGCAAAATTTTGTGCCTCTTTGTGGCTGCATATTTTTGAGGCTAATGTCCGTTCGCGTCCGTTTCGCACCGTCTCCAACCGGTTATCTCCACATCGGCGCCGCACGCTCCGCGCTCTTCAACTGGCTCTACGCGCGGAAGACCGGCGGCAAGTTTCTGCTCCGCATTGAAGACACTGACTTACAGCGCTCCACCGAGGAGTCGACCCGCTCAATCATCGAAGGTCTGGAGTGGCTCGGACTCGATTACGACGAAGATCTCGTCTTCCAGTCAGACAATGCGCCGCAACACAGAACCGCTGCTCTTCGTCTGATCGAGGCGGGCAGCGCTTATCGTGACTTCACGCCACAGGAACAGCGTGACGACAAAGTCGTAAAGCAGGACATCGCTGAACGCGCGCGCGCACAGACCGAGGAGGGCGTGAGCCTGCGCAGCAATCCCTATCGTGATTTGCCGAAAGAAGAATCGGACCGTCGCGCGGCCGCGGGCGAGTCGTTTGCGATCCGTTTGAAAGTACCGGTTGAAGGCTACACGAAGTTTCACGACATCGTTTATGGACCACAGGAACGCAGCCATACGGAGATCGAGGACCTCGTGCTGCTGCGTTCGGACGGTCATCCGCTCTACAACTTGTCGGTCGTAATCGACGACATCTCGATGGGCATCACGCACGTGATTCGCGGACAAGACCATCTGACCAACACTCACAAGCAGATTCTTTTGTATGAAGCTTTGGGTGCGCCCGTGCCGCAGTTTGCGCATCTCCCGCTGATACTCGCGCCGAACAAAGGCAAACTCTCAAAACGTAAACATGGCGAGGTTGTTTCGCTCACGACTTATCGCGATCGCGGTTTCGTGCCCGCGGCTTTCCGAAACTTCCTCGCCCTCCTCGGCTGGGCGCCGCCGGAAGGCAAGGAAGTGCTCAGCAAAGAGGAGCTGGTCGAGTACTTCTCTCTCGAAGGCATCAATCGCGCGAATGCGATTTTCAACTTTCAGGAAAACGATCCGCGCCGTTGGACCGACGATAAGGCACTCTGGATGAACGCGGAGTACATCCGCACCATGCCGCTCGACGAGTTGCTGCCGATGGTGAAGACCGAATTGCGCGCGAACAAACTCTGGCGTGAAGAGTATGATGATGAAGACGGCGACTGGCTGCGCAAGACGGTCGATTTGATCCGTCAACGCTATTTCACATTGAAAGATTTTTCGGAGCAGGGTCGTGCGTATTTTTCGGACGACTTTGATTTCGACGAAGCGGCAGTTCAAAAGAACCTGCGCAAGGAGCCGCGTCTGCGGGAGCTGTTGAATGGACTTGCCGGTAAGCTGGAGACCGTGGAACCTTTCAATGCTGAAACATCGGAAGCGGCGTTACGCGCGTTCGCCGATGAGGCGGGCGTCAAAGCGGGTCTTTTGATAAACGGCGCGCGTACAATGTTGACCGGCCAGGCAGTCGGTCCATCAATGTTCGAGATCTTCGACGTGCTCGGCCGCGACGCTTCGGTGCAAAGATTACGGAGCGGCATTCCGTGGTAAAGCCATCCACAGATTACACAGATTGTATTTATCTGCGTAACCTGTGGATAAAAATTGACGGGGGGTTAATACATGCTTAAGGGAATCAGTTTACTTTTCGCCTTCGCGTTAACGTGCGGCGTTGTCTGCGCTCAGAATTCAAACTCGTCGACCACCACTACCGAGCGTCCGCGCACTAACACCAACCGCACAAAACCCGTCGCCACCGAAACTCAGGAGACTGCCGCCCCGAAACCGACGCCAAAGAAACCCGCTACCACCCCACAAGACACTGCGGGCTCCGACGGCGTGCTCGCCGCCTTCAACGCCTTGCTCGATGGCATCAGGCACGCAAGCGTGAAAGAGGTCACTGGGGTTTACTGGAACAATCCGCGTCTGAATCTCTTCAACTACAACGGCTCAGTCACGAAAGGCTGGGACCAGGTTCGCAAGAACCGCGAGAGTTCGTATCCGGAAATTAAAGACGTGAAGCTCGACGTGCGCGACGTGTCGGTCACGATGCTTGGACCAGCCGGCGCGGTCGTCACTTGCCAGTGGACGCAGTCACAAACCTACAAGGGCGCTCCGGAAACCGCTTCCGGCCGCATGACGCTCGTGTTCAAGCGCATCGGCACGGCCTGGAAAGCGATTCACTTACATTCGTCGCCTGACAACCCTAATCCGGCGAGTATTCCACCATCGGAACAGCAGCGTCCGTCTCCGTCGCCTTCGCCGACGCCTTGATCGCAGATGCGCCGGCGCCGGCGAGCACGATCAGAAACGGAAAGAGTTCGACTGTGTAGCGCGGCTCGGGATTTTCGAGAGTCGCGAAGAAGCCGAGTCGCAAAAAGATCAGAAGCACGGCAAGCAATAACCATCTTCGCGCGTTCGGGTCTCTTGAACGCCAGAGCAACCATCCTCCGATCACACCCAGCAACGTGTAGATCCAGGTCAATCCGGCAAACAGCGGTAGCCAGTACTGCTGGTGAATGTCGTAATCAAGATCTTCGAGCGGCAGGAGATCGCCGTTGAACGGGTAGTACTGCGAATGCGTGTCGAACCAGAGCGTCGCCGCGCGTTTTAGCGGCAACACGACGTAGTAGCGAAGTCGCGAGTGCGCGATTCTTTCTTGTCCGATTTGTGCGAAGCCGGCGTCGATCTCAGGCGTCATCTCGACATTGGCTTCTTCGGGTTGGGCCGGCTCCTCTTCCTCCGGTTCTTCTTCGGGTTCTTCCTCCGGCTCGTCTTCCTCGTCTCCTGAGGTTTGATCGCCTTCATCAGCTTCTTCGCCGTCCGGGTGGTTATATTTGTCGAGCAATGCGGCGACGCGTTCACGCTCTTCTTTTGAGTCAAATGCCCTGGCGGGGAAGTTTTCAACGTACATCTGACGCATGTCCAACGACCAGAGCGCTGGACCAACGTACTTGCTGTCGTCGAGCCACGTCCGCACCCAGAGCAAGTACCCGCGCGCCACAAACTCGCCGGGCATCTCGGCGTGTGCCGGCGCGAGGGGTTGGAAGACGTGGAACACGCGTCGATTGCGAATGGTCCAGGGTACGAGCACGATGCAAAAGGCGATTGAGAAGAGCGCCGCGGAAAGAATTCCTCTCTTTAAACTACGGGTGGCAAGCGCGGAGAGAATCAACGTGGCGCCGATCGCTGCGGCGAAGAGGCCGCTGTCCGGACGGAACAAGACCGCCAACCCTGCGATTACACCCGTTACGATCCACCACCTGAGTGCGTTCTTTTTGAACGCGAACGTGGCTGCAAGCACCATCGCAACGGCGAGGAAGTTAGTTGGTACTTCGGTCAGGATCGTCGCAACGTAGATCGCGGTGAATGGACAAACCGCAGCGAGCCCGAGCGCAATGAGCGCGGCTCGATGCCGTCGTTCTTCATCAACAGACCACTCGAAGACGACCCACGCGATCAGCGCGCAGGTAGTTGTGTCGATCACCGCCTGGACTACACGCACCGCTGTGTTGTTGCCATGACCAAAGAGCGAATAAATGGCTACGAGGAAAAGCGGATAACCCGGAAGACGAATTAGCGAAGGGTTGTAAGGTGGCTGCGTGTCGTGTGAGTAGACGTGCTGTTCGAGCACGTTGCGTGCGATTTGTGAGTAGATGCGACCATCGTCCGGTTCGTCATTAGCAAGCCGCAGTGCGATGAAGAGACGAAAGCCAAGCGCGACGAGCAGAATTAGCGCGTAAAGGCGTATCTTGTTGCTCATTGTTTTAGCCGCAGATTTTCCCGGATGACGCGGCATCAGATTCGCGTTCATCCGCGAAAATCGGCGGCGGCGGTGGCTTTGCGTTCGAGTTTGCCCCAGCCAACCACCGGTCCCCGGATCGCCATCGCCACTGACTTGATCATCACGTAATACATCACTTGCCGGTAACAGAACCGCTGCAAAAACAACCACCACAGCAAACTCCAACGTTCGCGCCGCTCGAGCATGAACGCAAAACACGCCGACACCCAATCGATCACGAGGAACAACGCGTAGTAAAGAAACACCTGTTGCAAATTCGTCGATGAGTAACCGGTTGGTTGCTGCCAGCGATCAAACGCGTTCGCAACCAGCACGTAGATCAGCATCAGATCCATCACCGGCGAGATCAGTGAAAACAGGATCTGAAAGATCCAGACATTCGGCATCGCGACGAACCCGAGCGCGCCGTAACGCGAACGAAACAGCGCGTCACGATGCTTCCACATGCACTGCAACGTGCCATACGCCCAGCGAAATCGCTGCTTCGCAAGCGAACGCAGATTGTGCGGTGCTTCGGTCCACGCGATCGCTGTCTCTTCATAACCGATGTGGTAACCGAGCCGCCGTATCTGCAGTGTTAGATCCTGATCCTCCGCTAACGTGTCAGACGGAAAGCCGCCAACCTCGACCAGCAAATCCCTTCGCCACGCGCCCACCGCACCCGGAACGACCGTGATGCAATTAAGACTCGCAAACGCGCGGCGGTCCATGTTCTGCGAGGTGATGTATTCGAGTGCCTGCCAGCGCGTAACGATGTTTACGCGGTTGCCGACTTTCGCATTTCCCGCGATCGCGCCGAGCGTTTTGTCATAGAAGCGATGGGCGAGGGCGCCGACTGTATGCGGAGCAAAGAGCGTATCCGCATCGAGCGCGATGACGATCTCGCCACACGCGTGTCGGAGCCCTGTATTCAGTGCCACTGCCTTCCCTGCATTCGCGACCGTCAATAGCCGCACTCGTTCGTCGCCCGCGAATTGCTCGGCGACGACATTGCTCGTGCCGTCCTGTGAACCATCGTCGATCACGATAATCTCGTAACCCGGATAATCAGACGCGAGCAGACTGTGAATCGTATTCGCAATAACGAGCTCTTCGTTGTACGCAGGTACGAGAATAGACACGAACGGCACGTAATCGCTGCCCGCGTGAATGCGTTCGCGACGACGTGACCTGAGCCACTGCGCCAGGGCCAGCGAACCGACAAACAAAAGACGGGCGAGTCCGAGCAGGATCCCGATCAGGAAAACCCATTGCAAGATCCAGCCGCCGGTCGAGAGAAAGAAAAAGGCAACGGCGTCGGCGCGTGTAAAAACGCGCTGGTTGGGAGGAATCACTGGCATCACTTGATCTCTCGATAGACCAGCCAGATCAGAAACCGCAACGAAGCGAAACCCGCGCGCCTTGAGTTCGTGAATCAGACGCGGCAACGCTTCAATCGTGGCGGAACGATCGCCGCCCGAGTCGTGCAGCAAAATGATCTCGCCGCGTGTTTCGGGATTCGAGTCCATCGCGCGATCGATCGTCCGGTTGACGATCTGATCCGCGGTCACGGGAAGTTGCCAGTCGTCGGGATCTATACGCACGCCGACCATGATGTAGCCGAGTCGTTGCGCCACGAGTGCAGGCTCAACTTCCTGCGGCTTGTCAGCTTCGGCGTCGCCAAAATATGGTGGACGAAACAGGACCGTTGAACGACCGACTTCCGATTCGATGAGCCGTTGCGTCGCGTTCAACTCGAGCTCAGTCAACGACAACGGAATCTCACCGAGGTTCGGATGCGTGAATGAATGATTGCCGATCTCGTGACCTTCATCGACGACGCGTCGCACGAGATCGGGATATGCCTGGCCGTTTTTGCCTATGATAAAGAACGTAGCCGGAACTTGCTCCTGTTTGAGGATGTCGAGAATCGCTGGCGTCCATCTCGGATCGGGACCGTCGTCGAAAGTCAGCGCGAGCAAGCCTGGTCGATCGCCGCTGCGTTGGACCACGTACGACGATGGCAGCGCGGTAAACTGTTCCGACTTGATGAAACCACTCGCCGCATCAACGCCCAGATCGCGCGCGCCTTTTTGCGGCCGCGACATCACTTTCAACAGTTCGCCGTTGCCTTCGAAGTCGACTTCGTAACCGTAGTTGATACTCCGCAAAACATCGGGCGAACTGTTCTGAGTTCCGAGGATGGACCACACGGACGGGTCTTCAGATCCGAGACGCCAGATGCCAAAACCAGCGGGGTTGTAACCACTCGCCGCGCGCATCTCGTTGTAAGCCGTCACCGCATCGAGAAACCAAACCTTGTGGTGTGAATTGTCCTCTTCGTCGTATTCGAAATAAGGATTGCGTGTAGCGGAATCGAAAGCCGGCACGGCACTCGACTCGCGAGCGGTAATCAGCGCTTCCTGAAAAGTGACTTCGTCAGCTTCGCTGTTTGCGTCGCTCCAGTTGTAACCGTAATTTCCGAGCGCGATGATCGTCTTCGACGCATTGAGGTCGCGCATGCGTGCGATGAGTTTCTGTTCGAACCAGTCCTGCGCCGCGACCGGACCGGCGTCGCTACCGGTCCAGTGCTGGTCGTAAGCCATCAGGATCAGGTAATCGTTCGCCGCCGAGTAAGCTTTGTAATTCCAGTCAGGATCGTCGAAAGGCACTGCCTGAACGACGAGCAGATTCTTCGCTGCGAAAGTCGAGTGTAACTCCTGCATGAACGTCAGCAGGTTGGCTTGCGCAGCCGGAGGCGGTTCTTCAAAGTCGACGCAGATACCGGCGAACTTGTTGTCTTCGACAAACGAAGTCAGAGAACGAATCAGATTCTGGCGGTGTGGCTCGTCAACGATCGTGCGTGCTAGCAAGTCGCCTTGCCACTTTTCGTTAAAGACGTTCTGCACCATCGGCAGGATTCGGACTTCGGGACGCGAGAGTCGAATCCAGTTCAACGCGGGAATGTGAACGTCAGTCGCGAGTGGATTCGCGCCTTCCTGCAGGTGCGACCATTCGGCGACGACCCAGTCGAGGTGATCCAGGTTTCGCTTGAGTGATTCGTAACTCGACTCGTCCCAGTTAATAAAAAACCCAACCGAGAGCGGACGCGTCGTGGGAACGATCGGCGCCGGAACCGTCGGCGGTGGCGGCACGACTGGGATACGCGAGCGGCGCCTGCCGGGCGCGACGTATTTCGTCGTCGCGAGTGCGTTTTGCAGTTCAGCCTGCGCCTTTCTTGCCTTGCGTTCAGATGGATTGGCGGGAAGATTCGGCGCTTTGGGTTTGAGATCGGCTGAGTTTGGGAGGCTTGGAATTGGTCTCAGGTTCAGTCTGGGCAGCACCGGATTCGCGAACACGCTCGCGATAAAGATGATCGCGAGTCCTGTCGCGACAACTGACAGCGCGAGCCAGATGCGCCGTACGCGGCGCCACCGGCGGCCATGTGGATCGTGAAAGACGGGGGATTCAGAGGCTGACAAAGTAGTCCTCGCAAGGACTCCACTCTGTCACCGTTTGTATTTCCAGATCAAGTGATCGGCAAAACTTAGCCGCAAAAACGCACAAAAGGCGCAAAAACATTGAAAAGATTCCTGTGTTTTGTGTCTTATGTGCCTTTTGTGGCGAGAAAAAGCCGTCCACGGCTTGCGCGCGTGGACGGCTTCGGTGAACTGTTGGGTTTGGCCAGTGAACCTACTGAACCACCCTAACGAGTTAGCTGGTTCAGAGGTTAGGCCGCAGCCACCTCACTGTGATAAGAACTCATATATTTTAGAATCACCTCCTTTCCAGTGTTGCACAAATCATAAGGCACAAGGGGAAGAGCGTCAACCGATTATTTTTCCGGCGCAATAGACGTCCGACGCGTGTTGGATGCCGAAGAAGTAAGCAAGCTCGCGATAGTCATGACACGCGTGAATCACGAAGTCGGCGATCTTGCCCGGTTCCAGCGATCCGATTTCGTGGCCGCGATTCAAACTGTAAGCCGCGTTGATCGTCGTCGCCGTAATCGCTTCCGCAGGTGTTATCTTCATGTGGGTGGCAGCTAACGAAAGAATCATCGGGATTGACGGTGTTGGTGAAGAGCCCGGATTGAAATCAGTAGCCAGTACGACTGCGAGACCAGCATCGATCATTTCGCGGGCTGCCGGGTAACGCGATGACCCGAGTGCATAGACTGATCCGGGCAGTAACACCGGTTGCACATTCGCGCGCTTCAACGCCGCGATGCCTGCGGCGTCTGTGTGTTCGAGATGATCGGCTGTGACTGTCCCCAACTCCGCCGCGAGTTGTGCGCCGCCTGAGAGTGAAAGCTGGTCGGCGTGGATGCGCAAACCCAATCCATGGCAACGGGCAGCCGTAAGGATCTTCCACGCCTCGTCAGTAGTGAATACCTTGTCTTCACAAAACACATCGCAAAACTCTGCGAGCTTCTCGTGCGCGACTGCCGGCAACATCTCATCGATGATCAATGAAACGTATTGCTCGCGTCGTGAGCGATACTCTGGCGGAACACTGTGCGCGCCGAGAAACGTCGGCACGTAGCGAAGAGATGTTGCTGTGTCGAGTCGCTTGATGACACGCAGAATCTTGAGCTCGTCTTCGAGTGATAAGCCGTAGCCTGACTTGGCTTCGATAGTCGTAGTACCTGAGCGTAAAAACCAATCACTGTAGCGCCAGGCCTCGTAAGCCAACATCTCTTCATACGTCGCGCGGGTTGCGTTAACCGTCGACTGAATCCCACCGCCGCGCGCCGCAATCTCCTGGTACGTCGCGCCTAGCGCACGTTCCTCAAACTCTTCCACACGCGTGCCGCTAAAAACCGGATGCGTATGTGCATCGACAAATCCCGGCATCAGGATCTGCCCACAAGCATCAACTACCGTCGTATCCGCGTTAATCCGTGTTTCAATTTCATCCGTGTTTCCGACTTTCTCGATTCGTCCGTCACGCACAAACATCCCGCCGTTCGCAACGATGCCGAGTTCACGCAACTCCGGCCCAACACGCGGTCGTGCCGGTCCGGCAAGCGTGACAACCTGCGAACAGTTAATTACAGCGAGGGTTTTACTTTCGTTTTCCGAGGACATAAATCGTGACGCCCACCGCATTCGCTATCAAAACCGTGGCGACGATCTTCAGCGCGAATACAAGAGCGTTTCCGACTTCGGTAATAGGCACGATCGCGAAACGGATATAGATCAGAGTGACGATGAAACCCGACGCGCACGCGAGCTTGAGCCACCATGGCGATCTGACACCGAGCGCCTTCATCCCAAACAACGGTATCGCAAACAGAACCAGGTACGTCAGTGCGTAAAAAACGCCGCCCGTGTTGTCGATCAGTTGGAATGCTTCCTGCGCGTGCACTCCCGACAAACTAAGCCCGGTGAGCACTAACGTCACTGCACCCACGAACAGAATCGAGTTGATGGGCGTCTTGTACTTCGCGTGCAGACGACTAAACCACGCGGGTAACAATCGATCCCAGCCGGCGACCATCGGCAGACGCGTGTTGCCGGCAAAGTAAATACTCATCAGCGCGATCGTCCTGACAGTGATACCGAGAATCGCAATGGAACCGATTGTCCCGACCCAACCTAAGGATCGAAATCCGACCGAAAGAACCTGCGGGATTGGTCCAATCAGGTCGATCTGATCGCGCGGCACAAATGCGAGCACTGAGCTGGTCCCGAGAATGAACATTGCTGCAATGATCGGCGCGGCAATTACTACCGAGCGTCCGATGTTTCGCGCCGGTGCACGAGTTTCACCGGCGAGGATGGCAATGTATTCGAAGCCGGTCAGAGCGCCGAGCGCGAGCTTACTCGCAACGTTGATGTTGTACTCGGTGAACGTGGGAAACTGAACTGCAAACGGCTGGTAGTCGAGCAGCCCGTGCGCGCGGGAGAGAGCGACGAGCGGCAACGCGATTAAAATCGCGAAAGTGAGCATATGAACCAGCCCACCGACGTTGTGAACCCACTTGCCGAGAGCGAGACCACGGGTGGCCGCGATCACCATGCCGATCACCAGCAAAAAACTGACGGCCATGATTATCCAGACATTGTCTTTCATTAGTGCCGCCGCTGGTCCAATGGCGTAGGAGATGTTAGTGGTCACAACTAAGCCGACACCGGCGAGAATCGAGATAGCGAAGACCCAGAGGTTCCAGCCGACCATGAAAGCGACGAAGTCGTTGAAAGCCAGTTTGGACCATTGATAAAGCCCGCCTTCAAGCGGCATGAGACGATTGAGAAAGATCACCGCGGCCGCAAGCGGAAGATAGAACGTGAGGATCGCGAGTATCCAGAATACGTTTTGCTCAGCGCCTAACCTCGCCGCCCAACCTACCCAGAATGTGCCTACGACGAATACGACCTGAGTCAGCACCAGGTCGAAGAGTCCGAGTTCCTTTTTGAAGACTGCGCTGCGAGTTTCAACGTCACGCTCGATGGCGGCGACGTCCGAGGAGAGCGAGTGGTCTGACGTTTCAGGGTTCATCGGCGATACGAGTCAGCCATTGGACCACATCCGGATACATTTCGGGAACAAATTCATGCGCCGCGTCATAGCTCTTGCATAGCACCGAGCGTGAGCGTGTTTGAAGTTGTCTCCCGTAATCTTTCACTCTTTCCGGCAAATAAAACTCGTCTCGCGTCCCGGAGAGATGAAACACATCGACTTCCGCCGGTTGATACAATGGGCTTGTTTCCCAATCACCCGGAATACCGCCACAGATACCTATCACGCCCTTCAAGTATTGAGGATACGTGAAAGCGAAGCGGTAATTGAGCGCACATGATTGTGAGAAACCCATGAGGAAAATGCGCATTCCGTCAGCCACACCTTCGTCGATCAAGATCTGAATCATATCGATTAACGCCTGGTGATGAATTTCGACTGACTCTTCGCTGCGAAAATTTGTTAACCAGCCGAAACCGAATCGCAGTGGTCCACTTGCTGCGCGCGGCTCTCTGATGTGCTGGTGAAAGCCTTGTAACGATGCGATTGCAAAGTTTTCCGGCGCCATCAACTGCGCTTCACGCATCATTTGACGCTTGTTCGCGCCATAGCCGTGCAGCGCGATCAATAACGGCGCAGGTGAAGTCGTCCCTCGACGCAAATCGTAGTAGAGGTTGATGCGCGCCCCGAGTGTGCGGTCAAGTTCATTCACAGATTACGCAGATTACACTGATTTAAAGAATCTGTGTATCATGACTCAAACTTTTATCGTGAGGTGGCAGTGATGAAATTTCCGGGCGGATTCAATATCGAACAGATGATGAAGCAAGCGCAGTCGATGCAGCAGAAGATGCAGAAAGAGATGGACGAGCTGCTCGTGGATGCTTCAGCCGGTGGCGGTGTTGTCACGGTGCAGATGAAAGGCAATCACGAAATCGTGGCGCTGAAGATCGATCCGGAAGCAGTCAAGGACGGCGATATCGAGATGCTCCAGGACATGATTCTCGCCGCCATCAACGAAGCGAATAGAAAAGTTGACGAAGCGATGAAGGGCAAGCTCGGTGGCATGTTGCCGCCGGGATTGGGCGGACTGTTTGGGTCATAACAAATGCTGGAGTACGCCGAACCTGTCACCAAACTAATCGACGAACTAAAGCGCCTGCCGAGTATCGGTCACAAGTCGGCGCAACGGCTCGCGTTTCACATCATGCGCGCGCCCGAGGCCGATCTCGAACGGCTGATTGGGGCGCTGCGAGAAGTCAAACAGAAGATTATTCTTTGTTCTGTCTGTAACAATCTTACTGAAGTTAACCCGTGCCGCTTCTGTGCTTCACCGAGCCGCGATCACTCGGTGATCTGCGTGGTCGAGGAGCCTCACAGTCTCGTCGCTGTCGAGAAGACGCGGAGCTTCAAGGGCGTTTACCACGTGCTGCACGGCAGTCTTTCACCGATCCGGCACATTGGACCAAGCGAACTTCAGTTGGCCAATCTCCTGCCGCGATTAAAACCGGAAAACAACGATGGGGTGCAAGTTAGAGAAGTGATCCTCGCAACGAATCCCACGACTGAAGGTGAAGCAACCGCAAACTACATCAGTCGTCTATTGAAGCCACTCGGAATACGAGTCACACGAATCGCGATGGGGATGCCGGTGGGTAGTGACCTCGAATACGTTGACGAGGTCACTATGGACAAAGCGCTCTCAAACCGCCACGAAATCTAGCCACAAAAAGGCACATAAGTCACAAAATAATTAATCTCAATTTGTGCCTTTTTGTGGCTAATATTCTTTTTTGCGCCTCTTTGTGGCTAATAACGAACCTGCTCCGGATTGGCTCCAGACTTACAATCTGCGCACTGCTGATCGCTCTCATACATCCGCACATCAAAGTCGATCAACGACTTGATCGGCACGCCTTCAATCTCGTTGGGCGCAGAATCGAAGCGAACTATCGCGCCGCAACCAATAACTCTCGCGCCAAGTGAGGTCACCAGTTTGACAGTCTCTTCGATCGCGTGGCCGCTGCGAATGATATCGTCGACGATGATGCACGGATTAACTTCGCCCTGATTCACATACTGTCGAAACTGGCGCTCGCCTTGTTCCTGTTCCGCCCAATAGATCTGTTCCGCGTTGAGCGCATCGCGCACACCGAAAGCGACCGGAATTCCTCCCGAGCTCGGACTGATGACCGACACTTTAGGCAGTTGGCTGGAAATATCTTTCTCGAGTCGAAACTTCCGGCTCAGCGCCACCGCCAGCACGCGCGCCGTGTCGTAGTAACGAAAGGCCAGTGGCATCTGAAAGTAATGCGGTGAATGCTTTCCATTTGGATAAATGAAATGGCCCTCACGAAACGCTCCGGTGCGTTTCAGGATTTGCATCACAGCATCTTGGGAAGGGATCAGCTCGACCATGCGGTTCTCCTGTTTTTTTGGTGCGCAGCATACATCAATTACACACTTTTCGCAGCTTGCTCCACGAACCTTCGTTGATCGCGCGGCAAACCTTCGGGTAAAGCGTCGAGTGAAAACCACTCCGCGCGCTCAACTTCCATTGTACGTGGCGTGACCGGACCATTCGCGCGACCACGAAAGAGAACTTCAACCTGTTTCGGTTTACGAAACGAGCGCGCCGCGAATATTTCGACGTCGTCGAGCTCCAGGCCCAGCTCTTCGCGCAACTCACGGCGGAGCGCGTCAATTGGTTGTTCACCTCGTTCGAGAAAACCACCGGGCAGGCCCCAACCACTACCGGCGCGAAATCTGTGTTTGAGAACAAGTATTTCACCGGCTTGATTGAAGATGATCGCACCGGCCGTGACGGTGAAGCGTGTGTGCGCGAGTCGCATGCTCCAACGACGCAGGCGCACCGGCATGCGGCGCCAGACTTTGCTGATGAGATTATGAAAACCAGCCACGGATAACACAGATTACACGGATTGAGCTACAATGCGCAGCAACCATGGCAGCCACCGAAACCATCGCCGTTCCGAAACGGATCACCAACGCGCAGACCGTTTGCAACGAGAAAAACGAAAAGGGAAAACTCTGCAATGGTCACTTGAAGCAGTTGCGAACTGCCAGCGAGCCCGCTGAGATTCACTTGCGCGGTGACGACGTGCTTTACAAGTGCCAGACGTGCGGCACGCTCTACATGGGTCCGCCGCTGGGCCACGTGCGCGATCCCTACAAGCAACATCGATTTGTAGAAGCGGAGTTGCAGGCATTGTTACAAGCAGCAGGCGGCACGCTGCCGGTTATCAAGCGAGACGATCGTGGCGTTTACGTGATGGTCGAGACGGAAGCCGCCGGTCAGAGTCATGCGGCAGCTAAGCCTGCGCCTGCGAAAGCTGCTGCGCCGAAAGCGGCCGCACCGGCAGCAGCGAAACCCGCGGCCCCTGCCGCGCCAAAACCCGCTGCGGCGGCGACGCACAAAGCCGGTGCGCAACCAAACCGGCAACTGTTCAAGCGTTCGACTTACGTTGGTTTAAAGGACACTGGGCCAGTCGCGGGTGAGACGTTTGAACAGAAGGTCGCGAGACTAAAAGCGTTGTCGGCCGCGGCCAAGCAACGCGCTGAAGAAGGCGGTGAGCCTGCTTCGGCTGCGGAAGTCACTGAAGTGTTAACGGAACTCGCGCCCGATCAAACGGTGGCGCCACCAGTGGCAGCACCGGCAGCGTCATCAACTCCGGCTCATAAACCGACCGGCAATGCTGATCGTTCGATGATGAAACGTGGAACGTATTGTGGAGTGGTCGACACCGGCCCGGTGCCTGGAGAAACTCAGCAACAAAAATTTGCTCGCCTCGCGGCACTCTCCACCGCCGCGAAACAAAGATCTGAAGGCGGTTAGCCACAAAAAGGCACATAAGGCACATAAGGCACAAAATTAATCCACTTGTCGGACAGCCGATTAATTGTTTGAGCCTTATGTGCCTTTTTGTGGCTAACTTTCCTTGACCACAAGTCCTTCGCGGGCCAACTTCCAATCAAGCACTTCCGCGCCTTCTTCTGCTGCGAGTGCAGCTTCGACATCAGCGCGTCTTCCCGCGGCGCACAAAAACGCGATGCATCCACCGCCGCCCGCGCCGCAGACTTTCGCAGCCTCGGCCCCGTTCGCAAGTGCCTTCTCGACGAGCATGTCCATTTGTGGCGTGGTAATGGTGGGCGCCAGACGTTTGCGATTCGGATAGGCCTGCTTCATCACTGTCGCAACGCGGTCCCAGTCGTCCGCCAGGAGCGCCTCGCGCATGTTGCGCGCGGAGTCGCGAATGCCATCAAAAAGTTCAAACAACTCGGGATCGCCGTCAATGTGTCGCTTGTAGATTTCCCAGTTGTTGATGCCCGAAAGACGCGGCTCGCCGGTGTAACAGATCGCGATTCTTTTTTCTAACTCTTCGATGTTGACGTCGAGCGCTTCCCGATGCATTCCGTTAGCATTGAAATGTACGCATGATACGGAACCGAAAAGCGGCGGATAATAATCCTGGAACCCCGCGGGCACTTTGATCACTGTTGACTCGACGTTCGCAGCGATAGTCACAAACTTCCGTTCTTCGTAGCGATTACCCACCAATCGGTTCAACGCGCCGATACAAGCGATCGCGAGCGCCGACGAACCTCCGAGGCCCGCACCAGCGGGCACGCCACTCTCCACGACCAGATGAAATCCTGTTGTCGGTTTGAAAAAGTGGACCAGCTTGGAAACAAGTTCGAGACGTTCTTCGAGCAGCAGGTCTTCAATTGCCGAGAGTGTCGTCTCGAACGAGACCTTACGATCGCGCGACTCGAGGATGATTCGTCCATCGTCACGCGTTTCAATTCGGCAGCGAGCATGAAGTGAAAGGGCGAAATTGACTGTGGTGGCGCCGGGATGAAAAAGATAAAGCGGCCAGATGTCGATGGTGCCGCCTTCAAGGTCGACACGGGGAGGTGCGGTTGACTCAATTATCATCGGTGGCAACTTAACAATTTAGCTCCACGGTTTGCAAATCCGTGTTAATCGGCGTTCATTCGCGGCTCAATCACCATCACTTTCGCGTTTGTTCTGATCGCCGCGTCGCGGATTCTTGAACGGAATGTGTTCACGAACCTCCTCGCGCAAATCCTGGAATTTTTCAGCGGCTGCGTGCTCGAGTTCCTGAAGTCGTTCGGGATCTGCTTTTTCAACTTTGGGCGAGATCCAGAACCGCTCAGCCAGGTAAAACCCGATGATTCCGATCACTACGATTACGAGTAACACTTTACCGACACGCTGGAAGTCGCCAATCACACCCATCACCGCGCCGCTGAAGAAGTAACCGGCGCCTGAAAGTACCGAAACCCATAGGAAGCAACTCGCAAACGAAAGGAGCAGGAAACGCAGGTAAGGCATGTGTCCCACGCCATGAAACACGCTGGACGCCCAGCGAAGCCCGTAAATATATTTGGAAAGAAAGATGGAGAGTGGACCGAATTTTCTCGTCAGCCTTTGCAGTCTCGGTTGCGCTGCTCTGTAAAAACGAAATTTTCTAACGCCCTCAGAGAAACCACGACCCGCAAAGTAAGCAATGTTATCGCTAAGACAGCCACCCACCGTTCCCCAAATCAATACCTGTGCAAAACTGTATTCACCAAAGAAGCCACTATGTGCCAGTACACCCGCCAGCAGAAGCGTGATGTCACCCTCCAGCATTACGAGAATAAAAACTGCGTAAAGCCCGTATTGAAATAGTAGATCGTTGAGAAAGTCGAGGTGCATACAGGTAGCGGCTGACAGAATAAACTGGAGGGCTTACCGTTGACTACTGTTCGGGTTCTTCGTCCTGGGGAGGCTTCACTACGAGCACCGGGCACGACGCATGTCGCACAACCGATTCAGCCGTTGAACCAAAGAGGATACGTCCCAACCCCGTTCGGCCATGCGAGGAAATCACGATCAGATCGACGTCGCGTTCTTTCGCAACGCGCACAATCTCCGACGCTGCTTCGCCATGAACCACCAGCTCCTCGACGTCAAGGCCCGAGCATTCGTCGCATTCGGCCAGTTTCGGCAACTCACGCTCGGCGGAATCTTCGAGTTGCTCGGTGATGTCCGCGATCGGCAGGGGTTCAGTCATCCCGGAATAGCCCACCGTCGGCACAATGGGCTCGATGACATTGATGCAGATGATTGAAGCTCCAAACCTACGCGCCAGTGATGCGGCATAAGAGAGCGCATAATTGCCGCATTCACTAAAGTCAGTGGGCAGAAGAATGGAGTGAATTTGCATAGCGCCACAATAAAGCACAAAGAACACTAAACAAGATACTCAGTTTTGCCTCTTGTGCCTTTTTGTGGGTCGATTCTACTCCCTGAACCTCGTGTTTGACAGCCCATAAACCCTCGACTATGCTTCGCTCGCGGCTTAAAGCATGACCACTTCGCCAACCAACTTCATCGGAATCAACGTCTCCGGAACCCAGGCGCGCGCGGCCCTGGTCAGCCATGACGGTGCGCTGCTGGAGACGCGTGTTGGCGAGGTCGCTCCTAAAGAACTAATTCCGCAGTTGGCTACGATGGCGGAGGATCTCGGTTCACGACGAGGCGCTGTCACCGCTATCGGCGTCGCAATTCCAGGGCTGGTTAATCGACAAACTGATCGCGTCATCGCTCCTCGCGATCTTCCGTCAACTGTGGTCGAGGATCTCCACAGCCAACTGACGCGAGCCACAGGTTTGCGAGTTGAACTCGAAAACGACGCCAACGCCGCCGCTTACGGCGAATACAAAGTGGGCGCGGGTCTCGGCGCGCGCAACATGTTTTACATGATGATCGGTAACGGCATCGGCGGCGCGATCATTCTGGACGGAAAGCTTTGGACCGGCGCTTCGGGATTCGCAGGCGAAGTCGGTCACATCACGATCGACAGTGAAGGACTCGAATGCGTTTGCGGTAATACGGGTTGTTTGGAGACGGTCGCGTCAGCGCCAAGCATCGTGCGCCGCGCGCGCGAACGTCTGTATCGTGACAACACATCGTCCTTATCCCGACTCGGCCTCAATAAATCGTTTACTGCTGACGACGTCGCGCACCAGGCAAACGAAGGCGACGATTTTGCACTGATGATGATCGAGCGCACTGGAAAATACATCGGCACGGGCGTCGCAAGCGTCATCAACCTTTTGAATATCGAGCGGATCGTGCTCGGTGGCGGTGTAATGGACGCCGGCTCGTTAATTCTCAATCCAATCATTCAGGAAGTAAAACGCCGGGCATTTCAACCGTGTTTTGAGGCTACCGAGATCGTCGCAGCCAAACTCGGACTCGACGGCGCACCCATCGGCGCCGCGCTGCTGGCTCGCGATGCTGCCTCAGACTAAATCTGCGTTCTTCCGCGTTTATCTGTGGCTAAAATCTCACGCGATTTGAAAATCCCCATCCATTTGGTAAAGTACCCCGTTACTTTGCAATAAACACTATGAGTGCGAAAGGTTTGTAGGCTGTTCGTCTGCCAGCGGTACCGGTTTGACTAGCACCCGACTCACTTTATTCTGCGGCAATGCCACAGATTTTCCATCACAGCACAAACGCGCTGGCAAAGATTACGATTTATGGCGCTCTCTTCATAATTGTTGCTTTGCTGTGGGTAGCCGTTGAGCTGAATCGTTCGTCCTGGAATACAGGCCAGTGGGTCGAACGACAGCAGCCTGTTCAATTCAGTCACAAACATCACGTCGGCGACGACGGCATTGACTGCCGCTACTGTCACACGTCCGTGGAAACTTCGGCGTCCGCCGGTCTGCCATCAACCACGACATGCATGAACTGTCACAAACAGATCTGGGCCGAGAGTCAATACCTCGAACCGGTGCGCGCGAGTTTTCGCACCGGCAAGCCGCTCGAGTGGCAACGTGTACACGACCTGCCTGATTACGCTTATTTCAATCACAGCATTCACGTGAAAAAAGGAGTCGGCTGTTCGACTTGTCACGGGCGCGTCGACGACATGCCAATCATTTACCAGGCAAGATCTCTACAGATGGAGTGGTGTTTGGAGTGTCATCGTGCGCCGGAGCGATTCATCCGCCCGGTCGAAGAGATTTACAACATGGAGTGGCGGCAGGAAAACAAAACGGCAAAGGAGTTGGAAAAGGGATTTGAGTTGAAAGCGAAATATCGCATTCAGGGAAGACACGTGCTTGAAAGTTGTTCCACTTGCCACCGTTAGAGTTTGCAATGAGCTATAGCGATCGTCACATAAACTTCAAGCTGATGCGCGATCACATTCTTGCTTTGCAGGATGCTGAGACGCCGCGCGGTGCGAAGAAGTACTGGCGCAGTCTGGATGAATTGGCCGACACGCCGGTGTTTCGTGAGTTTGTAGAGCACGAGTTTCCGCAACAGGCGGAAGGATGGAACGACCCGGTTGAGCGCCGCACGTTCATGAAGTTGATGGGCGCGTCGCTGGCCCTCGCTGGTTTGAGTGGCTGTGTTTTTCAACCGCCTGAGAAGATCGTTCCCAACGTCAAACAGCCGGAAGAGCACGTTCCGGGCAAGTCGCTTTTCTACGCGACTGCTGCGCCTTTGTTTGGTGCGGCGACGCCTGTGATCGTGCGGAGTAATGAAGGCCGGCCCACAAAGATCGAGGGAAATCCCGAGCATCCTAACAATTGGCCGGTAGATTTTCCGCCGGAAGATCCGGTGCGGGATCCGCGTGGCTCGAGCGCGACTGACATCTTCACGCAAGCGTCGATACTGAGTCTTTACGATCCCGATCGCTCACCAACACCCACTTTTCGCGAACAGATCAGCACCTGGACGACGTTCGTCGGTGCGATGCGTTCCGCGCTTGACGAACAGCGTTCGAAGCCGGGCGCGACCATTCGTTTCCTGACTGAGTCGATCATTTCGCCGACGCTCGGCGCCCAGATGAAGGATTTACTGGCCGCGCTGCCGCAGGCGAAGTGGCACCAGTATGAGCCAGCGAATCGCGATAACGCGCGCGGCGGCGCAGTGATGGCTTTGGGCCAGCCGGTAAACACGACGTATCGCTTCGATCTCGCGCAGCGGATTCTTTCGCTTGACTGCGATTTTCTCTCGCCGACTTTTCCGGGTTACGTGCGCTACTCACGTGAGTTCATCGCACGCCGCCGGATTACCGAGACCAATCGTGAGATGAATCGTCTCTACGTCGTCGAGACGACACCGTCGAATACCGGCGCGATAGCCGATCACTCGTGGGAAGTTAAGCCGAGTGAAATCGAAGCAATTGCGAAAACAATCGCGGCGGGAGTTGGCGCGCAGGGCGGCGGTGCAAGCGTAAATCTTGCGTGGATTGAGCCGCTGGTTCGCGATCTGCAACAACACAAAGGTGCGAGCATCGTGCTCGCTGGTGATGGCCAGCCGCCATTTATGCACGCGCTCGCGCACGCCATGAACAATGCGCTGGGCAACGTCGGGAAGACTGTCTTCTACACCGATCCGCTCGAAGTTGAGTCCGCCGATCACAGAACCTCGCTACAGCAACTCATCGGCGATATCAACGCCGGACTGGTTGACTTACTAGTGATCGTTGGCGGTAATCCTGTCCACAACACGCCCACGGATCTTAAGTTCACATTAGAGCTGCTGCAGAAAGTCAAGCTGCGTGTTCACCTGAGTGAGTACAGAGACGAGACGTCCGAGTTGTGTCACTGGCACGTGCCGGCTGCGCACTACCTGGAGTCGTGGGGTGACACGCGTTCGTACGACGGAACTGTCACGATCATGCAGCCGCTGATCGAACCTCTCTATGAAGGCAAAACAGCTTACGAACTGCTGGCAGTCTTTTCGGACAAGTACGATCGCAAGCCGTACGAGATCGTGAAGAGCTATTGGCAAAAGCAGCGATCCGGGCAGGGGCAGACAGCAGGGACACGAAACAATCAGAGTTCACAACAAACGCCGGCCCGGGCGCCGGAAAGGACACCTGCTGACGCGA